>Ga0055584_100005274_pt1 | contig 12674 bp, 10 predicted proteins | sample OSDHelmetaG_FD_58716 | JGI IMG/M metagenome (GOLD analysis project Ga0055584, IMG submission 58716) | Pelagic marine sediment microbial communities from the LTER site Helgoland, North Sea, for post-phytoplankton bloom and carbon turnover... | ecosystem: Environmental > Aquatic > Marine >... | reverse complement strand
ACTTTCGCGATCGCCTGAAGCCGGCCTGTCGCAGAGCGGTAGACGATATAAGGCCGCGTATCATCTTTGTCGCTGATGTCTGTCAACTCCAGCAGTTCTCGATTAATTCTTGTGGCGGCGAGTTGAATTTTCTGGGAAAGGCTGACATTTTCCCGGACGATTGCGTAGCCGCTGATGGCAGATATCATTCCCATGCCGGCAATGGAGGCGAGAATCCCGGCAACCACCAGAGAAACGATGATTTCGATCAGCGTAAAACCGTCATCACCTCTCAATCGGTGCCGCTTTTCAATTTCAGCTGATGCCGGTTTCATGTGATTCATAGGAATTTTATCGGGTAAACAGCGACGTCAATGAATGGTCGCCCATTGAAATCGTTACCTTCAGTATTCGGCAATCAGGCGTGTTGCAGGGCACTTCTACCTGGCTGCCGTCGAATAGGATATATGTGCTGTCGGTTACCGCATAGGTGCCGTAAAAACCGGCGGTTTCAACCCTCGTTTTAAACGTATCGAGGGGTGTGTTGTCGGTGAACAGCAACTGCTTGTAGTCCGCATTCATGCTTTCAAAGATACTTTGTAGGGCCATGCCTTCCTGCATGGATACGATTGGCTCTGCACTCCTGGACAGGCTAGTGCCCATGAACTGCACCAGCATAACCGAAAGGATGGCGGTAACAGTCAGGGTGACGATGATTTCGATAAGGGTAAACCCCGATTTTTCCGATAATTTTGATTTCATGGAACAAATCCTGTGTTCCGAGTCACACGAATGGTTGTGTTCGCTCCACCGCCTGCCGAGAGTGTCAGTAGCAGATCATTTTGTATTGGATGGGTCCCACCATTGTCGTCACAGGGGCGGCCCCGATTATCAAAAGAAAGGGTAGCCGCGCTCAGGGTCAGCTTAAATTGGGTAAGATCGACGATCTTGGTTTCCTTGCCGGGCAGTTTGCGTTGATTATTGGTGTTGTCAGGATCGCCGTCGACAAAAAGCCAGTAGGACTGCCCCGTGTCATTGCAGCGTATTCCCCATATTCGATCGGATTTCATGGATAGGGACTGGGCATAGCGAATATGGGCTTTGATAACCTCGGTTTGGGCCAGAAGGTCGGTTTGGCCGATATCGCTGCGGCCAACAACCACAACGCTGATGATGCCGATGATGATCAGCACGACCAGTACTTCCAAGGGGGTAAAACCCATTTGATCCCGTGAATGGTAAAATGGCGGCATGACTGTTGAATACCAGATGTTAATGCCGAATAAAACCTCAAATCAGATGGGTGGCACTTTTCAAGCAGGTGATATCATCGGCTCTTAACGAATTGTATTTACCTTGATTTTAACGTAATAAGGGACAAGGCGAAAACCACGGTCCATTCACATGCGCACCGATTAACTCAGATGCAAGGCCTGGATGTGAACCCACTCCTTTCTTCGACCCGTTGCGAACCGGAAAAAAGTATCGATGCGCCTGAAAGCCCCCTTTCTCTGGCTGTCGATCAATCTACCAAGCAGACAGTTTCGGCGCTACTTCTATTTCTCGTCGTGCTTCTCCTGGTTTATGCATCCAGCTTTTCAGGCATCTGGATATACGACGACGAACCGAATATCCTGAACAATAACAACATACATTTAGAACAGATCAATCTTGCGTCCCTGAAAAAGACCTTTTTTCTGAAATTCCAAGACCTTCATACCGTCGAAAGGATCAAGCGTCCGCTGGCATACCTGAGCTTTGCCCTTAACTGGTATGTGGGAAAGGATCAGGTGTTCGGTTACCATGTGGTTAATTTTTTAATCCATTTTACCGCCACCGTCTTTCTCTACCTTTTCATCAAAAACTCTCTGAGGTTACCCCTATTCGCCAACACCTATCACGGCTCGGCTCACACTGTCGCCCTTTTATCAGCCATCATCTGGGCCATTCATCCCATTCACGTCACGGCGGTCACCTACATCGTTCAGAGAATGGCGTCCATGGCCGGCATGTTCACCGTGATAAGCATGTATGGGTATCTCAAAGCTAGAACCGCCCGGACCTGTGCAGGTAGGATCGGCGGTTTCACTGCCTGTGGATTATCCGTGCTGTGTGCCTTCGCAACAAAAGAGAACAGCGCTATGCTGCCCGTCTCCCTGTTTTTCTATGAACTTTTTCTGATCCGAGGCGTGTCATGTACGAATATTAAAAAAATGTGGCCATGGGGGGTGCCGGCATTGGCCATGGTGATCCTTGTTGGCCTGCTTTACATTGATCCGTCACGGCTGCTCGATGGTTATGAAAATCGGCCCTATACACCCGTTGAAAGGATGATGACGCAATCGCGTGTGGTCTTGGTTTATCTGAAGATGCTGTTTTATCCGCTGCAATCCGAGTTGACCCTGGTTCATGATATTGACGTATCCACGTCCCTTTGGTCACCCTGGACGACATTGCCTTGCATCATCCTGGTGGCGGTATTTTTTTTCACCGCATTGTTTTGGCTTTCCAGAAAGCAGCCGCTTATCGCCTTTGCCGTCATCTTCTTTATTATCAACCACGCTATCGAAGGCTCTTTTATTGGCCTAGAATTGATCTACGAACACCGCAACTACATCCCTTCCATGCTGCTGTTTTTGATGCCGGTCATGCTCTTGCTCAAGACGCTTCATTATTTTTCATACAGTCGGAAATTGCAGATGTTCTTTGTGGTCAGCGTGGCTGTGATCCTGGCGTCTATCGGGCACTCCACCTACGCCTACAGCGGTCTGTTTCGCCATGGTCTGGTGTTCTGGAGGGACAACGCCAAGAAATCACCCCGCTTGAGTGTCGTTCAGAACAACTACGGCATTGAGCTGATGAAACAGGGCTACCATGCCAAGGCCTTTCAAGCGCTGAAGCGGTCAGAAACATTGGACCGCTATTTCAACCTCTCGCAGAAAGGCGTGACCTACCACAATCTGGGCTTATATTACGAAACCATTGAAAACGACTATCAGCAGGCCTTGTCCTATTTCAAAAGGGCGACCGGCATCACCTTGAATTCAAGAAAAATGTGGTTGGCTTACGCCATGGGCGAACTGGTCAATGGACATGTGGAAATGGCGGAGGCGATTCTCGAGGCGTGCATCGATAGATGGCCGGATGATCACGAGTTTTTGACCGCCATGGGAAAAGTACAGCTGTGGAAGGGAAACACGGATGCGGCGCTTTCCTATGCCCTGCAAGCCCGTGGTGCACTGACAAGAGCCGTGGGGCCCTTGGCGATTTTCGGCGAAATCTATCGGTTGAAGGGAAACCTGACCAAGGCGGTTTTTTTCTGGCAGGCCTATCGGAGCCACCGGCCCGACAGTCTGGTCGCTGCGCTGACACTATCCGAACTTTACTATCAGACCGGAAATTACGACAGGCTCGGCCGCGTGGTTGCCGATCTTATGGCCGCAAAAGGTGCCAGGAGGTGGGATGTCTGGCTGCAAGAGAACTTAACCCGTGCAAAATTACATGAAGCGGTGGTTTATACCCAAAATCCTGAACACCTGTTGTCTGTGATCTCGTTTTCGTTAAGGAGGGAATCGGAAAAAGCCATTGAGTCCAATGGTCTTATTCCCGACGCTTACAGCTATTACGGACCGCGATTGGGAGCGCGTTCCCCCAGCTTTCAACGGGGTTCGCGAACGAACTGATAATTGATGGTATCTTTACAATTGACCCAAAGGCAGATGATCAGGGTGAACCAGGGCGTGGAATGGTCCTGCTCTTGGTTTGCCCGGCAAGCTGGGTACCAGAATTCCCTGTGATAGTGAGCGTAATTGTATTTCCAGCGACGGCTGTATTTAACGTGAAATCTCCAAGATTTGTTCCGATCGAAGTATCAGCATTACTATAGTTGATTTCACCCGGTGTGTCTCCTAAAAGCAACTGCTTGGCAAAATGCTGGTTGACCCTCCCCACGCCTTCACCCAAGGCGGCATCCAAGGCTTTGTCCCGGGCCTCTTCCTGGAGGTTGAAATACTTGGGTATGGCAACGGCGGCCAATATCCCTAAGATGACCAATACGGCAATAATTTCAACGAGGGTAAAACCCTTTTGGTTCTCGAGAATGTTTTTCAATTTGCGATCGTCAGTCATAGTTCCTCAATTTCAGCATGGAAAGAAGTTGTCGTTACTTAAAAAAATGCACAGATAATGCCAACCTCTATGAAATTATCTGCTTTAGATAAGCTAACTATTTAGAAAAATTTAAAAATAAAAGTGCCTGAAAAAAATTACCACCGACTATTTCTTAAATCATTTTTGGTGGAAAAGCAAATCCAACATTTTGTGTAGGCGCACCCTCCGAATTTTGTAGGCTTGTTGCCCCGGTTATGGTTTGAATTCCGTGATATTGATCTGGTGCTTTTTTATGCGATGCCACAAACTTCGTTCCTTGATGCCCAGCATGGCGGCGGCCTTGACTTGAACACCTCCAGAGCGGTGAAGCGCATCAACGATTATGCGCCGTTCATAATTTTTGATTTGTGAATCCAGATCCGCATTTCCATTGGCGTCCACTATCGCTTCGTTCGAGTGGAAAGTTGACCCATTGTGGCTTTCATTTCGCTTTAATGAAAAGGGCAGGTTGGATGGTAGAATTTTTTCATCGGTCAGAACGGCCGCCGATTCCAAGGCATTTTTCAGTTCCCTCACATTTCCTGGCCAATCATTGGTCAACAGCAACTGAAGGGCTTCTGACGACAGGTGTCGTTCTTTGCCAATTTCATTCAAGAACTTTTCGGTAAGCAAGGGAATATCTTCCCGTCTGTGTCTCAATGGCGGCAACACAATGGAGAAAACATTCAACCGATAGAACAGGTCCTGGCGAAAAAGGCCGCTTTCAACCATTTTTTCAAGATTTCGATTCGTGGCGGCAATAAAACGGACGTTGACTTTTGTTGGCTTTATGGCGCCCACTCGCTCAATGGTATTCTCCTCTATGGCACGAAGCACCTTGGCTTGGGTTTCCATCGGCATGTCGCCGATTTCATCCAGAAAAAGTGTGCCGCCATCAGCCATTTCGAATTTTCCGGGTTTTTTGGTGTTTGCACCGGTGAAGGCTCCTTTTTCGTAACCGAACAATTCACTTTCCAGCAACGCTTCAGGAATGGCCGCGCAATTAATAGCGACAAAAGGTTGGTCTTGTCGTTTGCTGTGTTGGTGTATGCTTCGGGCAATAAGCTCTTTACCCGTTCCGGTTTCGCCAGTTATCAGCACCGTGGATTCTTTGGGCGCCACTTTGACAATTTGGTTAAACACCCCGCGCATCACCTTGCTCTGTCCGATGATATCCGGAAACAGCTGCCGGGCTTCAACCTTGCTCAGCAATTCCGAAACCTGTTCGAAAACCATGGTAAACTTGCCCATGTCATCGGTGGCAACAGAGGTATTTTTTTGCGGGCTGACATTTTTTACAATTCCTAGCCCTTTTGTTTTTATCACAAAACGCTTTACCGGATCGATCAGCAATTTTACAATAAGGATGCCGCAGATTAAGGTGAAACCGATCAGCATGATTCCCCACCAAACCACCGGCCATTGGGGATTTAAGGATTTTGAAAGATAATGAGTGGTTGTATTGTAGGTGACGATGATGGACAAGATGGCGATTCCAGCAAAAATAACCGGTATGATGATATACAAGCTGATATGGAAACGAATATCTTTCATCAGTTAACCATTTTTACCATATCCCACATGGGCAGATAGATGGCCATGGCAAAAAACAAAACCATGGCCGCCAGACATACCGTCAGGAGCGGACCGATGGAATCAGAGAGCCGTTTCATAGCAAACTCGAGCTCTGAATCATAGTGTTCGGCCGCTTCGTGGAGCATTTTCTCCAGATTCCCGGATTCTTCACCGATGGCCACCATGTTGATGATGATCGGCGTGAAATACGGTGATGTGGCCAGCGGACCAGAGATTCCGCGGCCTTCTTCCAAGCGTTCCGTAATATCTTCAAATGCTCTGGACAATGCAGCGTTGTTGATGGTTTCAGACAGAATGGACATGGTTTCCAGTACGGATATGCCACTGGCTTGAAGAATGGCAAAAATACTCGCAAAACGTGCCATCGCCGCCTTGCGGACCAATACCCCGAACAACGGTAGGTGAAGCAGCAGCCGATCGCGTCTGAATCGCCCGATTTCGCTTTTAAGATAGATCTTGACAAAAAGACCCAACCCGATAGCCAGCAAGATCAATGCCGGCCAGTAGGCGGTCAAGATGGCATACATTTTCATGCAGATCACCGTGGGCAAGGGCAATTGGAGTCCTGTTTTTTGGAAAATAGCGGCGAATTTGGGAATGACCATGGTCAGTAAAATTAGGAAAGCCCCCAGCAGGGAGAGCATGACAATGGCCGGGTACTGGAGTGCCGATCGGATATCGGATCGTATTTTATGGTCATGGTCCATGATATAGATCAGGCGGTCCAGGATTTCGGGCAGAGCGCCGCTGGTTTCACCGGCATGAAGCATGCTGCAGTATAATGGTGAAAAAACGGAAGGGTACTTCCTGAATCCATCATATAAACTCCCGCCCTCCCGGATATCCTGCGAAATGGAGACGATAATACGCTTTAACTTTATGTTTTCGCTTTGATTTTCAAGTACCTGGAGGAGTTTGAGCATGGGGACGCCGGCGCGGATCAGCGTCCTGAGCTGCTTGGTGAACAGGATCAATTCAGGCAATTTGACAGTTGTTAGTTTTTCCTGCAGTTCTGTCAGAAAAAAACCAATTCCCGATTTTGACGTGTCGGTTATTTTTTGTGGGATATACCCCCTCGCCACGAGTGCATTCGTGGCGCCTTCCACAGAATCAGAATCGATGGCCCCCGACACCGGGCTGCCGTTTTCAGTAATTGCTTGGTAATAAAATTTTGCCATAAAATTGCTTTTACATCTCTCAGATGGCTACATCATTACCGCTGTCACGGCTTCATCGAGGGTCGTTTCTCCCTCGATCACTTTTCGTGTGGCATCATCTTTCAAGGTACGCAGGTGACCGGATTCTCTGGCGACCCGCATAATTTCCTGGGATGACGCCTGGCGAAGGATCATCTCTTGAATCATTTCATCGATGACCAGTATTTCAAATATTCCGGTGCGCCCTTTATACCCCTTGTCCATGCAGCGATAGCATCCTTTTCCCTGAACGAAATCGGCACCCTGGACCTTATCCAACCCCCAGTAGGACAGGGCGGCCGCGGGCGGCTTCCAGGATTTTTTGCAAAATGGGCAGACTTTCCGCACCAGGCGCTGGGCAATGGAAACCAGCATCACCGATGAGACGAGAAAGGGCTCGATGCCCATGTCGATAAACCGGGTGATGGCCCCGGCCGCATCGTTGGTGTGAACCGTGCTTAACACCCGATGGCCGGTGAGGGCACTTTGAACGGCAATACTGGCCGTTTCCGAGTCGCGAATTTCTCCTACCATGATGACATCCGGATCCTGACGCATGATGGAACGAAGGCCGCTGGCAAATGACATGCCCGCTTTGCGGTTGAGCTGGATCTGGCGAATTTTGTTTATCCGATATTCAACGGGGTCTTCGATGGTAATGATGTTGATGTCCGGCTGGTTGATTTTCTTGAGTATGGAATACAGCGTCGTACTCTTGCCGCTTCCGGTGGGGCCCGTGCTCAAAATCATTCCGTACGGCTTGTTGATGATTGGCTCCAGCTTGAGAATATCTGCCTCGTTCATTCCCAGTTGCTCAAGCGAATAGACACCCCCGCTGGTGTCGAGCAGTCGCAGCACCATGTTTTCTCCATAAATGGTGGGAATGGTCGACGCCCGGATATTGATCTCCTTATTGTCCATGCGAATCGTAAAGCGACCGTCCTGGGGAATCCGGGAAAGGGAGATATCCATGTTGGATAAAATTTTCAGCCTTGAAATAATTAAAAGCAGCAATGATTTGGGTGGCGCCGGCACTTCATGAAGTTTGCCGTCTACACGGAAGCGAACCTGAACGAAATCCTTCTCCGGCGAGATGTGGATGTCGCTGGCTCCCTCGCGAACGGCCTGGGAGAGAATTGAGTTGACCAGGCGAATAACCGGCGCCTCCTCCGCCATATCATGCAGTGAATTGACTTCAACATCCTCAGAAACAGCTGCCGTCTCAGCATCTTGGGCGCTTTCGATCTGCATGTCACTCATGCCTTCCAGCACCCCGCCGATAGCGGAATAGGTGCCGTAAAGGCTCGAAATCATATGGTTGAGTTCCTGATAGGTGCAGATTACCGCCTCCACCTCGATATTCGTGAAGACTTCAATGGCATCAAGGGCGTTGATCTCCATGGGGTCGGTCATGGCGATCTTCAGCAATTGGCCGGTCCGTTCGATGGGTACCAATTGATATCTTTGGCACATCTCAAGCGGGATCACATCAGACAGGGAGATGTCAATGGGATAGGCGTCCGGTCTGTATTTTTCGATGGATAGCTGCTGGGAAACCAGGTTCACGATTTCGGAACTGCTGACGATACCCTCCCGCACGAGGTATTCGCCCAATTTCATGTTGTCGCGTTTGTGATCGGCAACGGCCTGATTGAGCTGTTCTTCGGTCAGCAGTCCGCCATCGATGAGCATTTCGCCGAGTTTTTTCTTTTCTTTCACTTTTCCACCAGCATCCTCCCGCGGCCCTGCGGCCGTCAAGATCCTTTTCCCAGAAAAGGATCGGAAAAAAGAATGGTTTGGTCTGTCCAGCCGGAAATGATTTCGGCGGAACCGGAAAACTCAGCAGGCAAATTGGCCATCATGTTTTCGGCTGCGGCCAGATTAAAAAAATAGCCGGTGACATAGATTCCGTATTTCATTCCGGCTTGATGGTCCCACTGGGCAATTATGCGCATCAGCGGCGCGTCTTTGTTCCTGGCGGCTTTCATCGATCGTCGAAAAGCGGTCTCCAAAACGTCGGTTTGATCCACCTTGAGCCACCATAGGGGGTATGCGCGTGGAACAAACGCTGCCGGAAAGGCCGGAAAGGCAATGGTGTCTCCGACGCGAATGGCATCGGCATGGCCGATGTGGGGGTTGGCCTCCAGCACCGTTTTGAGGATGCGGTCACGAAAATCACCATAGATGATCTTGACCATCAACCCCAGCGTGTCGTTTTTCTTCACGGTCAATGCACCGAGGAGCGATGGTTGTATCTGTTTGGGATTATCCGTTTTTTGCGCCGGCTGACCTGATGTGGTTTTTTCATGAACCGTCTCAGTGAACTCCAGATTGTCGGAAATGGGTGCGGCCTGGGTGGGTGACGGTGATGGCACCTGGTTGGGATTGGCGGCTGACAAATCGTCGACTGGCTGAAGCATATCGGCAATCGGAACCGTGGGCTGAGGTTGCTTTAAAGGTACCGGATTATGAGGTACCGCAATAGGCACAGCCATAAGCGGGGGCAGGTTTGCTTTCGCGTTTTCCACCACCGGTGTCGAGTTACCGCCGGTGACCCGAGTGGCGATTGATGGAAGCCAATCCGGGATAACCATGTACACCGTAGCGATGACGGCCAAAAAAACCAGCACCGAGAAGGCCATCGTCCGTTGGTTGCGATGGGGTGACCAGCGCTGGGCCAGCGAACGGTCCCGGCAGGAGCGAACCAAGCGCCAGTCAACCCGGGTGCGGTTTTGGACAATCAGCGCCAGCATGCACTGGTGGCACAAATTGATGATCTTTCTGGGGTAGCCGCCTGTTGCACGGTAGATGGCACGCAGGGCCGGCCTCGTGAATAGTTGTGGCGGACGGGGCTGGCTGCTGGATTGTTTGATGCGAAAACTGATCATTTGACGGGTGTCGGCGAGGCTCATCGGTCCCAGAAAATGGATCAGGTTCACCCGGTCGGCCAGATTGGCGTGACGATCCAGAATGTCCTGGAATTCCTCCTGGGCGAAGAGAACGATTTGAAGCAGTTTATGATCGTTGGTTTCGTAGTTTAAAAATTCCCTCAGGATTTCGAGGCAAAAAAGGGGAAGTTTCTGCCCCTCATCAATGATCAGGATGACGGTTTTCTCCTCATCCACCCCCTTTTGAAACAGATGATGCTTGATCTGCTCCTTGAATCCATGGCCATCATTACCGGAGATGTCCTTGCCGATAATCATGGAACAGATGTCTTCCAAAAAGGCCAACGGAGAGTTGAATGAAGGATCCAGAATCAAGTGGGACTCGATGGTGTTGTCGGCCGAGAATTTTTTCAACAGTGTCCGACACAGCGTAGTTTTCCCGGCACCCACGGCACCGATGACGATGTTGAGCCCCCGCTTTAGCCGAAGGGCCAACTCGAGCTTCTGCAAACAGTCCACATGTTGTCTGGACTGGAAAAAAAAACTAGGATCCGGGGAGTTGGAGAAGGGTTCCCGATCCAGATTGAGTATGCTGAAATAGTCCATGAAAGTCTGCTCTGACAACGCCGGCAATTTCATTCCTGCCGTTGGAGTCTCAGGGCCTTTACTCAACCACCGTCGATTCCGTCTTGATTGCGGGAGCCACCGATGCCACCGGCCGTCTTTTAAGAATATAAGGGGTGATGAATATTAAAAGTTCCTGCTTCTTCCGGTTTTTGGACTGACCTTTAAACAGGTATCCGAGACCCGGAATATTTCTAAGCCAAGGCACGCCGTAGTCGAGATTCTGGTCAGTGTGTTGGGTCAGGCCGCCGATAACGGTGGTCTGGCCATCGTAGACGACTACATTGGTTTTGGCATATTTGGTAATCACTGTCGGATTTCCCCTCACTGTTTGTGTGAAATCCGGTTCATCCTTGTTGGTGACAATATCCAGCCTCAAGGTGTCGCCTTCGATGACATGGGGGGTCACCTCCAAGCGCAGCACCGCCTTTTTATATTCAATTTGTACCTTGTTGTCATCTACGCTCTGGAAGGGGATATCAGAACCGCTTTCGATAAGCGCCGTCTGGTTGTCCAGCGTGGTAATCGACGGTTTGGATAATATGCTGAGTTCGCCCTCCTCTTCCAACGCAGTCAGCTGGGCGGCGAGCAACAGGTCTCCGGCTTGGGCAATCATTCCCAGGGTAAACCCGGAACCGGCAACCGCGGCACGTGAAAGGTCTGCCGGAAAGTTCGCCGCTACGCCGGACGACGGATTCACGGCGTCGCTGGCAGTCAAGCCGATGGCATCGCCGGTATTGGGGGTGACCCAATAGTCGTTACCGGAGTAAAGCCCACCCCATTGAACCCCGAGTTCTCTTGCCGTTGTGCTGGTGGCCTCGACGATAAACGTCTCGATGAGTATCTGGGCCGTCGGTTGATCCAATTCGGTAATCAAGGCGATCATGCGCTCAAGATCGTTTCGGGTTGCCTGGATAATCAGCGCATTGTTGTGTTCATCCAACAACACGGATCCAAGGATTTTTCCGTTATCCGCTTCAGTTAAAAAACGCTCTAAATTGGTTTTCAAATTTCCGGCGTCCGCATAATCCACATGGATAATCTTCGTCAGCAGCGGCTCGGAAAGCGCCAACTCTCTCCGTTTCGATAAAATCTTCTGGTCCGCCTCCAGCTGCCTGACGATGTTTGCCTTGTCCTCCAAGGTGAGAATTCGGAGCAACTCTCCTTCCCATGTGTATGAGAGGTCATGGGTTTTCAGAATACCTTCGAATACCTGGTCCCAGGGTATTTTTTCAATATTGACACTGGTCTTGCCACTGACATTGTTGTTAATGATGATGCTTATGCCCACGGACCGTGCCAGGGCCCGAAGCAGCACACTTAGATCTGCCTGGTGCATCCTCAAGGTCACCGGCCTCACCGGCAACGGCTTCTGGATCTCTCCTCCGATCACGCCAGGCTTTTCAAGATGTGATTCGGCCTTGGGCATATCGATGATACGATGCTGTTCCGGTGGGGAAAAGCCTCTGGATTCGGCTGCACGGTCTTTCCATTGGTTCATGAAGACATTTTTTGGTTTAGGCTGATGCTCGGCGCAGCCGAACCAGCAGGCCGGCAAAAAAAAGGTTGCCAACACGAACGATACCCATTGGTTGCTAAGATTGGATAACATGGCACTCCCTGATGGTATATCCTATTTACCAGAAATGGTTTCGTAGTCAGTCATTTTTAAAATGATCACATCCGGTGCGTTGCGTTTACCAATTTCAACCTGGTGTGGCTGGATACGACGAAGGAAGTGTCCATTGCTATCGATAGCTTCCCCCGACGCATACGCCATCCCGTTTATAATGGCCAGTCGCTGTGTCCCCGCCTCTAAAAAACCGGAGTATACCAGATTCAGTTGGGTGCCGGCGCTGACGGTTGCATTATCAGGAACTTCACGCTGCTGCGTATCCGACAGCAACGTGTCGGTTGGTAAAAACGGATCTTTTTCCCATTGGCGCTCGGCGCTGCGGATGGTGAACAGATCCTTGGTCAGCGAGGTGTCCGCCTTAAGCTTTTGGATTACTTTCTGGGCAAACGCGAGAGCCTGGCTGTCAGACTTTTTTTCAACTCCCTGTTGACCGACGGTCGTCACCGGCCCCCAATACAAATATCCACCCAGCAACACGGTTGCCGCCATGATGGAGACGATAATTTTTTCCCGTTTAGTCATCGATACCATGAAGTCTCATTTAGCATTCGACCGAAATCAACGGTGCAACAGCGACATGGAGACCTTGATCCATTTGTTCTCTTC
>Ga0055584_100005273_pt1 | contig 12675 bp, 9 predicted proteins | sample OSDHelmetaG_FD_58716 | JGI IMG/M metagenome (GOLD analysis project Ga0055584, IMG submission 58716) | Pelagic marine sediment microbial communities from the LTER site Helgoland, North Sea, for post-phytoplankton bloom and carbon turnover... | ecosystem: Environmental > Aquatic > Marine >... | reverse complement strand
TGATGCCCCCCCACCACCACCCGCAGGCGAAGCACCACCTCCTCCGCCAGGTCCAGCACCTGTGGCAACCCCCGAAGCACCACCTCCACCGCCACCGCCACCACCGGCAGCTCCCCCTATCGACCAAACGGCTCTCCGCGAGGCCAATCCCGTAATCAAAGCCAAGCAGTTAGGTATTTCAACTGATGATCCCGAAGCAGCAGCCTTGGCTAATGCGTTTGTAGAAACCAAGGGCTTGTCAGCAGATATTCTTGACTCAGACGAAGGAATGAAAAGCTTTGTTGATATTTTTGATGTAGAGGAAGGTCAAGCTGCACAAATGAGAGGATTGGGTGTTGATACCAAAAATCTTGAGGTTGGTGGATCCCTCGGAGAACTTGTCGCAGCAGCAGGATTGCTCGCAACAGCCAACGAAAACATCAAATCTGGTGCGATCGATTTAGCTCAAGCTGCGAATTTCGTTACGAACTTCGAGAAAACCACAGAAACTTTTGCCAAGGCTGCGGAAACGGGTACCCCTCTTGACGAAAACTTTCAAAGCAATCTTATCAAGAATGCGGACAAAGCTGACGAGATCGGCAATGTTGACTTTTCTGATCCACTAGCCCTTAAAATCGTTGATCTGAAAGCCCAATTTCCTCAGTATTCAACCCAGATTGATAACAACAAAGACTTTGCCCAAGAAATTCTTGATTTGATTGGAGTAGTTGGTGCTGTTACGGGCTCCGATGTTTTCAAACCTGGCGTTCTTGAGCTTTACCTAGACCCTGAAATCCAAAATATGGGTCAACAACTTGATAGTGGTTACCTCAGATTGCTTGTTAGCGATCCAGATTTCTTTAGGTCTCTACTCCCTGTACTTAGGACAAATACGCAATTGCCTTCGGATTTGTTTGTTGAGCTCAAGAATTTGAACTTATCAACTACTGAGTTATCGAAGGTATTGGCTGACATCCAAGTTGGACCACAAGCTACTCCTCCAGGTAGCCCCCCAAGTCAAGTCGCACAACTTACCCTGCAAGACGAAGCTAGTATGCTGGGATTGCTTGACAACCGTTCTTTCTCCAATGGTGCCCTTGATCCAGTTTTGTTTGCCGCATCTGATCAAGTACTTGCCAGTGTTTTCTTTACAGAAACTTCTGATGCTTACACAGCTTTGAGTAATTTAGATCGAAGTCAAAATTCTGCGTCCGGCACTTCTGGCACCGATATCGAAGTGAAGGAGCTGATTCTTGGCGGCAAAGAGATTTCTTTTTCGGCAGGAGATTATGCCTTAAGTTCAACTGAAATAGTTGACTTCTTGGTTGCTTCTTCGGACAAGCTCACCCTTACAGGTAATGTCGTATTTAACCCTTCGTCCACCGATTCCGACTTGATTCTCATGTCTGCATCGATGGTTGATCTTTCGGCAGCTAGTTCTATCACCTTCAACGGTGATGAGCTCGGATTAGGATCTTTTGATTCACTTGAAGTCAAAAATGTGGATTTGAAATCGAATAACCAAATATCTCTTCGCTCTCTAGACAGCATTGTAATCAATAATTCGAAGATGGAAACCTCAGGGAAAGGGGCCGACTTCATTCATGTGTTGGCTGCAAACCAAATCCAAGTTGACAACATGCGCTTCTCCGAATCGGTCAAGCGGATTGCCATGGAAGCCATGACCATTAATTTGTCGAATGTGAATTTCCCATCTTCTTCAACTGTTAATCTGAACAGTTTATATGGAGGAATGGATGGTAAATATCCTCACTTTGACTCGATTCAATACGGCAGGGTCAACTTCATTGAGAACATCAGGTACGGGAGTCAATCGGTTATGGATCGTGCAGCATTTGATGCACACGGAGGAAGTATCACCATTGGTAAAAGTAACTAGTTCTGCTCATAGGAGTACACTCCCCCTGTTGCTAATAGAACCATAATTGTTTTTCGGACCTTGAACTGAAAAACATCAGATAATTTACATATAATTTTATGAGATACATACTGACATTCATCTTAGTTTCAGTCTTTACTTTTACTGTAAGAGTTTTCGGGGATGCTAACTCCACGGGAACTAACGAACCAGGTGCTGCTGACTCAGTCCTCCCTTCTGACTTTTTTGCAGACGCCCTAGCTCAAGCAAAGTCAAGTGACGATGCCATGGGAACCCAGCGCTTGGTTGATGTCAAAAGCTCCGAGCTCACTCCATCCTTAGGGCTTAGTTCATCCTATAAGTATACTTCTAATCCGACGAAAAGTACTAGTGGGGACAAGCTAGAAGATGGTACGACATTTGATCTTAGTCTTATGATGATGATGGGATTGGGTGAGTTTGGTATTGGTGATGATGTATTAAGTGCCCCGTCTTTGATGCTCATGCACATGCGCACATACAATGACCCTGTTCAAGACTTCGGCCATGATTTAAGAGCTTTGGATATGGATATCCAAATAGCAGGATTGACAATTCCTTTCGTTTTGCCGAACGACTATTCACTCTCTATCGGAAACACCTACGTTCGGGCGATTAATTTCCGGAATAATGGAAGCGCTTCGGCTCATCATTTCAAAGGTGATGTTGTTATGTATTCCAACACACCTTCCATCTCTTTAACTAAAACGATACCTTTAGAGAACGGTGATATTTTAACTGCAACCGGAGGTTTGAGTTACGCAATTTCAAACGGTGATACCTTATCTGAGACGCTCAAGACTACCACTCAATCTCTCATTGACTCAGGTTTGAATGATACTCCAGCGGATCTTCAGACGGGTGCTTCCTATTCTTTTAATCTTTCGTACATCAAGCCTTTGACTGACAAGCTCACCGTAACTCCTTCCTTTTCAGTTTCTAAAATGTATTACAAAAAGGGAGGGAACAGCGGTAAGGCTGATGTAACTTATGTAATAGGTTTAAGTGGATCCTATCCAATTAATGATTGGTTAAACCTAACTGGTGCTGCCAACTACACGGCAAAGGACGGGAACAGAGGCGATGTCATAGAATTTAGGGATTTCACAAGTGGTCTTTCCTTGGCAGTCAATCATTCCTTTTAAAAGGTAAGGGTGGCGTATTTCGCCTTGTTGAGCAGATGTCTTAGTCGCACCTCTTGTGCGGTGTGTTTATTTTTTTTATTTGGTAGTATCATTGTAGCTGATGGTCAAGTCACTGCACCTGAGGTAGACAGACTTATCCAACTTGGTCGGGCTGAGGCAGATAAGGGAGACTTTGCAAAAGCCTTGGGTTATTTCAATAGGGCAATGGGATATTTGAAGCAGGCTTCGCCGAGGCATCCTCTTAACGAGGTTGTCCGTAAGGAGATTCGAATCGCCAAAGGCAGATCTCTTGTTGCAAGGTATCAAAACCGGTCTGGCTTAAAGGTTTTTAAAAGTGACGAACCTCTTCCTTTAAGTGAGGAAACAGAAGATATACTCGTTACTCAACGATTTGGAACAGTGCTGGCTAGACAGATATGGCAACCCAAGGAAGTTAAAGAAGCAGGAGAGTTCATTGGAATCGGGAGGCGCTTGACCGTTCTGCCCGAAGCGGGGGTTGAGCTCTATTTTGGTGATGAGAGTAAATATTCACTACGCTGTGTGGACGCGGCCAGTTTTGCCATTCCCGAGAGTAGACTTTTCGATCTTCATTCTGGATCTTTTGTCATTTCATCCAATGGCAATGACAACAGTGCAACGATTAAAAGTCCATTGTCTAGTGTTAAGGTTAGTTGTGAGAAGCCATTTGCTCTAATGATTGGCATCACAACGAATGGCGGACTTAAGATTATTGTCCTTTTTGGAGAATGTACACTTGAGCAAGAAAAGCTCAGCACATCCATTCTTTCCCCTGGCGAATTGGTCTTTGCTCTCCCTGAAGGATTCAGTAGGAAAATGAGTGTCGAATTGAGTACATTGATGGTTACCTCCAAATTAATGACTGCTTTTGATGTACCTCCTGTTTACCATAAGAAATTGAGGCAACAGGCCATGATCCAAGCACTTCGAACTCGCAAGCGATACAAAGCTGTGGTGGGAGATGCAAAGAACACGAAAGACTTTGAGATCAAAGTTCTTAAGCCTGAGCAACCTTAGCTTAATTATCAATTTGTCTTCGCTTGAAACTCCTTGAGAAATTTCGTTTTAAAATGGTACGTGGCGTATGCCTTTGCTTCCTTGTTTCGTTCCTAATCTCTGGTTGTGTAAGCACTCATTATGATCGTTCCGAAAAGTTTCAATTCTCATGGAAGATAGGAGATTTCAAAAGTGCCGCGATAGAGGCTGAAAATTTGTCACAAAGTGGTCCTCAAAGGGATCTTCTTCTCTATAAATTAGAGGAAGGCACAGTCAAACGCATTGCTGGAGACCTAAGAGGGAGTGTACTGGCATTGCAGGAAGCTTCAGCTGAATACGATCGATGGTTCGGGGTTCATTTAAAGACGAAAGCTAGGGTTTCTGAGGCCTTTTCGTCTGCGCTTGGGTCAGCGGAGTGGAAACCTTATAAATCTAGGGTTTATGAACGTGTTATGATGAGAGTCTATCAAGCTCTCAATTATCTCCAACTTGATCAAAAAGGCCGTGCTCGTGCAGAAATTTTCAAATCGAGACAAGCGATTGATGATTCGAAAGCGATCTGGAAAAAAGAACTTTTAGCAGCCCAATCGGAAATGAATAAAAAGGGTGTCGATCTTAATCAAGGAATCAATGACCAAGAAAAAAGCTCTTTAACGGAGGAAAGGTTGAGAATCAAGGCAATGGTACCATCCAACTTACCGGAGTATGTAAATCCCGCAGCGATCTATTTGGAATCACTCTACTTTCTTAGAACGGGAACGCAGAGAGAAGATTTCGATAAAGCGGCATTCTCTTTACGCCAGTTGTCTTCTCTTTTTCCTCAAAACCAATGGATTCAAGATGACTTTTTGGAAGCGAAGAAAGGCATTCGTAAACCCGAGCCGGTAACCTATGTATTTTTCGAGACTGGACGAGCACCCATTCGAGTTGAAAAACGTTTTGATCTACCTATTGCCTTCTTTGCAAATCAAGCTCGGATTCCCTACCTAGGAATTGCACTCCCTAGTCTCAAAACGAACGATCAATTCCTTTCAAGGTTAAGAATCAACACAAGTATCTTGGACAAACCAATCCAAACTAAAGTACTTGCTAACATGGATGCCATAGTCGCCAAGGAATTTGATAAAAACTACCCGATCGAACTATCACGTGCAATCTCAGGTGCCTTTGTAAAGGGAGGACTCCAGTATCTTGCAACTGATTCAGTTCGGTCGGAAAATGATACCGCCCGAGCGCTTGTTGGCATTGGCATAGGACTTCTTGCTCAAGCAACAACTAAGGCTGATTTACGTGCTTGGGGCACCCTGCCCAAGCAAATCCAATTTTGTAAGATTAAGACTCCAGAAGATAAAAAATTGACTATAGAGGGTGTTGGCGCAACCTTTACTAAAGAGGTCGACTTGGACCCATCTACCTCTACGAACTTTGTGTGGGTAAGAAGCATTTCTCTTCATACGCCTATCAAAGTCGTTGGCGTTCTTCCACTCGATCCTTAAAACCAACATATGATCAATTACAGTTTCATTCTTATCCGTTTTCTTCTCCTTTTGCTTTTCATTGGATTTGCTTCTTTGGGCTGCAGCACTAACCCTGTTCACCAAACAACCAAGAAGAACCCGAATGATACCAGTGCTCTTCCCGAATTGAAGCGTGTTTATATGAGTAGTTCGCTTTCTAAGAATCTTGAGGTCGTTAGTATTAACCAAGCAAAGGCAAACGAAGACCTTCTTCGGATTCAAGTGAACTTGGCAAATCTCACTAAAAAACCTCTCAACCTTAACTACAAAATTGAATGGATGGATGAGGCTGGCATTGTAATTAACGACTCTTCTGCAGTTTGGATGCCTCTTTATGTTCGCGGAGCCGAAAGCGTAGCCGTTCAATCTGTTTCGAGTACCCCCAACGCTACAAATTTCTGGCTCAAACTTCAAAAAGCCAAGTAATCCTCATAATCCTAAAAACTAGTATGAAATCTTACTCATTTCGCCTTTCTTGCCTCCTATCCATGTTTTTGTTTTTTTCCTGTAGCGACCGCAGACCCATTGGAAGAAATGCCGATGCACGTTATATCGAAGACAGCAGTGAGAAAGGCTTGATGAATATCGGTAAAATCAACTCGCAGGATTTCACGCGAGCCGCAAACAAGTTGCTCCAGGATCTATTCACAACCGGTACTCTTTCGAAGGCTCCCAACCAGCCAGCCATCTTACATGTCGGAGAAGTCAGGAACGATACCCAAACTTACTTTGACACAGATCTTTTGTTGCAAGGTATGAAGAGAGACTTGCTCGCAAGCAACCGTGTACGAATATCAACAACGGAAGGGAGCAAAACTACGGACCAGTATGCCAAGGAGGTCAGGGATAAACTCGGAAGAGTCGATCCCTTCGCAGTATCCAAAAGACGGCCTTATTTTTCTCTTTCTGGGAAGATTATAGAGGAAACTTCTAGGGTAGAGAAGGTAACGCAAAAAGATTTCTATTTTTTAATGACCCTCACTGAAATTGATACGGGATCCGGCGTATGGTTCGGCAGAGAATTAATCAGCAAACAAGGTAGGCGAGACTCAATTGGCTTTTAAACTACTTCGATTCTAGGAGCAAAAAGAAGGCTGATTGCCTGAGAAGAAGGTAGTCTGACATACCTCCCGTCCTTTCCAGGAATCGCGTCTTGAATATGGAGGATATCCCCCCTTTGCATAAAAAGAATATTTTTGGTTTCGTCTTTTTGGATGTCTCTTCGTTGTAATTCGTAGCGGTACTCCTTTCCATCCGAGCCTACTCCAATAAAGGATATTGTACCCTTTCGTTTTCTGACAGGGGAAACCAAACGGCAATGATTAGGCCCAATAGGAAGGTCAAGTGCTTCGGCTTTGCTAAGGATGGATAAGCCGAATTTCACCTCACGAGTTTCCAGGTGAAGGGGAGAATTGATTTTTTGTACGGTTGGAGTGGGGTTAATTCTCCTCACCTCGTGACTGTAGTATTTTGATTTTTGCACCATAAATGGACACGGCAGTCCATTGAAATATGGTGCATGTAAGTTGATTCGGGATTCGCCTTGAGTTAAATTGGCGACATCCTTTTGAAGATTCGTGCAGCTATCGGTCCCAGCAGGGTCCATGATTGTAAGGAATCCTCCTGGTTTCAGATGAGGGAGGACTTGCTTTAGCCATTCGATTCGATTCGTACTGTCTTTTTCCTGTAGGATTTCGTTGAGAGAAAAACCTAATATAATCAAATCGAACTTATGTGTACTGGGAGCAGGAAGTTCATTAGTCAAATCCTTCCTGGTCGTAAAAAGTTTTGTTTCCGGCCAAAGCGTCATACAGGATTGATGCAGGTTTTTCATTGCAGCAAGGCTTTTGCCTGAGTAATCCCATGCCTCCAACATGATTGGATTTTCGACTTCCCATTGGCGAAGTAGAAACAGGGATGCCAGCCCACTTGCTCCACTACCTGAACCAAGGTCAAGGATGCGAAGCGGGCCCTTACGGGGAGTTTTCCAGCTTCTTAAGAAGTAAGCCTCCGACAGCACAAAGGACATTGCTTGCCAAGTACGCGGAAAAAAGAAGTTTCCATAGGAGAGAATAGATAAATCCCGTGAACCATAGGAACTTGAGTCGAATAAACGCGTTTTGTTGAAACGATCACTTTGCTCGACGATTTCGCGTCGGATGGCGTTAAGGAGCTTGTCCTTAGAGAAATCTGGCCACTTAAGTGTCGCTTGATTCCACCACCAATCCTCAATGAGTTGTGGGAAAGAAGGCAGTCTAGTCGTAGGGTTCATCCCCGAAGAGTCCAATGATTTAGCCTAGGAATGCGGATCAACCCGATCATGCACGGGAAAGCGTTTGATTTATTAGAGCTTTCCGCCGTAAACAGCTTGATCTCCAAGTTGCTCTTCGATGCGAAGCAGTTGGTTATATTTGCAAATTCGGTCCGTACGCGACAGTGATCCCGTTTTAATTTGACCGGCGTTGGTCGCAACTGCGATGTCGGCAATCGTGACATCTTCGGTTTCACCGGAACGATGGGAGATGACTGATGTGTAGGTCGCTTCCTTGGCCATTTCTACTGCGTCAAAGGTTTCGGTAAGCGAACCGATCTGGTTAACTTTTACTAGGATGGAGTTGGCTACTCCCTGATCGATACCCTTTTTGAGAAAATCAACATTGGTAACGAAGAGATCGTCCCCGACTAATTGTACGCGGTCTCCGATCGCCTCGGTTAGCTTCTTCCACCCGTCCCAATCGTTTTCGTCGCAACCGTCTTCGATCGAGCGGATAGGGAATTTATCAACAAGATCAGTGTAAAAAGCGACCATCTCGTCAGAATTTCGTTCAGAACCATCACTTTTTCCAAAAACATATTTCCCTTTTTCCTTATCGAAGAATTCCGAAGAAGCGACATCCAAGGCAAACTCGATCTCTTCGCCGAGCTTGTAACCCGCTTTGTCTACTGCTTGGACCAGAGACTCCAGAGCAGCTTCATTACTCGCCAAGTTCGGTGCAAAACCACCTTCGTCTCCTACTGCGGTCGAAAGGCCTTGGTCTTTGAGTACTTTCTTGAGAGCGTGAAAGATTTCACAACCCATTCTTAGAGCTTCCCTAAAAGTCTTCGCCCCAACTGGCATAATCATGAATTCCTGAACATCGATCGGGGCATCGGAGTGTGAGCCTCCGTTCAATACATTCATCATTGGAACGGGCAGAACTTTGGAATTTGGTCCCCCTAGATATTTGTAAAGAGGTAGACCGCAAGCACAAGCCGCCGCATGTGCCGTTGCCATGGATGCACCTAGAATGGCGTTCGCTCCGAATACCGATTTGTTCGGAGTCCCATCGGCCGAAAGCATCGCTTGGTCAACGGCGGTTTGGTCCGTTGCGTCGAGACCGATGATGGTTTCCGCTATCTTGGAATTGACGTTTTCAACAGCTTGGGAAACCCCTTTGCCCAAATACCGTGAAGAATCACCGTCTCTAAGTTCGATGGCTTCGTGTTCCCCAGTGCTTGCACCAGATGGAACAGCTGCTCGTCCGAAGGCTCCTCCACTTAGTTCAACTTCGACTTCAACGGTCGGGTTTCCTCGGGAATCAATAATTTCACGGCCGTGTACTTCGATAATTTGAGTCATGGTATAAAAAGGTCTTTGTTTGGGATTAAAAAACAGACATAATGGCCAGTCTCTTCTTGGTTGTCAAAATTCTTCGGTAAAAGAGAGCCTCGCTTTCGGGGGGGATTTTCTCTAAAACGGACTATTTTGTAAAATCATGGGAAAGCAACGCAATGCGATCACACCAACTCGGGAAGAAGATTATCCCGAGTGGTATCAACAAGTAGTCAAGGCAGCCGATTTGGCTGAGAACACACCCGTTCGCGGATGCATGGTTATTAAGCCATGGGGATACGGAATATGGGAGAACATTCGTGACGCACTGGATGTCATGTTCAAAAGTAGTGGCCACAAAAATGCTTATTTTCCTCTTTTTATCCCGAAAAGCTTTTTGCAGCGGGAAGCCGAGCATGTCGATGGCTTTGCCAAGGAGTGTGCCGTGGTTACACATTCACGCCTCGAGGCTGATGAGCACGGGATTCTTCAACCTGCAGGAGAATTAGAGGAACCTTTGATTGTCCGTCCGACTTCGGAAACGATCATCGGGGAACTCTTTGCTCGCTGGGTCCAGTCCTACAGGGACTTACCTCTTCTCATTAATCAATGGGCCAATGTAGTTCGTTGGGAGATGAGACCCCGACTGTTCTTGCGTACGGCGGAGTTTCTTTGGCAGGAAGGTCATACGGTTCACGCTACCGCGGAGGAGGCACTAGAAGAAACCCGGCTTATGCTTTCGACCTATGCGACTTTTGCCGAGGAATGGTTGGCGATGCCGGTCTTGCAGGGAGAAAAGACAGAAGCAGAACGTTTCCCCGGTGCCGAATCGACTTTGTGCATCGAGGCGATGATGCAGGACCGGAAAGCGCTTCAGGCTGGGACCTCTCATTTTCTTGGGCAGAACTTTTCGAAAGCTTGCGGAATTAAATTTCAAGGGGTCGAAGGTAAAGAAGAGTTTGGCTGGACGACTTCATGGGGTGTTTCCACCCGTTTGATTGGCGGTATGATCATGACCCACGCCGATGACAATGGGCTAGTTGTTCCGCCAAAGGTTGCACCTACTCATGTGGCCGTTTTACCAGTTACCCCTAAGGAAGAATCTCGGGAAGAGGTTCTTGCTGCTTGCCGAGAGCTTGTTGTTAGGCTGAGTGAAAAATCGTATGCCGATGCTCCGATCCGAGTCGAGTTGGACGATCGTGATTTGCGCGGGGGAGAAAAATACTGGCAGTGGGTTAAAAAAGGTGTCCCCTTGACCGTAGAAATCGGGCCCAGAGATTTGGAAAACGGGTCTGCATATGTCGGACGGCGCGATTCCGGTGGTGATCGGCAAGGTATGGATTGCGAAGAATTAGTTGAGGGGGTGTCGGGGATTCTGGATGACATTCAGAAAGTTCTTTTTGCACGTGCTCTTGCTTTTCGCGAAGAACATACCAAGAAAATCGACGAAAAAGATGAGCTTTACGAATTCTTTTCCGACGATTCGCAAGGAAAAACAATCCACGGGGGGTTCGCGCTTGTCCATTGGGACCGCGACGCGAAGTGGGAGGAGCAACTCAAGAATGAGTTGAAAGTAACTGTACGTTGCATTCCCAAAGATTCTGGCGAGGAGGGAACTTGCATCTTTAGCGGCAACCCAAGCCCGGGGCGCGTTGTCCTCGCAAAATCTTATTAACCCTCACCCACCGGATTAAAAGTGCAAGTAGTTTCTTGTATAGAGGAGATGCAATCTCTCTCCCAGGAATTCCGCAAGCAGGGAAAGAAGATCGGATTGGTGCCTACGATGGGTTTTCTGCACGAAGGACATTTGTCGCTGATCGACTTGGTTCGGAACCGTACAGATATTGTTATTCTTTCCATTTTCGTCAATTCCACGCAATTCGGAATAGGAGAGGATTTGGAAAAATATCCACGTGACTTAACTCGTGACCTTAGCCTCTGTAAAGATCGGCAAGTCGATTTCGTTTTTGCTCCCGAAGATTCTCAGATGTACTCATCCGAGTACTCAACTTTCGTGTCCGAAGGAAAGGCAGGGAAGGGCTTGTGTGGACTTGCCCGCCCAACCCATTTTCAGGGTGTGACGACCATTTGCACAAAACTATTCAATCTTTGTATGCCTGATTTTGTAGTGCTTGGGCAAAAAGATGCTCAGCAGGTTGTCGTCTTAAAGAAAATGATTTCCGATCTAAATTTCCCCATTGAGGTCATTGTCGGGCCCATCATCCGCGATCCTGATGGTTTAGCGATGAGTTCCCGTAACGAATACCTTCAACCTAGGCAAAGGGAAGGAGCTTTGGTCTTGTTTAAGTCCATGCAGGCAGGGAAAAAACTGGTGGAGGAAAAGGAAGTTACGAATGTCGAACGGGTAAAATCCGAAATGATAAGTATCCTTATGCAAAGTTCGGTTCTCCGGGTAAATTATGTTGAGATTGTCGATAGGGCTACGATGGAGGTCGAAAGGGAAATTGAATCAGGGCGTTCGCTTATTGTGGTTGCCGCTTGGTTGAATCAAGTCCGCTTAATCGATAACATGCCTCTTTGACATTTAATCCTAATTTATACAGTGAGCACTAAAAGGAAGAAAGAGTACGATTTCGTTATTGTTGGAAGTGGTATCGCGGGGTTGAGCTTTGCTCTCAAAGTAGCCCAAGCAGGTCATCGCGTTGCGATCTTTACGAAGAAGGACAAAGCGGAATCGAATACTAATTATGCTCAAGGTGGCATTGCCGCGGTCACTTCAGCAGGTGACGATTTAGATAAACATGTCGGTGACACCTTAGACGCTGGTGACGGGCTTTGTGATCGCAAAGTCGTTGAGGAAATCCTGCGGGACGGGCCTGACCGGATCAAGGATTTGATTGATTTGGGCGTTGCCTTCTCGAGCTTAGAAGACGGGAGTCTTTCTCTTGGTAAGGAAGGCGGGCACAGCGAGCGCCGAGTTCTTCATGTCAAGGACTTGACGGGGAAAGCAATTGAAGATGCCCTCTTGGCAAGCATAGCCAAGGAGGGAGTGGATTTGTTCGAGCATTTTTTCGCCATCGACCTCATTACCGCAAGCAAGGCCAGAAAGCTTGGTGTTCAAGTCAAAGGCGAAGAGGACCATGTACTCGGCTTGTACCTATATGATGCCAGCAACGAGAGGGTTGTGACCGTCTCCGCCCCGGCCATCCTTTTGGCTACAGGCGGAGCGGGCCAACCTTACCTTTACACGACCAATCCATCCATCGCTACGGGGGATGGTATTGCGATGGCTTCTCGCTCTGGTTTGCCGGTGATGAACCTCGAGTTCATTCAGTTTCATCCGACGGCCTTTCATTCCTTGGACGGAGACCGTTTTCTCATTACCGAAGCGGTCAGGGGGGAGGGAGCCAAATTGATTGACTCGAAAGGCCGACCTTTTCTCAAGAAGTACCACCCGCTCGCCGATTTGGCGCCCCGTGATGTTGTAGCCCGGGCTATCGATAGTGAAATGAAGCGATCGGGTTCTCCATTCGTGCGACTTGATACGCC
>Ga0055584_100005272_pt1 | contig 12678 bp, 9 predicted proteins | sample OSDHelmetaG_FD_58716 | JGI IMG/M metagenome (GOLD analysis project Ga0055584, IMG submission 58716) | Pelagic marine sediment microbial communities from the LTER site Helgoland, North Sea, for post-phytoplankton bloom and carbon turnover... | ecosystem: Environmental > Aquatic > Marine >... | reverse complement strand
GATTGTACGGCCGACGGGCTCGCGCGGCGCGACCGTTGCCCCGTTTTTGAGGGGCCGCGGATCACCCTGCAATCGCTGATGATGTGCCAGCAGGTTTTCAGCGCCTCGCTGATTGCGATGGTGGAAATTCGCTATGCGAGTGACGAGATCGAGCAGAACAGGCTCTGCCAACCGGTGCCGCATCCTGTCGATACACGGGACTTCCTGGTGGCCTTTGCTCTGACCGCAGCTAATCTGCAAGCCTGGGGTGCGGCCTTTGGCCGTTGGTTAAGACGCAGTCGGTTGTCGATTCTCTCCCATGAATCTCTGTCGAGTCTGATTCGGCAGGCTTGGCATGCGCGCAAGAATGTGGCGGCTGGGCCCGAGCGTATCGAAAGGTTGCTGGCTCAGGAGTTCCCCGAGAACGAAATCGGCCGCGAAACTCAGACAGGCGGGGGCGATTGACCCCGGTCGGTGTTTCGAGCAGTCTTCTGGTGTGCCATGCTTATTTATTGTCCTCGCCGCCTTTTTCCCACGTGTCGTGCTTTTTTTGCTTTGGCTTTTTCAGCCCGCATTTTTCTCCCCGGAGTTTGATGGGCAATTCTTGTGGCCGTTATTGGGTTTTCTTTTTCTGCCCTTCACCACGCTGATGTACGCGGTCTTCTTTGACGCCGCGCTAGGCGGGCTTGCTGGCCCTGGGGTGATCGCTGTTGTGGTAGCGGTTCTCCTCGATCTGGGAATCGTAGGCGGCGGTGCCCGAAGCCGGTTGTAAGAGCCGGCCGATCGAACCTGGAAATTTTTTGCCCCATTCTTCTGAGGAATCAAAATCATGAGTCGCCATCCGAATTTTCATCCGTCCAGCCGCGGGGCCGCCCCGAGCATTGCGGAAAAGCTTCACCAGCGCGCCCGAGAGATCGAGGCCACCGGTCAGGATATCATCAGCCTGCAGGTCGGACAGCCCAGTACCGGAGCCCCTGCGGGATCTCTGGAAGCCGTCCTTGCAGCGAGCAAGAATTCGACGCTCGGTTATACCGGGGCTGCGGGAAACGAGGACCTGCGCGAGAGGCTCGCGCGGCAATATGACGAGCTATACGGTGTCAACGTCGACCCGGAGAACGTGATCATCAGCTTTGGTGCCTCGGGCGCCATGATCCTTGCGGTCCTCGGGTGCTTTGATGTGGGGCAGCGGATCGGGATGCCGGCGCCGTTCTACTACGGCTACCGCTACGCACTCGACACACTTGGGGTCGAGTGCGTTCTCTTCGAGACGTCCATGGAGAATGGTTTCCAACCGACCGTTGCCGATCTTGAAGCGATCGAGGGCGGGATCGACGGTCTGATCGTTGCAAGCCCCGGCAATCCAACCGGTTCGATGCTCAGCCCGGACGAGCTCAAAACTCTCGCACTCTATTGCGAGAAGAACGGGATCCGCTTCATCTCGGATGAGATCTATCACGGGATCGTATTTGACGATGAGACGCCTCAGGCTACGGCCTGCGCTTTCTCCAAAGAGGCGATCGTCGTGAACAGCTTCTCCAAATACTATTCCATGGCGGGTTGGCGGCTCGGTTGGATGGTGGTTCCTGATTATCTGCGCGGGCCGATCTCGGATCTGGCACACAATCTCTACCTCTGTCCACCGGCACCTTCTCAAGTCGGTGCGTTGCACGCGATCGATTGTCGCGACGAACTCGACCAGCATGTGGTTCGTTATCGCAGGAACCGGGACTTGATTCTCTCGCGGCTGCCCCAGCTCGGCTTTGATCGATTCACCTCCCCGCACGGGGCATTCTATTTCTATTGCCACGTGGAGCATCTGAGCGAAGATAGCGTGACCTTCTGTATGGAAATGATGGACAAGGCCCATGTGCTTGTCGCACCCGGTTCCGACTTCTGTCCCGATGCCGGGAAGCATTTTGTCCGCCTCTCCTATGCGGGATCGACGGCAAGCATCGAGGCCGCGATCGATCGCATCGCAGCCTGGCGCGGCTAGGCCCGTTTCGCTCGCGACCGGAAATACGACTGCAATGAAGGACTTTTCGTATGATGGGCTGGTTCTGGCAGGGGGCGGTTGCCGCTGCTTCTGGCAGATGGGTTTTTTGGAGGTGCTCGCGAGCGAGACAGATTTTGCACCCCATGAGGTTGGCGCCGTCAGTGCGGGTTCCGCCATGGCCTGCGCTTTTTTCGCCGGGGTAGCGGATCAGGTCTTCGCGCATTTTTCGCTGCGTGCGGAGGGGAACGAAGCGAACGTCTACCCGAAAAACCTTTTTGGTGGCGGGAGCCTGTTCCCGCATGAGGAAATTTATCGCGACACGATTCTCCATTGTATCGACGGGGCCGCACTGGATCGTTTGCATCAGGGACCACGAGTCCGGATCCTTTTCGCGAGATTGCCGGGTTGGTTGGGGCCCCGCATGGGTGTCGGTGCGGGGCTGCTCGCTTATGAATTGGAAAAAATTCTGAGTCCGAGTCTACACCCCCGGCTGGGTGCGGCGCTGGGGTTTCGCGAGGGGATCGGTGAGGTCCTCGACTGCCGTTCGCCCGGAGACCTCGCGGACCTGATTCTCTGCTCTTCCTGCACGCCGCCGTTCACGCCGGTTTTCAAGCGTGATGGAGAACCGGTTCTCGACGGAGGCCTGCTCGATAATGTACCGGTCGGGATTCTTTCCCCCGAGCGCGAGAAAGTCCTTGTTCTTTTGAGCCGCCGCTACGATCCCGAGTTGCTCACGGGGTTCCCGGGCAGGACCTACGTTCAGCCCTCGGCGGAGATGCCGGTGAGTAAATGGGACTATACGAGCCCCGAGGGGCTCGCGGCGGCGCGAGATATGGGTCGTCGCGACGCCGAAGCGTTCATCCGCACGCCGGGCTGAAGTGGCTCACGGATCCGGTGCGTACTCGCGCGCCTGGAACTCAAGGCAACGAGCCTTGTGGGCCTCGGGGGCGGTGAGGCCGCTCCACCAGCCTGCGTCCTGCAGTTCGCGCGCGATAAAGTATGCCTGCCAGCAGTGCGCAAACGTGGTTGGGTGAATCGTGTCCCAGAAGAGGACGCGATCAGCGTTGGCGCAAATGTCTTCGGGGCGGGGGCTTCCCAGATAACCTCCCGTGAAACATCGATCCTGCAGTTGAATCGAGCCGGTGTCGCTTTCGACATCGACGCGCTGCGAGGTGATATCAAAGCCGAGGTCGAAGGGCGTGCCGGACTCATCGAGAGTGAAATTGGAGTCAAGAATGCTGGCGAAGAGCGCGGCGGTATCCGGACTCAGGATCTCGGCTTCAGGAAGTTTCGCCCGGAGATCGCCAAGGGCCGCCGCGAGTTCCTGGTTGTGGAACTCGCTGAGCTGACTGAGGCGACTGGCCAGTGCGATTTTCTTTTCGGCCGGGGAGGGATCAGGCTTCTCACCCGTATAGGTATTATTTTGTAGGACGATCGGGGTGGCCCCGAGGTCGGGCAGGTTGAGGACGATGAACCGGCGTGCGCCGGCTTCGTAGAGGTGAAGGATTTGTTCTTCCATCGATTGAATCACCCGGCGCGCGATCGTCTGATAGCCGCCGGTCGCCATTGGTCGATCCAGCAGCGTCTGGATGGTTCCATCGAAGGGAATTTTTGCGAGATAATCATTGGCTCCGCCCCAGAAGAGAAAGATCGTCTTGTCGGGGTGGTCGATCGTGCCGGATTCGAGAAATCTCTCCGTATAGTCCTCGATCTGCAGCCCCAGGCTGCCGCTCACAAAGAACTGACCCTCTTCGGCCATTTTCGTGATCATGTTCTCGCCGGACATCAGTGAAGTGGGGTGAACCGAGGCGCCGCCGTAGGCGTGGTTTTGCACCGGGACGTCGAGGATCCGTTCCAGATAATCAGCCCAGTTCGGACCATTCGAAAAGCGTCCAATCCAATAAGGTCGCCCGGGGAAGATGCGCAGGCGATTCTTCAACTTGCCCGAGTCCGACAAGCTGTCGCCGAAAACAACGACTCGAGTCACGGGCTCTTGCCCTGTCCGCGGGCGGGGTGCGAGGAGGGGCACGTTGATACCTTCTCGCCGGCGAGCGGCGCGCACATGACCCAGCGAGTGAAAGGCGCCGCGTTTACTTTGTCGGATCGTCTTTTGGCAGATAGCGCGAAGATCATTGAACCCGACGTTGCGGACGGAGGGGTCTTTGCGTGGCGTGTTCCGAGCGACGACGAGGAACCCGTCCTGAAGAGTGCCGGTGACCGCCACGGGCAGTCCCTGTTCGTCACGGGCCCACAGCCAATGGGAGGTTTTTCCCGGGATACGATGATCGTGTCGCACGGATCGGACTTTCTCGCAGCGCAAGAGCCATCGGGATTCCTGACCGGGGGGGATCAGACGCGGCGCGGGTTCGTGCAGAACAGGGGCGCAGGCGGAGGCGAATGCGAAGGCAGCGAAAACTCCTCCCAGCAACCCTCGACTCCAGCGACTCATCCTGAAGACGTTAGCGGAAATCATCTGGCGGGAGAAGTTGAGGAGGGACTCTCAAACCTCGATGAGACTCCTGTTTTTTTCGCCGCGCGAGTCTGAGAGTTGCAGATGGAAGCAGCCCGAAGGGCCCGGCCATCAGGGTGAGAAAAAGACATGTTGCTAGCAGAGTGGGGGACATACCGGGCCGTGGCTCGACTTTCCCAAGCACCGAGCAAAAGGTCGGCAGCGAGATAGTGGATCCAACCCGCCAGGCGGGAAGGACCCCATCGTGGCAAACCGGAACCATCGTCTCAGGTGTCAGGGTTGCCCTCTCCCGGCTCGTCGGGGTCGACCAGGCGCAGGCCGTCTTTTTCGATCGTCAACTCGCCGTGCTTGAACAGGCCGCCGATGGCCTGCTTGAACACTTTCTTGCTGATTCCGAGCCTATCGCGGATTTCCTGCGGGTCGCTTTTGTCATGCAGGGGTAGAAAGCCATCCGGTGTCTCGGCGAGCATCTGAAGAATTCTCTCGGCGGCTCCACCGACACGCTGGTAGCCCGGAGGCTCGAGGCTGAGGTCCACGAGGCCGTCCATGCGGACCTGATTGATAAAGGCCGGGATGCGTTGGCCTCTTGCCGGGCCGGTCGCTTCCTCCGGCAGGCGCAACAGGCCCCAGTAGGCATCGTCGACGATGGCCTTCCAGCCGAGGTCCGTTCGTTCCGTGATCAGCAGGTCCACCTTGTCGCCGGGGCGCAGATCACGAGGCGCTTCCTTGCCGACGAATTTCTTGAGCTTTGCCGAGGCGACCAGGCGCTGGCTGGCTCGGTCGAGATCGATATAAACCAGCTCCGAGGTGCCGGTGCGGGCGTCGCGAATCTGTTCGCGGAAGGGGAGGAGTAGATCTTTGGGGAGTCCCCAATCGAGAAAAGCCCCGGCGCCGGCGACGTCGACGACCCGCAAGAGAGCAAACTCGCCGACAGTTGCGAGCGGTTTGCGGGTGGTCGCGTAGAGCTGGTCTTCGGAGTCGAGGGCGATAAAAATGTCGATTTCATCACCGACCTCGGCCGGTTGGTCCCTCGGGATCTCCTTCCGGACCAGATGAAGTGGGCCGAGTGCGCCCCCGTCAAGAATCAGCCCGGTGGATTTTTCCTCCTGCACCCGGAGGCGATTATATTTTCCTATTTCAGGGGATGCCATTGCCGAGGAACTCTAACAGGATTGGCGAAGATCCGAAGGCGTAAGGTTTTGACTCGTTGCTGCGGTGCCTACCTGATTCGAAAGTCGGCCGGTACGTCGTCCGCGCGGCGTGTTTCGAGAACTTCGACGGGGTCGCCCGTTCGAAGTGTCGCCGGTTGTCGGGTGGCGCTATTTTGGCCGAAAAGGATGCCCGCAGGGCTTTTGCGAAAGGTGGCCAGGGTTCTCAGGGGTTCCTTGCTGGTGTTTCCGCTTGCAGGATCAATCGAGACGACCGAACAGCGATCGCAAGGTTTCAGAATATCGATCACGGCATCGCCGATGCGGATCGTTTTCCATCCGTCCTCGGCAAAGGGCGCACACCCTCGGAGCAGGATGTTGGGGCGGAATCGCATCGCTTCGACAGGCGTTTTCAGGCGGCTGTTCAGATCGTCCACGGACGCTTCCGAGAGGATCAGGATCGGGTAGCCATCGACAAAGCTGATGGGGGTGGTTTGTGTGGCCCAATCGGGGTTGGCAAGCCTGTGCATATTTTCGGGGCAGCCGACCAGAGCGACGTCTTGCCGAAGGAAGTCCGAGAGCCAGCGATCGGCATCCGGGCTGATCGCATGGGCGCCGCCGCGATGCCGCCAGACCTCGACGGGGCGCAGGGGGCCGTTTTCGATCGTGGTGGTGAGTGACTCGATGCCCGGGCCTGCCAAGGTTAGCCGATCCTGCTCTCGTCGGACAGAGACTTGGGAAAGTCGGGTCTCGGTGCGCTGGGTGATGAACTTTCCCGCCTTGTCGACAATCATCAAACGACGGTCATGCACCGGACCGCGTGCGTCACATTGGAGTCGTTCGAGATCGGTCGAGCGACAGCTTTTGATCGGATAGATATGAAGGCTGGCGACTTCGATCATGGATCTTGCCGGGGCAACCCTGCCGGTGTTGCCGTCTTTTCGGTGACGGCGGCATCAGGCCTGACCAAGGGCATGGTGTAGCGCTGGTATGCGGATCCGCCAGTGTCGATAAACCGGCCGGAGCCCCTCTGCTCGAGGCCGAGTTCCAGGGTCCAATCGCCAGGAGCGGACGGGGCGTAGATCAGGAACGGCGTGTGCAGGATTTCGCCCGGTCCGAGGTCGCGCCCAAGCAACATGGGCAGCGAGCAACAGGGATTCACGATCCCCGCAGCCGAGACCCACTGCGCGCGAATCGAGACTGCGTGTTCTCGATCGGCGGTCATGCCGGGCCACGTGACCTTGCTCTGGTTCTGGATGGTCAGATCCACCCAGTGCACAGAATTCGTGAACCACGGTGGCGCGAGATCGGCAGTAATCGTTCCGTTCCTCTCCTCGGGCACGAGTGCGCGCATCGGGGTATTCGCGAGGGTGGTACCCTCCGGCGAAATTATATGTTCTCGAAGTCGATGCGTGTCACGCCCGCAAGCGCGTGGCATCTCGTAGACCACGTCGCGCCCGAAGCGCGCTCGTTCTTGCAGGCCCCAGCTCGCAAGGCCATGCTGCAAGCTCTCTTCCCTTTCGGGCAGCATTCCGTTGTGAACGATGATCCAGCGCAGATCCGTGTACTGGCAGAAGTCCTCGAGTGCTGAAGCCTGTGGAATCCGATGGGCCCACGCCATGAGCAATGGATGTGAGGGGGGTGGGTGGCCTGAGTAGCCATTGATCAGCGGCAGGCCGTGCCGGAGCGCCCCCCGCATCGCACGACCGGTTTGCGCGAGTGGTTTCTTTTCCAATGGGGATTGCATCGCGGGCAATTCCAGGACGGCACCGTCGGTTCCGTTCGCGGCCAGCCATTGATAGGCACCCACGAAAAAGGGACCGCGTGGCACTTTGGTTGTGGGGATTGGCCATACGGTTTGGCTGCCGAAGATGAGCGCAATGGCAAGCGTGAGCAAAGCCAGGCCGCTGATACGACTGACGATCGCACCATAGCGGCGGGCAAGCGTGCGCATAAGGAGAGCCGCACCCAGCCCCGAAAGCAAAGCCAGACAGATATGGCAGATCACCAGGAATCGGGCGGGTGCGCGCATGGTGGCGAATCCTGGCAGGATACTCGCCAGTCCCTGATAGAGGCCCGGGATCTCCGTTCCGGGCAACAGCGGCGTTTGTGGGCCTGCCGCGAGCAGCAGGCCGAGACTCAGGCTGAGCAGGAGCGACAGCCGGATCGCTGTCGGGATATTTCGGTTCGCCATGCCGAGAATGGCAAGGGGCGCGGTGAGCCACCCTGTCCCGGACGAGAGTGCGAGGAGGCTCTGGCCCAGTGATGACGAATAGAGGTTGGCAATTTCCAGAGCCTGCTGGAGTTCGGGGTAGGTGCCGCCGGCCTGACGGGTGATGTAGGGAATGCTTACGATTCCGGGGACCAGCGTGCCGAGCAACAAGGCCGCCAGCGGACGAGCGCCGGTCCGGCCCGCCTGGCGCGCCTGCCAGATGAGGCCTGGTGCCAGTCCGGCCGCGAACGTCCCCAAAATAAAGGCGAGATAAACACCCGCGAGGATTTGGATCGATGTGACCAGGATCAGGCCGCAGAAGTTGGCCCGGGTCGGTTTTCGCGCGACGCGGAACGAGAGCATGAAGACCAGCGGGAACAAGGAGATGGCGCTCTCGTGGAGCCTTGCCCATTGGTGGATGAGGAGGGGGTCGAAAGCCAGCAGGCTTCCCGCGAGGAGGCCGGCGACCAGAGAGTCTTCGAAGTCGCGCACCGCCCGATATGCGGTGTACGCTGTCAGGAAAGTGACAGCCAGAAGGGTAAAGTTGTAGGTGAAGATCGGGTTGTCGGTAGCCAGCAGCACTGGTGTCGAAATGGGAGTGAGCCCGATCAGATTTTCCGACGCGGTTAATGCCAGAGGTGCGGGATGGAAAACGGTGGCCTCGAAAATCTCGAGAGGTGCCGTGATAATGGCCCGAGAAGTCCACGCCAATATCCAGACGAGCAGATCAATATCGGCACGGAGCCAGGGGTTGGCTGCGATTGGCAGCATATCTCCGAGGCGTGTAGCCAGAGGCCACGAGACCATGGCGGTGAGCGCAAGGAAGAATCCAAGCGCCGGCAAATGCGATTTCCAGGGAGTCACCGATTCCCCAGTCGATATGCAATTGCCTCGGCAACCAAGGCGTGACCTGCGGCATTCGGATGCATGATATCCATGAAGAGATTGGGCGTCTGTGACTGGGCGAAGACCGGATGGAGGTCCAGGCAATCCAGTTCCTCTTCCGCACAAATTTTCTCGAGGCGGATTTGCGGGATCATATCGGCTTTCGCTGCGCCGATCTGGTCACCGTCGGGCAGAATCACGATCAGAAGACCGATGTTTCGCTCTTCTGTTTCCCGTTTTATTTCGCGAAGCGCGGCGTGCATGGTCGCCATGCGGCTGTCGGTCGGATTGCGCCAATATTCCTTGCGCAGGGCGGAAACGTAGAGGTCGAGAGGCTCGAACTCGGTCGATACTGCTGCGGAGGAGGGGGGTGGCGCCGGCTCGCCGAACCAGACGCTCCCTCCGGTCCGAATCAGCCATTGCAGCAGGAGGTAGAATTCGGAGACGTGGGCCGGGGACCAGGCAGAGATCGTTTCCTCGCGGTTCAAGGTCAGGACACCACGCGGACCAACCGACGGGGTCTCGTCATAGTCATTCAGGTTCAGGACAAGCACGACCGTCTCCGGGCGCAGGTCCAGTGCGGTCGAGCGCAAAACTTCCAGCTCGGCAACGGTATTATAGCCCTCGACGCCAAAATTCAGAATCTCCCAGGGCGCATCGGTCGTCTCGGCCAGTCGCTCGGCGATCAGAGTGGGGAAGATCTCGGTCTCGGGCATGCGAAAGCCGAAGGTCACCGAGTCCCCGAGAATCACAACTCGCCGGACCGCAGGGCCGGGCAGGCGCTCGACTTCCGGGCCACGGAAGCCGAGTTGGTTGGTCCGCACGGGCACGCCTCGAACGGTTCCGTCTACGCCCGGCCGCATGCGATAGCTCAGACCAGTTTCGGGGGCAGCGACAAAAAGTTTTCGCGGGAATCCGTTCGCCCGGTCAACGAGGTTGAGGGCTCGGCTCAATCCCTCGCCGAGGCCGAAAAAAAGCAGGGCCATGAGTGCGAGCAGGCTGAGCCAGCGGGTTATATTCGATCTCATCAAGATGCCATTGCCTGAAGCCCCTGTTTGCCGAAGGGGGAACCGGGAAGGGGAGGCTTTTGTCTACCCGAGATGCGCCCGGCAGGGAAAGCTGCCGTCGCCGCTTCTGCGATTTTTCTGCAGAAGCCGGGGCTGGCGCTTGCTCAAGGGCCTTCGAGGAGGCAAGTGGCCGCGAGGCTCGAGATCGCGACCGACCGACGCGCCTGACGGATGGGGTGGCGGTCATGGCCGTTGGTGCAATAACCGATGGAGATGCCGGTCGCCGGATCGGCCCAGGCAATTTGCCCGCCAGCGCCGCCGTGCCCGAAGGATTCGGGTGAGTTGCCGTGCCCGAACCCCCGAAAGGTTCGTTTTTCGTCGCCCGCGATCATCAGGCCCAGAGCGCGGTTGGCGAGGTTGCCGAAGAGTGGGTCGCGGAGGTCGCCCGAGCGGATTTCGCGTGCCATTTGCAGAGTCCCGGGCTGCCAGAGGCCCGGTCCCTCGGAGCTCTCGCTGTCGCGCAGGAGAGCCTGATAGAAAAGCGCGATCTCTGCGGCTGTCATGGTGCCGCCTCCGCCGGGGATGCCCGCTTCGCGCACATCGGGGAGATTGAAGCTGCGCAGCGCATCTTCGGTGACCTCCGTTTCCGGAGGTTGCGGCATTCCCGCGGCCTCATAATCGCTGGCCGTCGGTGCGTTGCCGACGTGTTCGATATCTGCGAGGCGCGCGTGCTCGCTGCCTGGCAGACCGCAGCGCAGATCTTTCAACCCCAGAGGCAGGGCGATCCGTTCACGGACGAAATCGGCGTAGGTTTGCCCGGAGATCCGTTCAATCACTTCCGCCACCACATACATGCTCGACGATGGATGGTAGATAAAGCGCGACCCGGGCTCCCACTCCAATTTCCAGCGACGAAAGAACTCGAGACGTTTTTCCCGGTCGAGAAATACATTGGGCGGAAAGGGCGCGTTGGGAAATCCGGCGGTATGGGTGAAAAGTTGCTCGATACGCACGGCCTCTTTGCCGCGAGCTCCGAACTCGGGGATCAGATTCGCTACCGGTTGGTCGATATCGAGCCGGCCTTCTTCGATCAGCATCCATGCGGCAGCCGATGTGATCGCTTTGGTCGCCGAGAACACACAATAGAGGGTGTCGTTGGTCGCCGGAGCTGTCTTCCCCTGGAACTGAGCTTGCCCGAAAGTGTGCATGGCGACGAGCTGGCCGTGTCGGGCGATGGCGATCTGGGCCGATGGCAACAGACCTTCGTCGACCTCGCGCGAAGCACGTTGGATCAGCGCGGCGAGTCTTTCGGGGTCGATCCCGACGGTCTCGGGCGCCACGATGGGAAAACGTTCCTGGGTCATGAGGAAACCTCACCGGGGCTCACTTTGTGTGAGCCCCGGCTCGGATCAAATACGATCAGGAATTTGCTTTGGCTGCTTCGATGAGCGGCACGAAGGCATCGATCGGCTGGGCACCGTTGAGGAATTCTCCATTGACGAAGAAACCTGGGGTGCCGGATACGCCCATGGCCTGGCCGAAGGCCATATCGGCATCGACGTTGGCGGCTTCGGCCTTGTATTCCGCCGAGTTGGTGTCGGCCGCGCAGTTCTTCCAGGTCTTCATATCGATGCCGGATCCCGCGAGATAGGTTTCGCTTTTCGCAACGACGTTTTCCGGAGTCAGCTGCTTCTGGTCCTTGAAGTAGGCATCGTGGAGCGTCCAGAAGGCGTCGGGGTTCTGCAGGCCGGCGCAGTTGGCCGCGATCGCCGCCGGTTTGGCCCAGGGGTGGAAGCCCAGCGGGAAGTGCTGGAAGACAAACTTCACATCATTGGGATAGCGCTCGAGGATCTGCTCGACGGTTGCTGCGCCGCGCGTGCAATACGGACACTGGAAGTCAGAGAACTCGACGATCGTCACCACGGCATCTTCGCTGCCGCGGAAAGGACGTCCTTCAATGGATGCGGCGATCTGTGCGGTGCGTGCTTCGTTGGCCTTGCGGGCCTCTTCGGCACGTTCGGCAACCGCGACCTTGATTTCGGCCTCGCTACGACTCACATCCATCGCTTCGCCCTGAATCAACCAGAGTTTCTTGTTGTCGGCGGTGACGAGGAAGCTGTAAGGGCGTCCTTGCACGATAAAGTTGCCTTCGTCGAGGCCGTCGATGCCGCTGGGGCCGATCGGTCCCATGGTCGGGTTGACCTCGGCGAGCTGTGGAACGTTCAGCTTCAGGTTTTCCAGAATCTGAGTTTTACGGTCTTGCTGGGCCTGAGCCGGTGCTGACCAGAGAAGGCCGGCTACAAGGCTGGTGGCGGCGAGAAGGGCGAGCGCAGACAGTCGTGACTTCATTGAGTTTTCCTTTTGCAAAAGGCCAGACTGCCGGAGTTCGTCCGCCGGGTCTGGCCGGGAGATTCGTCGCGTTACGCGACCATCAGCAAAGGCTAGCCGTGACGGCGGAATTGGGCAACCGCCCGATTCATCGCGTTATTCAGGGGTTTTCGCGCGAGAAAAACCGGGAGATCAAGCCCGGCAGGGTCGCCATATAAAAGTCGCGCTCGAATCCGGGGCACAGGAACATGCCCATGGAGGCTGCGGCGCCGGTCGGGGCACGGCCCTTTTCGGCACCGGATTCGATATCGACGACCACCGCGTCCGAGATCTTGCTTTGCGGCCGGTTGCCCGAGGCGTCTTCGAGGATCAACTCCCCCGTGTCGGGATAGAGCATCATCTGGACGTTGTTGCGGAATTCGTTGCGCCAGAGTTCCGTGAATTGCCCGGGAGCCTCGTAGCGCAGAGCGACCACGCCACCGTTGGAGCCATCATAGACAACCAGAATCTTGCGCTCGGGATCGTAGAGTGGTGGTCCCGGACTGAAGGTGCCGGGCCGGCCGATCACATCGATCACGTCGCGTTCGGCGGCATTCTGCAACGAGAAGCGGAAGGCACGCTGGGGTGCGGTCGCGGCTTCGGTCCAGAAGGGTGGC
>Ga0055584_100005271_pt1 | contig 12678 bp, 13 predicted proteins | sample OSDHelmetaG_FD_58716 | JGI IMG/M metagenome (GOLD analysis project Ga0055584, IMG submission 58716) | Pelagic marine sediment microbial communities from the LTER site Helgoland, North Sea, for post-phytoplankton bloom and carbon turnover... | ecosystem: Environmental > Aquatic > Marine >... | reverse complement strand
GACCGGGACCGTGTAGGTGCCCACCGCGCGGATCGGCGGGTCGACCATGATGTGCCGCCGATCGACCGCCGCACCACGCGCCTCGAGGATCGCGTCGGCGACGTCGGCCGAGGTGATCGAGCCGAACAGCCGCCCGTCACCGCCGGCCTTGGCCTTCAGCGTGAGGATGGTCCGACTCAGCAGGTCCGCCAGCTCGACCGCGCCCGCCTCGGCTCGCTTCTCGGCCGACTTGCGCTCCGACTCGCGCCGGCGCACCTCCGCGATCCGGCCGGGGGTGGCGATCTCGGCCAGGCCCCGTGGCAGCAGGTAGTTGCGCATGTAGCCGCGGTTGACGTCGACCACGTCGCCGGCGTCGCCGAGGGTCTCGACCGGGCTCAGAAGGATGGCCTGCATACGTGGATCCTCGCGGTTCTGGGGTTCAGAAGGGGATGTCGTCGTCGGACGGCTGCGCCGGCGCCGGCGACATGTCCGAGCGGTCGACCGGGAGGTCGCCGCCCGTGGGTCCGGGGCGTTGCTCGCCCCAGCCCTCGGCCTGGCCGCCGCCCCCGCCGTCCGACCTGCTGTCCAGGAAGAAGATGTCGTTGGCGATCACCTCGACCGACTGGCGGCGATTGCCGTCCTTGTCCTGCCACTCCCGCCAGGAGAGGCGGCCGTCGACGCCGATGCGCCGCCCCTTGGTGAGATAGGTGGTGACCGTTTCGGCCTGACGCCCGAACACGGTGACGTCGAAGTAGTTCGAGCGGTCACCCCAGTTGCCGGAGTCGTCGCGCGCGCGGCTGCTCACCGCGAGCCGCATGCCGCAGACCGGGTCGCCGGACGCCGTGTGGCGCAGCTCGGGGTCGCGGGTCAGGCGGCCGACGAGCGTCACGCGATTGAGATCGGCGGGCATCGAGCCGGCCTACCGGCGCCGGCGGCCGCGGCCCCGCTGCGGTCGCGAGTCGCCCTCGGGCTCCCGGTCCATCGGCACCGGCGCGCCGTGCGCCTTCGCCCACTCGGCCTCCTTCGGCCCGAGCCGGGTGAACATCGCCCGCAGGACGACCTCCTTGTTGATGGAGAACACCCGCCCGAGCTCGTCGAGGGAGTCGGAGCGCCCGGAGCACGTGATGATCACGTACCTGCCGTCGCCCTGCTTCTCCATCGGGAAGGTGATCTTGCGCCGACCCCAGTCGTTGAGGTGCTCGATGACGCCGCCGCCGTCGCGGATGAGCTCCTGCGCGCGCTCCAGCATCTCCTGCTGGCGCTCCTCGTCGGCGTCCGGATTGAGGATGAGCATGATCTCGTACGGGTGGATGCCGATACCTCCGGCGGCGGGTGGGCGTGGGCCTGGGGCGCGTCGTGGTCGCTCAGCCGCGATGGCCGAGCAGACGGACCCGTGCCCGAAGCCGGGGGAGTATAGCAATGCACTACCCTCCGTCCGATCGGGCGATGAGGGGGGCGGATGGGGATTCAGCGATCGGTGTTCGTGGCGGTCGGCGCGGCGGCGGCGGGTGCGGGGGCCGCCGTCGCGTTCGCCACGCGGCGGCGGGGCCGCGGGCGGGAACCGGAGATGCCGCTCGGTGAGGGGCCGCCTGCCCCGCCGCCCGCCGGCGTCGAGCTGGCGCCCGACCCGGGGGAGGACCCCCAGGCGGCACTCGACGCGGCCCGCGCCCGCCTCCGCTCGCGGGCGGAGCGGCTCGCGCGGGAGCTCGACGGCGGCGATGACGACGGCCGGGAGGGGCCGGGCCAGGTGTGACCCGGCGCGGCGGCCTCGCCCTCGTCACCTGCCTGCTCGTCGTGGCGGGCGCGCTGGGCGTGGCCGCCGTGGCACCGGGAGGACGGGGCGACGCCGGCACCGACAAGGGCCCGGGGGCGGACCCCGGGGCGTCGGCCGCGGTCGACCCCTCGCGGCCCGCCGCCCCGCTGCGGCCCGCCACCACGCTCCTGGTCAAGGGCGACTGGGGGTACGGCGGCCGGGCGCAGGCCGCGCTCACGCGCAGGATGTGCGAGGTCGCCCGCCGCGACGGCATCCGCACGGTTCTGACGACGGGCGACAACTTCTACCGGCCCGACGGGCGCGCCACTGCGGAGAACTGGACCCGGCCCGAGGCCTGCCTGCGCGAGCTCGGCGTGCGATGGCGGCCCGTCTGGGGCAACCACGACCTCGGGGGCGATGCCACCGCGCGCGTACTCGGTGAGCCGCGTCGCCGGTACACCTTCCGACAGGGGCCGATGCGGGTCGTCGTCCTCGACGCCAACAATCCCACCGACCCCGACCAGACGGCGTTCCTTCGGGACACGCTCGCCGGCCGCGACGCGCCGGTCACCGTCGTCGCCTTCCATCAGCCCGCCCAGACGTCGGGCCTGCATGCACCGGGTGACGCGCAGCGGCGCAACTGGGTGCCCCTCTTTCGCCGATACGGGGTCACGCTCGTCCTCCAGGGGCACAACCACGCCTACGAGCGCCTCGTCGTCGACGGCGTCACCTACATCACCACGGGCGGCGGCGGCGCCCCGCTCTCCCCGTGTGTGCGCCCCGCCCGGGGGCTCGAGACATGCCGCCTGGCACACCACTTCCTGCGCCTGGCCGTCGACGAGGGCGGGGTCGAGGTGCGGGCGATCGACACCGGGGGCCGGATCATGGAACGCGTGCGGGTCCCCGCCAAGCGCTCCGAGGCTGCGATCGGCTAGCGGCGGGCCCGGGACGCCACCGCGGCCGCCCAGGCCGTCGCCACCCGCGCGGTGAGCTGGCTCATCGCCGCGCCGACCTCGTCGATCTGATCCCGGTCGAGCGCGATCGGCTCCTCGATCAACGCCCGCTCCACCGCGCGCTCGAGGGCCAGGCTGCCACCGAGCGTCACCTCGGCGCTCGAGCCCGCGAGCCCATGGCCGTTGCCGTAGGCCTCGGCACGCTCGCCCGCGTCGGCGAGGGAGCCCGTCTCGAAGGCGTCGGCGAGCGCCTCGATCCAGCCCCGTACGACGGCGCGGCGCTCGGTGACCGGCAGGCGCCGGAACGCCGCCTCCGCCGGTCCCTCGACGTAGATGTCCACCTGCGCGCCGATTGCGCCGATCCGCCCGCGGAGTGCCTCGGCGGCCGCCGGAGAGACTCGGACGCCCGCTCTCGGGCGGGGCAACGGCCTGGCCGGCCTGGCCGGCTGCTGGGCGAGCCAGTCGCGCAGGGCCTCGGGATCGAACCGCCGGTGCCCGCCCTCGGTCCGCACGTGGGGCACCCGGCCTTCGCTGGCCCACAGGCGAAGCGTGCTCGGGCTCACCCCGAGCGCGCGAGACGCGTCGGAGACGGACAGCCACGGGCCGTCGCCGCCCCGCTTCCGCACCCCGGCGACATCGCTTCGCTCAGCCGCCACGGGCACGCACCCTGGATCGCACGCCGTCCGCATAGCCCGCCGCGACCTTCGTCGCCATGCGGTCGAGCGCCCGCTCGAGCGCCCGCCGCTCATCGGGCCGCTCCGCGAGGCGATCCCGCATGCATCGCTCGACCGCTCGACGGAGCGCCAGGGCCTCGGTGACCGGGACGTCCCCCGGGCCCCCGCTCGCGCCGTGCCGAAAGCCCTCCCATTCGGCCTCGCGGTAGGGGGCTCCCAGATCGCCCTGCTCGAGCCCCTCGACGAGCGACTCGACGCCGTCCCGCGCCCGCGCCCGCCGCTGTGCGCCGCCTCGTCCGCGCCGTCCTGCGACCCGCGCGACCTCTTCCTCGAGGATCGCCAGGATGTCCGGGAGCCGTCCGGTGAGCGCGTCGGCGAGCTCGGGGAGTGGCTCGCTCCTGGTGGGGACGAGCTCGCCCGTCCGCGTCGGGGTCACCGGCGGTTCGCCACCCCGCTCGCGAAGCCAGCGCTCCAGCTCGTGGCGCGCGAAGCGCCGGTGCCCACCGGCGGTGCGCACATGCGGAACCCGTCCCGCGGCGGCCCAGGCCCGGAGCGAGCTGGAACTCACGCCGAGCATGCGTGCGGCCGCCGACACCGCCAGCAGCTCACCGGCCGGATCGTCCGCGTGCCTGGTGGGCGCGGCGTCTGGCGCGGCGCGGCTCACGGCCGCCCGTTGGCTGATCGTCGCCCCGTGGTGGGCGTATGACGGCGCATGCATGGTCGACCCACCATCCGTGGCATCACGTCGATTGTGGGTTCGAGCGAATCTCCCCGCAAGGTCGGGGAGCGTCGCCGCACCGGTCGGAACCGCCCAAAAACCATGGACTCCACCGTCGGCTCACGGATTCTTCACAGCCTGTTGGATGCTACGACCAATATCGGCAGGGCGACCTCGATCGAAGAGTCCCGCTATCCGTGGATACCGTCGGGCGGGGTGGGAGCGGCGTCGCCGGCGGGTGCACCCTGCGCCGCCTCGACCTCCGCTCGCTCGCGTTCGGCCTCGGCCCGCTCGCGCCGCACGCGCACGCGCTCGCGCCACGCCACTCCCAGCGCGACGAGGCCGGTCACCGCGAAGGCCGCCAGGAAGGCCACCCACGGCTGGTCGGCGAACGCCTTGCCGAGGAAGAAGCCGATCAGCGCGGCCTGGGTCGCCCACACGAACCCCCCGAGCGCATCGAACAGGAGGAAGCGCCTGTACCCCATCTGACCCGCGCCGCAGGAGACGTTGATCGCGATTCGCAGGCCCGGCAGGAACCTGCCCACGAAAACGAGCACGGGCCCGTGACGGCGGACCATCCGCTCGGCCGCGATCAGCCGGCCCTCGCCCGCCGCGCGCATCAACCCGCGTCGCAGGGGCCCGCGACCGGCGCGCCCGATCCAGTACGCGGTCGAGTCTCCGATGACCGCGCCGACGGTGCCGGCCAGGATCACCAGCGAGAGCGACATGCCGCTGTCGGCGGCGAGCACCCCTGCGGCGACGATCGCGGTCTCACCGGGCAGCAGCGGGAACACGCCGTCGCCGGCGACCACCACCAGCACGGCCCAGTAGCCGACCCCGGCGGCCCCCTCCGCGACCCGCTCCACCGCCTCCAACAGGCCCGCCCCGGGGAACGCCAGATGGCCCAAGCCGTTCACGCGATCCTCCGGGTCATCGTGGGCGCTGATTGTGACAGGGGTGCGCGAGGCGCGTCCGTGCGGTCGCCCCGGCGAATCGCGCCGGTTCGGTGCCGGCCCGGATGCGGCGCGTCACTCCACGCTGACCTATCATCCCGCCCGCGCTGGCCTGGGCGGCCGGCGGATCGACTGGGGGACCGTGACCCGATCTGATTATCCGGGCGGCGCGTCGTCGCGAACTCGCCACGAGGGGAGCCTCGCGCGGCTGGCGCGTGTCTGCGCGCGCCATCGGTGGCGCACGATCATCGTCTGGATCGTCGCCGCGATCGCGATCGTCTTCTCCGCCCAGACGTTCGGCGGCCAGCTGGTCGACGAGTTCACGATCCCGAACTCGGACGCCCAGCGCGCGACCGATCTGCTGGAGGAGCGGTTCCCGTCGCGCTCGGGCGACGATGCGACCCTCGTGTTCGCCGCACCCGAGGGGGAGACTCTCACCGGCGAGCGCCGTCAGGTCGTCGAGGCGGGCCTGGCCGCGGCGCGCGAGGTCCCCGGGGTGCTCGAGGTGGGCGACCCCTACACCGACAGCGCGGGCGCCGTGTCCCGTGACGGGCGCATCGCCTTCGCGGACGCCCAGTTCGACCTGGCCTCGTTCGACGTGCCCAAGGAGGACGTCGAGGAGCTCGAATCCTCGGTGAGCTCGGCGGTCCGCGATGCGGACGCCGACGTCGAGGTCGAGTTCACCGGCCCGGTCGTCATCAACTCCGAGACGCCTGAGCCGGGCGCGGCCGAGATCATCGGCCTGATCGCGGCGATCATCATCCTGCTGTTCATGCTCGGCGGCGCGGTCGCGGCCGGACTGCCGATCGTGATGGCCCTCATCTCGGTGTTCCTCGGCCTGTCGCTGCTGTTCGTCGCGGCCGAGTTCACGACGTTCAACACCATCACCCCGACGCTCGCGGTCATGCTCGGCCTCGGCGTCGGGATCGACTATTCGCTGTTCATCCTCACGCGATTCCGCCAGGCGATCCACGATGGCATGGGGGCCGAGGACGCCGCCGCCGCCGCCGCGTCCACCGCGGGGCGCGCGGTCGTGTTCGCCGGCGTGACGGTCGCGATCTCGATCTCCGCACTCGTCGTGATCGGGCTCGATTTCATCACCAAGCTCGGCTTCGGCGCCGCGATCACCGTGGTGACGGCGGTCATCGCCGCGATCACGCTGCTCCCGGCCATTCTGAGCCTGCTGGGCACGCGCATCGACGCGTTCAAGATCCCATGGCTCGAACGCGACGACTCGGCCGAGTCGCGCCAGAACGCGCCGATCGCGCGATGGGGGCGGTTCGTCACCCGGAACGCGGCCGTCGTGGCCACGCTGACGATCGTCCTCCTGGGCGTGCTCGCACTGCCCGTCGCATGGGTGCAGCTCGGGGCGAGCGATGCCGGGACGAACCCGCCCGACACCACGACCCGCAAGGCCTACGACCTCCTCGCGGAGGGCTTCGGGGCCGGCTTCAACGGCCCCCTCCTGGTGACCGTGGACCAGGGGACGGACACCGGTGCGGCCGAGCGCCTGCGGGTCGACCTCGAGTCCGCCGACGGTGTGGCCGCCGTGCCGCCGCCGATCTCGAACGAGGCCGGTGACACCGCGATCATCACCGTGTTCCCGACGACATCACCGCAGTCGTCCGAGACGCGCGACCTCGTCGAGGAGCTGCGGTCAGACGTCATCCCGGAGGCGCTCGACGGCACGCAGACGACCGCATACGTCGGCGGTCCGACGGCCGCGTTCGACGACATCGCCGCGCGCATCCAGGACCGGCTGCCCTACTTCCTGCTGGCGGTGATCGGGATCACGTTCCTGATCCTCTCGATGGCGTTCCGATCGATCGTCGTGGCGATCAAGGCCTCGATCACGACGCTCATGTCCGCGTTCGCCGCCTTCGGCGTCCTGATCGCCGTCTTCCAGTTCGGTTGGGGGAACGAGTTCGTCGGCCTGGACACCACCGGCCCGATCGAGACCTTCCTTCCCCCGATCGTGTTCGCGATCCTTTTCGGCCTGTCGATGGACTACGAGGTCTTCCTCGTCAGCCGCATGCGCGAGGAGTACGTCCACGGGGTCCCCGCGCGGCGCGCGGTCACCGATGGGATCGCGGCGATCGGCCGGGTGGTGGTCGCCGCGGCGCTGATCATGACCTCGGTGTTCCTCGCGTTCATCCTCGGCGACGACCGGGTCATCAAGGAGTTCGGGCTGGCGCTCGGTGTCGCCATCCTGATCGACGCCTTCATCGTCCGGCTGGCGCTCGTGCCGGCGATCATGCACCTACTCGGCGAGCGGGCCTGGTACATGCCGCGCTGGCTCGATCGCATCCTGCCGCGCATCACGATCGAGGCGCCCTCCTCCGACGAGCGGGCGGCCGAAGGCGTCCCGCGGGACCCGGTCGCCCGCTGAATGGGACACACGGCCCGGAGGCCTCGTTGATCCGAGCCGTGTGCGATACTTGGCATATGACAGACATCCCCCCGGAGTTGCACGAGTCCTTCGGCCGGCTCGAGCCCGAGTTGCGCGACAGCCTCTTCGGAGCGCTCGACCCCGTCTCAGCAGAGCTCGGCCCGAGGGAGGTCGCCGTGCTCCAGCGGTTGGCCAACGGCATCGCCGACGATGCCCCGGCCAGTGAGCTGAACGCGTTCGTCCGCCTGCTCCCCGTGACGGTGAGTCGGGCGGTCGCGCCGGCGATCGAGTCGCTGACCGCGACCAAGTAGCCCGTGCGCGCCGCTCGGCGCCGGCCGGGCGGCGGGATGTCCGACATGACCGGCGGCGGCGGCCGTCGGCCGCGCCCGCGCTAGGGTGCGCCCCGTGCGCAGACCGCTCGCACATCTTGCCGCCGCCGTGGTGCTCGCGGGAGGGGCGATCGGGCTCACCGCCTGCGGTGACGGCGCCCGAACTGCCGCGGCGTCGGCGTCCGACGACCGGGCCGGTGCGGTTCGCTCCGAGGCCGCCACGCGCCCGCCGTTTCGGCTCACGCGCGTGGCCGGCGGCCTTCGCGATGCGCTCTACGTGACGGGCGCGCCCGGTCAGGCGAGCCGTCTCTACGTGGTGCGCCAGTCGGGCACGATCAGGATCATGCAGCGCGGTCGGATGTTGGCCACGCCGTTCTTGAACGTGTCCCGCGAGATCCGCTCCGGCGGCGAGCAGGGATTGCTGGGTCTCGCCTTCCACCCGCAGTACGCGCGCAACGGGCGGTTCTACGTCAACTACACCGACACCGCGGGCGACACCCGCGTCGTCGAGTACCGCCGGGCGAGCGCCAACCGGGCCAGGGCGAGCAGCGCCCGCACACTGCTTCGCATCCCGCAGCCGTTCGCGAACCATAACGGCGGCCACATCGCGTTTGGCCCCGACGGTTTGCTCTACGTCGCGACGGGCGACGGTGGCGCGGCGGGTGACCCCGAGGGCAACGGACAGGACACGTCGTCGCTGCTCGGAAAGATCCTCCGCATCGACGTCGATCGACGCGACCGCGGGCGCCAGTACGCCATCCCGCCGCGCAATCCGTTCGTCACTGGCGGCGGCCGCCCCGAGATCTTCGCCTACGGCCTGCGCAACCCGTGGCGGTTCTCGTTCGACCGGACGCGCGGGGACCTGTGGATCGGCGACGTCGGCCAGAACCGGGTCGAGGAGATCGACTTCCTGCGCAAGGGGACCGGTGCGGGTGCCAACTTCGGCTGGAACGCCTATGAGGGCCGCTCGGCCTTCGCCGGACCCACCGCGGTCCGCGGTCGCAGCCCCGTGCGTCCGGTCGCGCAGTACTCGCACGCCCGCGGCTGTTCGGTCACCGGGGGGTACGTCTACCGCGGCACGCGGGCCCCGGCACTCAGGGGCCGATACGTCTTCGCCGACTTCTGCACCGGCGAGCTGTGGACGATGCGCGCCGGCCCCCGTCCCGGCGGCCTTCGGCGCGACACCGGCCGCCTGAACGTCGAGCTTCGGAACGTGACCTCGTTCGGCGAGGGGAACGGGGGGGACCTGTATGTCATCTCGAGGGGAACGCTCTACCGCTTCAGCCGCTGAGGGCGACGCGGTGGCACATGGTGTCCGTCCGTCCGAGGGCTGGGGTGTGCTGCACCTGATGCTGCGCGCGCGCCGCGGTGCACACGGCGCCCACGTGGTCCGCGGGGCGATCGCCGACTTCGCGCGCGAGGAGCCTCAGCAGGTGATCGCGTTCTCGGTGCTCGGCGGCCGGGCGGACCTCGGTCTCATGGCCCTCTCGCCCGACCTCGACCGACTGGACCTCCTGACCAAGCGCGTCCTCGCGGGCCCGCTCGATCCGGTCGCCTCGTTCGTCTCGCTGACTGAGCGAAGCGAGTACACCTCCACCGAGGAGGACGAGCGCGCGCGCCTCGAGGCGGCGGGCGACGCCGACGTCGAGGGGTCGCTCGCGACCTGGCGGACCCGGATCGACGCCTACCTCGACGCCCGGCTCCACCCGCGGCTCCCGGCCCGCCGGGTGATCGCCTTCTACCCCATGTCCAAGCGCCGCGAGGGCGGGGACAACTGGTACTCGCTCGATTTCGTTGAGCGCAAGCGGCTGATGGCCGGGCATGCGCGGATCGGACGCGGCTACGCGGGGCGCGTCCTCCAGCTCATCACCGGCGCCACCGGTCTGGACGACTGGGAGTGGGGGGTCACCCTGCTCGCTGACGACCCGCTCGTGATCAAGGAGATCGTCTACGAGATGCGGTTCGATCCGGTGAGCGCCCGCTACGGGGAGTTCGGCCCGTTCTGGACCGGCCTCGTGATGGAGCCTGCCGAGGTGCTTTCTCGGGCGGGCCTGTGACCCGTCGGGGCGCCGCCCCGGACGACGCACTCCGGCACGATGCGCGGCTGCGCGTCCTCGAGAGGCCGAGCCACCGCCGGTGGGCCACGTCGACGCAGTGGTCTCGTCGGCGTGCCGGGGCCGGGCACGAAGAGGGACTCCGGTTCGGGTTCCGGTGTCCTGCGCCGGTTTCCCCGGCGTGCGCTGGTGCGGCTCGACCGGTGATGGGAGATCGAACGCAAATCGGACGGGTCGAAGGCCCATCCCGCCCGACGGCCGAGGAGGCCAGATGACCGACGAAGAGCTCCACGCGCTCCTCTTGGAAACCGGCCACAAGCACCACGAGGCCTACGCAGAGTCGGACGGGGCAGACCCAGAGTGGGCGCTCTGGTACGCCGCCTACATGCAGGCGAGGATCTGGGATGGCCTGGGCCGGGTGTTGTCGCGAAGCGATCTCGTGTACCTGTTCAAACTCGGCGATCGCGAGGCCCGCGCCAGCGAGGACCCCGCGCAGTGGCCGGTGATCTACGCCCGGCTGCTCCGCGAGTTCGCCGCCGAGTGACGACGGACGCCGCGGCTGCTCGTCCCGTGCGCCAGGCGGGCGGGTGGCTCCGTGGTGCGTCCTCCCGCGACGCACGTCGTCGTCCTCGTCGGCGAACGCCGTGAGCGACGAGCCCACCATGCGGGGCCGCGGCGTCGTCAGCGCCGGGCGCGTCACCGGCGGCGTATCCTGTCGGTGAGTCCACTGCGAGGAGGGTCCGGTGAGCACCGCGGTCGATCGTGAGCTGGCGGAGCGGCTCGACGCCGCCGGGCAGTCGCACCTCGTCGCGGCGCTGGAGGCTCTCGAGGGCGACGCGCGGGCGATGCTCGGCGCGCAGCTGAAGGAGCTCGATCTGGACCTGATCCGCCGGCTGATCGACCGTTTCGTGCTCGGGCCCGGCGAGGTGCCGGTCCAGGGCGCCATCGAGCCGGGTGACGCGATCCCCCTCGCGCAGGGAGCGGCCGGCCACGCCGAGGCCCAGCGGGCACGAGCAGCCGGCGACGAGCTGGTCGCCGCGGGCAAGGTCGCGCTTGTCCTCTTGGCGGGCGGGCAGGGGACGCGACTGGGCTTCGCGGGCCCGAAGGGAGAGTTCCCCTTCGCCCCCGTGACGGGGCGGACGCTGTTCGAGCACCTGACGGCCAAGGTCGCCGCCGTCGGGGCCCGTTGCGGAGCCCACCTGCCCCTGTACATCCTCACGTCACCCGTGAACGACGACGAGACCCGTCGCTACTTCCGTGAGCACGAGTACCTCGGCCTCGACCCCTCGTCGGTGCGGTTCGTCGTCCAGGGAACCCTTCCCGCGGTCGACCTGGAGTCCGGGCGGATCCTGCTGGAGGCTCCCGACCGTCTGGCCCTCTCGCCCGACGGCCACGGAGGGCTCCTCCCCGCACTTCGCCGCGCCGGCGCGCTCGAGCAGATGGCCGGTGAGGGCGTCGAGACCATCTTCACGTTCCAGGTCGACAACCCCCTCGTGCGGGTGGCGAAGCCGGAACTGCTCGGCCACCACACGCTCGCGGGCGCGGACATGTCGAGCGTCGTCGTGCGCAAGCGCTGGCCGGGCGAGCGGATGGGGGTCGTCGCCAGGGTCGGCGGGCGCACCGCGGTGGTCGAGTACAGCGACCTGCCCGACGCCCTCGCCGAGCGGCGGACGCCCGATGGCGAGCTCGTCTTCTGGGGCGGCTCGATCGCCGTGCACGCCATCCAGCGGGCCTTCGTCGAGCGGTTGACCGCCGGGCCGGCCGGTGACGGGACGGGGCTGCCGTTCCATCGGGCCGTCAAGCGCGTGCCGTACGTCGGTCCGGACGGCGTGCTCGTCCAGCCCGACGCGCCGAACGCCGTCAAGTTCGAGACGTTCCTGTTCGACGCCCTTCCGCTCGCGGACCGGGCCGCCACGGTCGAGGCCGCTCGCGCCGAGGAGTTCTCCCCGGTCAAGAACGCCGCCGGCGACGACTCGCCCGAGTCCGTCCGCCGTGACCTCAACCGCCTCTACGCGGGATGGCTCGAGGCGGCCGGTGTCCCGGTCGCGCACGGTGAGGACGGCGAGCCCGTCGACCTCGAGATCGACCCGCGCCTGGCAGACGACGCCGACACGCTCGCCGAGCGCATCCCGCCGGGGCTGACGATCGAGGGTCCGACCGCGCTCGGCCCCGACGGCGAGCCCGTGACCTTCCGGGCCTGAGCCCCCGTCAGTCGGGGGTCGTGGACCGAAGCTGCGAGGGGAGGGCGAAGACGACGCCCTCGGTGCTCGGCGTCTCCTCGCCCGAGCGCAGGTAGCCGAGCTCCGACAGCCGAGTCGCGACCGCCTGGACCAGGACCTCCGGCGCCGATGCGCCCGCGGTGAGCGCCACGCGCGACCTGCCCTCGAGCCACGCCGGGTCCAGCTCGTCGGCGTTGTCGATCAGGTGCGAGTCGGCCCCGGCGGTGATGGCGACCTCGACCATGCGGTTCGAGTTCGACGAGTTGCGTGAACCGACGACGAGCACGAGGTCCGCACCCGCGCCGACGACGTCCTTGACCGCATCCTGGCGGTTCTGCGTCGCATAGCAGATGTCGCTCGAGGTGGGCATCTGCACCCTGGGGAAGCGCGCCTTGAGGACCTCGATGATGTCCGCGGTGTCGTCCAGCGACAGCGTCGTCTGCGTCGTGAGCGCCACGTTGTCGGGATCGGGCACCTCCACCGATCGCGCCTGGTCGATGTCCTCGACCAGGATCACCTGGTCGGGCGCCTCCCCGCGGGTGCCGATCACCTCGTCGTGCTCGGCGTGTCCGACGAGCAGGACCGTGGCGCCCTTTCCGGCGTACCGGCGAACCTCGGCGTGCACCTTGCTGACCAGGGGGCAGGTCGCGTCGATCA
>Ga0055584_100005270_pt1 | contig 12680 bp, 8 predicted proteins | sample OSDHelmetaG_FD_58716 | JGI IMG/M metagenome (GOLD analysis project Ga0055584, IMG submission 58716) | Pelagic marine sediment microbial communities from the LTER site Helgoland, North Sea, for post-phytoplankton bloom and carbon turnover... | ecosystem: Environmental > Aquatic > Marine >... | reverse complement strand
GCCTCTCGCGTCCGTGAAGCTACCCGCAAGGCCAAAGATCTTGCACGCCGAAAGGGCGCTCTCGACTCGGGCGCTCTCCCCGGGAAGCTTGCCGATTGTCAGGAAAAAGACCCTGCGAAGTCCGAGATCTTTATTGTCGAGGGAGAGTCAGCAGGTGGGTCCGCCAAGCAGGGTCGCGAACGCAAGTTCCAGGCGATCTTGCCCCTCAAAGGGAAAATTCTGAACGTCGAGAAAGCACGATTCGATAAAATGCTTTCGTCTCAGGAAATCAAACTCCTGATCACGGCCATGGGAATGGGCATCGGCAGTGAAGAGAAGGATATCGAAAAACTCCGCTATCATCGGCTGATCATCATGACCGACGCCGACGTGGATGGAAGCCATATCCGAACACTGATCCTGACTTTCTTCTATCGCCAATACCCCGAGCTGATCGAGAACGGACACATCCTGATCGCACAACCGCCGTTGTTCAAGGTCAGGAAGGGAAAGAAGGAAATTTATCTCAAGGATGAGGCAGCTCTCGAAGATCATCTGATCCAGATCGGCAGTGATCAGACCGAAGTTGTCGGCACCGGGAGTTCCGTTGCTCTTCAGGGTGAGGCTCTCGCTAACGTGATTCGCCGTCACTCCCATCTCGAGAGAATGATCGAAGTCATCGAGCGCAGTCGTCGCAGCAGAGATGTTGTCGTGGCTGCGTCCCGTGACGATCGGCTTGATGCCGAGGCCTTCGGTGAACCGGATCGGCTGAGAGAAATCGCAGCCAGTCTGCAATCGGAACTTGAGATTATGGAAAACGTCGAAGAAATTTCCATACAGGTGATCGAGAAGACCCCCGGGGAAATGCCGGTGATTCTTGTCGAGAACATCAACGAACAAAAAATGAAAATCAAGACAGAGTTGTCTCTCGATTTTTGCACCTCGCCCGAATTTATCGAAGTCCGCCGACTGGGACGCGAATTGGCGGATGCGGGTACCGCTCCTTTCGCCATCGTCAACGGTGACGAGCGTATGGAAAAGTCCTCACTTCCGGAAGCAGTCCGGAAGATCATGTCGGACGCTCGAAAGGGTCTCGATATCCAACGCTACAAAGGGTTGGGCGAGATGAACCCGGAGCAACTTTGGGAAACGACAATGGACCCCGAGAAGCGCACGCTACTCGAAGTCCGGGTCGAGGATGTACCCGAGGCCGATCTCATTTTCTCGACATTGATGGGCGATGCGGTTGAACCACGTAAAGAATTTATCCAGTCTCATGCTTCCAGCGTGAAGAACCTGGACATCTAGGGGAATCTCGATGGCGCTTCGCATACCGGTAAGCATCGAAGACGAAATGCGTCAGTCCTATATGGACTACGCGATGAGCGTGATCATTGGGCGCGCATTGCCTGATGCACGCGATGGACTGAAACCGGTCCATCGACGTGTTCTCTTCGCGATGAACGAACTGGGCGTGCAGTGGAATCGCTCCTATAAAAAGTCCGCGCGAATCGTGGGCGATGTGATCGGCAAATATCACCCCCACGGGGATGCTGCGGCCTACGCAACATTGGTGCGAATGACTCAGGATTTCGCGATGCGTTATCCATTGGTCGATGGTCAGGGAAACTTTGGCTCCGTCGACGGAGACTCGGCAGCAGCCCAGCGTTATACCGAAGCTCGTCTTGAGCGAATCGCAAGTGAAATGCTCGAAGATATCGATCGGGAGACGGTCGATTTCATCGCGAACTACGATGAGAGCGAACATGAGCCAGCGGTTCTCCCGGCAAAAATCCCGAACCTTTTGCTCAACGGCGCCTCGGGGATCGCGGTCGGTATGGCGACCAATATCCCTCCCCATAATCTCAACGAGGTGGTGGATGGATGCGTAGCTCTCCTCGCGCAACCAGAGTTGAGCTCGCTCGATTTGATGGAGTATATTCCGGGCCCGGATTTTCCGACAGGCGGGTTTATCTGTGGGCGCGCGCCCATTCGTGAAGCCTATGCGACCGGCCGAGGAATTCTTCAGGTCCGTGCGAGCGCGGAGATCGAGGAAAACGAGAAGACCGGACGCGAGAAGATCGTCGTCGATGCCATTCCTTATCAGGTGAACAAGGCTCGCCTGATCGAGCGCATCGCCGAACTGGTCAACGACAAGAAGATCGAGGGGATTTCGGACCTTCGTGATGAGTCGGATCGCAGCGGGATGCGGATTGTTGTCGAACTGAAGCGCGACGCGAACTCACAGGTCGTTCTGAACCAACTCTATCGTCACACCGCGATGCAGGATTCCTTTGGTGTGAATCTTCTTGCGATTGTCGAAGGGCGTCCCAAGCTTCTGAATTTGCGGGAGGCACTGGTTGTCTTCCTCGACCACCGGCGTGAAGTCGTTACGCGGCGAACACTTTTTGATTTGCGCAAGGCAGAGGAACGGCTTCATATCCTCGAGGGCTTGAAAATTGCGCTGGATAATCTTGATGCCGTGATTGCCTTGATTCGAGCATCCAAAAGCCCGGTCGAAGCCAAGAACGATCTGATCGGAACCTTTGCTCTCTCCGACCGTCAAGCGCAGGCAATTCTGGATATGCGCCTGCAGCGTTTGACCAACCTTGAACGGGACAAGATTCTCGAAGAGCACCAGGAAATGGTCGAATTGATCGGCCGTCTCAAGCATATCCTCGCAACGCCATCCGAGATCGACGGCATCATCCGCGGCGAGCTCGAAGGCATCAAGGAGCGCTACGGGGACGAACGAAGGTGCACCATCATCGAGGCCGCCGGCGATCTCTCGATGGAAGATCTTACGCCGCGCGAAGACGTGGTCGTGACGGTCTCACACGCAGGTTATGTGAAGCGAATTGAGGCAACAGAGTATCGAGCCCAGAAACGAGGCGGGCGCGGGAAGAAAGGCGCGACCGCGCGAGACGAGGACTTCATCGAGCAGGTTTTTGTTGCCTCGACACATGATATCCTGCTGTTCCTCACCAACTCGGGAAAACTTCATTGGCGCAAGGTCTATGAGATTCCACCCGGTAGTCGAATCGCTCGCGGCAAGGCGATCGTCAATTTGTTGCAGTTGGAGTCTGGCGAGAAGGTCTCGACGTTTCTTCCCATTCACGAGTTCAGCGAGGGCCCGCACGTTTTGTTTGCGACTCGTAAAGGGACGGTCAAGAAGACGCCGCTGATGGCTTATTCGAGGCGACGGACAGCCGGCATCATCGCAATTAACCTCGATGAGGACGACGAACTGATTGGTGCGTCCCTGGTCGATCCGGGGCAAGAGGTTCTGCTGTCGAGTCGCAACGGGATGGCCATTCGCTTCCCGCAGGAAGGCGTGCGCTCGATGGGTCGCTCGGCTGGTGGGGTTCGCGGTATCCATTTGAGCACGGGCGACGAGGTGGTCAGTCTCGAGATTCTTGCAGCCGAAGCTCGCCTTTTGACGGTTTCGGAGAAGGGGCAGGGAAAACGCAGCGCTCTGGAGGATTATCGAAGTCAGTCGCGCGGTGGCAAGGGCATCCGCACGATGAAGGTCGGTACCAAGACGGGTGACGTTGTCGCTGTCGTGCAGGTTTCGGACGATGACGAATTGATGCTGGTCACGGACCGTGGCCGCCTGATCCGCCTTCGTGTTGAAGATATTCGTGTGGTCGGAAGAAACACTCAGGGTGTGAAGCTGATCGAGATCGATGATGGCGAGAGGCTGGTAAGTCTCGCACGGGTCGATGACTCGAACGAATCCGAGGAGTCTCCCGAGGGTGGCACGGATGTCGAATCCGAGCCGACGAGCACAGGTCCGTCGACCGAGACATCCGGGGATTAAGTCCTAGCTGCGCAAGGTCGTTCTCTCGGTCATATGTTGGGGCTTGGCAAAGAAGTCGTCGGAGATTTCAGCCATGCTGTCGAGGTCCGGAGCCGAATTGACCCGACGCCAAAATTCGTGGCCGAAGGCGAGCCAACGTCCACCCCAATGAACAAAAAACCTCGATCGCCGACGAGCATCTTCGGGGGAGAAGAACTCCTCGGCGACCTCGCGAAATTTACGAAAGGCCTCGGGGTACTCCGCACCTTCAGCATACCGCCCCTTCGGGGCGCCACCGTCGCGTCCCGGGGGTGGCGCGAACCCCGCCATCTCGCCGATTTGCCATAAGATCCAAGGACGGGCGACCGCGGCGCGGCCGATCATCACGCCATCGCATCCGGTCCGGCGCAAGAGATCGAGAGCGTCATCGGCTGTCTGCACGTCGCCGTTACCGATGACGGGGATTTGAACAGCGTCGCGCACTCGAGCCAGGTAGTCCCAGCGGGCGAAGCCGCGCCTTTTTTGGGAGGCGATACGCGGATGGACAGTTAGCCAAGACGCACCAGCACTCTCGAGCATGCGCGCGAAGTCCAATAGGTAATCTGGGTCGTCTTTCAAGCCGGTTCTCAACTTGACGGACACCGGTCTCGTAGAGTGGCGAACGGTAGCGCGGACGACTTCTTCAGCGTATTTTGGGTCGCCCATCAGGGCGACTCCCCAGTTATGCTTCAGTGCCTTGTCCACGGGACAACCCATATTGATATCAATAGCGGCGGGTCGCATGGCCTCGAGTTTCTCGAGCGCGATTTCAATGAAGCGCTCTTCGTTGGCGAGCAACTGAGGAACCAGATTGGTCTCCTCGGCAGTATGGCGAGTTTCGGGTCGATCGCCCACACGCTCGGCTGACAGGCGTCTCGAAGAGAGCATTTCGGTGAACACCAATGATTTGGCGCCTTCCGGAGTATAGGAGCGCAGGGTCTCACGAAGCGCAACATGAGAAAGCCCTACCATCGGGGCGAGAAAGAAGGGAAAGTTGACCTGAATTCCCGAGTTCTCAAGCGCAGCCCAGCGTTCGCGCGGAAAGAGCGTCATTGGATCAAGTGTCGCGATCGCGGGCTACAGGCGCAAGACCTCGGTTGAAGCTGTTGCTTCGGTGGTGCAAGATGGCGGAGGTTCTTTGCAGAGACTCCAAGGAGGGAAAAGATCTTGCGAGTGATCCCGGTCCCCGTTCTTCAAGACAATTATAGCTACCTCATCGTTCCACCGGACGAACCGATCGCGGCGGTGGTCGACTGTGTTGAAGTTGCACCGGTCGTGGAGGCCGCCAAGGAGATCGGCGTCGAGATCACAGCCATCCTGTCGACGCACCATCACTGGGATCACGTAGGCGGTAACGCGGAGCTTGCCGAGGCGCGGAGTGTCGAGGTTTACGGTAGCGCTGACGATGCGGACCGTATCCCGGCAATTACGCATCAAGTTCGGGAGGGCGACCAGCTGCATATCGGTTCGCTGACGGCCGAGATTCTCTTGATACCGGCACATACCAGCGGGCATATCGCTTATTATTTTCCACAGGAGAGAACCGTGTTTACCGGCGATACGCTCTTCGCAGGGGGTTGTGGACGCTTGTTCGAGGGGGACGCCGGCCAGATGATGCGATCGCTCGAGAAGCTGAATCAGCTGCCGTCGGACACCAAGGTTTATTGTGGTCACGAATATACGATCCGAAATCTGGAGTTTGCCGAGACACTGGAACCGCGCAGCAAGGCAATCCAGGATAAACTTGTGTGGTCGCGAGCCCGCCGCCGGGAGGGGCAACCAACCGTACCGACCACCTTGGCATCGGAGCGTGAGACGAACCCTTTTTTGCGCACAGGGAGTCCGGAACTACGCGCGACTCTCGAACGCCTTTTTCCCGATACGGAGGATCAGGATGAGACGCGCTTTGCACAAGCTCGACTTCTGAAAGACGAGTTCTGAGCGGGTCGGGCCAATCGGTCAAGAACTTCCGCGGAGAAGCTCTTCCAGAGTCTCGGCTTGGGCAATAGGTGCTGAGCAGGTCTGATTCTGGCAGACGTAGGCAACGGGAGCCTCGGAAAGTTTTCCGCGAAGAATTTCAACAGGCTCACCTTCCGTGTTCTCCTGGCGGGCAACAATCACAACCTCGCCAGGTTGGGAGTGGGTAAAAGCAGCAAGGCGAAGATCTCTGGTTTCGTCGCGTTCGCCAACAATGACGATTTCTCTTGGTGCTTCGAGTTGGTCCTCGAGGACATTGATCATGGCTGCTGTTCCGAAGGGCTGTTTCTCCATCGGGTAGCCATGCGCTTCGAGGGTTTTTTGAGCCGCGTCCGTATATCGGCTGGAGCCGGTGAACCTTCCCAAACGCAAAAGAACTTCGGCCGCGACGGCGTTTCCGGAGGGCAGGGATCCGTCGAGGAACGATTTCGAACGATCGACGAGAACCTCATGGCGGGTGCCGGTGAGAAAGAATCCGCCATTTTCATCGTCCGGAAATTCCGAAAGTATCTCGTCAGCCAGCTTGCCCGCCTGGGCGATAAATCGAGAGGCACCCGTAGCTTGCCAGAGGTCCAGGTTTGCGGCTGCCAGGTATGCGTAATCGTCGAGACACGCTTGGTGGCGCGCCAGACCCTTCATCCAGGAGCGCAGCAAACCGTCGGGTTGTCGCATTGCTTCATTGATGAAGTCGGCGCAGCCAATCGCTGTCTCCAACCACTCTTCGCGGTCGAAAATATTTGCGGCGTGAACAAATGCGCGGATGGCGAGAGCGTTCCACGAGGTCAGAACCTTTTCGTCTCGTCCCGGTTGCACTCGCCGTTCGCGAGTTTCGAGGAGGCTTTCGTCGGCGAGTCGGACTGATTCATGAACTTGATCCTGTGTCCGCCCGAAACCCTCGGCCAAAGCGCTGGCGCTTTCGCCGCGGTGGAGGATATTGCGCCGGATCGGGTCGTCAGGCTCGGCGAAATTCCCGGCCTCGGTGACGCCATAATATCGGCAGAGCAGTTCGGCGTCCTTGTCACCAACGACCTTCCGGAACTCCTCGGCCTCCCAGAGGTAGGTCATTCCCTCGGCACCTTCGGTATCCGCGTCCTGTGTCGAATAGAAACCGCCGGCCGGATCTCTCATTTCTCGCTCGAGATAGTCAAGGGTCTCATGCACGACGCGGGAGTAATCGGCTGATTGCGTCAGTCGGTAGCCATCCGCGTATAACGGGATGAGTTGCGCGTTATCGTAAAGCATTTTTTCAAAATGGGGAACGAGCCATCGGGCGTCCACTGAGTAGCGATGGAAGCCGCCACCGATCTGGTCATAGAGGCCACCTTTGCTCATCGCATCCAAAGCCTGAAGGAATGCTTCCCGAAAGCGCTCGCGCCCGCTGGCATGGTATCGGCGATGCAATAACTGGAGTGCGGGAACATTCGGGAACTTTGGTTTGTCTCCGAAGCCACCGTGCTCATCATCGATTTGCCCGAGGAGTTTTTCACCGGCTCGAGCGACCGTATCGGTATGTAGGGCGTCTGGTGCCGGCGGAATCGCTCTGAGTTGGGCAAACCCGTCAATGACTTTTCCGGCAGACTCTTCGATTTCGTCACGACTCTCTGCCCACGCCTTGGCAAGGGTCTCCAGGACTCGAGCGAAACCGGGCCGTCCGTAACGATCCTCCGGGGGAAAGTAGGTTCCCGTGTAGAAAGGTCGCCCGTTGGTGTCGAGGAATGCTGTGAGAGGCCAGCCTCCCGAGCCAGTCATCATCTGGAGAGCATTCATGTAGACGGCGTCGACGTCGGGGCGCTCCTCGCGGTCCACTTTGATGTTCACAAAGTGGGCGTTCATCAAGGCGGCGATTGCCTCGTTCTCAAACGATTCCCGCTCCATCACATGGCACCAATGGCAGGCGGAATAGCCAACCGAGAGCAGAATGGGGCGGTCTTCGCGTCGGGCGAGGCTGAGAGCCTCGTCGCCCCAGGGGTACCAGTCGACGGGGTTTCCCGCGTGCTGGAGAAGGTAGGGGCTTTGCTCCCGAGAGAGTCTGTTTCCGCTCGTATCCATCAGCGAAGGATACTGGACGGGGCGCCGAGAACCTAAATTCGGATTCAGGTTCTCGCGGCGGCATTCGGTGGAAGGAATATTTAGTTGGGTGAATGTTCCGTTGTTAGCGTTCGTTGCCGGTACTTTCGGAACGCTCCGGCGAGGCCTGTTCAGGCCTCCGTGGAGTGTTCGAGCGTGGCAGAGAGGACGAGCGCGTTGAAAAGAGATTCCCAGTCGCCGGAAGAGGCATATTCTTCGAGTTCTTCCTCGGACCACCCGAAGGGGATTTCCGCATTTTCCCACAACTCGACGGGTTCGCCCGAGACGTAGTAGAATTTGCGATCCTTGCGGGCCGACGAAAGGAGAGCCTGAAGATTCGGCGATAATTTACGGTTTTCAGGCGTACGCATGAGCTTGCTCCATGGGTTGGGCCTGTATTTCCGACCGGATCTCGACCTGACCGCTTTTGATCAGGTGAATGACGGTCGCGATGAGTTCGCTCTCTGTCTGAGCGAATTCGGATACGATCTCCACGAGATCGACGAGTGTGACGTATGGTTTCATGATTTTCTCCTTGCGCTGTTGCAAGAAGTTAACTGCAAGCCTCATGCCATTTGCGGCTGCTGGGGAGCGTCAGGCATGGCTATCCATAAGGCACCAAAAAAACTAAGGATTCTGGAAATGGGCGAAACCAATATCAGAACGCATGTCGCGTGCGGTACAAAAATGGCGTTCGAGAAGTGACACTTGTGTACATTTGCATATAGGGGAATACCCCTATTGAGGGTCTGGCGGAGCATCGGTTCCGGTGGGAATTTCCCCAGCGACTGGTAGGTTCCCTGCATCCCTCTGACCGACAGGAGTGCTCATTGGAAACACCGCAGACACCACTTTTCGACCAATATCGCGTGATCGACATCGATACGCATGTGACAGAGCCGCCCGATGTCTGGGAGGGGCGCGTGGCCAAGCGTTGGGGGAATCGCGTTCCTCATATTCAACGGGTGGGTGACCTGGATTTATGGATGATCGGCGATCAGCCAATCGGGATGCCCGGTGCCTACTCGGCAGCCGGGTACCATGGGACTTTTCCGGACTTTCGGAAAACTTACGATGATATTCCGAACTCCATGTACGAAGCTTCGGCGCGTCTGGCGTTTTTAGATGAGGAAAAGATTCAGGCCTGCGTCCTCTATCCCAATGTCGGCGGTTTCGGGATGGGTGGTTTCCTCAAGATGGGGGAACCCGAGTTGATGCTGGATTGCGTTCGCGCCTATAACGATTGGCTGCTGGAGTGGTGCTCTGCGGATGGTTCCCGACTGGTCCCGGTTATGGCGAGCCCTTTCTGGGATGTTCCGGAAGCTGTTCGGGAGATCCAGAGGTGCGCTCTCCTCGGGTACCGCGCGGTTTTGATGTGTAACCAGCCTCAGGATCATGGCCAGCCGCTTTTGCGCGACAGGCATTGGGATCCAATCTGGGCGGCGGCCGAAGAAGCCGGGATGTCGATCAGTTTCCATGTCGGCGGTGGTGATATCTCCGATGTCTCAAACGATGTCGCCGGGATCGGCGCCAAGACCAATTTCGCGCGCGCGTCCGCAATGGCATTTCTGGACAACGGTCGTTGTCTCGCGGATATCATCATGGGTGGGATTCCCCATCGTTTTCCCCGACTGAAAATGGTTTCGGTGGAAAGCGGTGTGAGTTGGTTGCCCTTTGTCATCGAAGCTCTGGATTGGCAGTGGAAAAATAACGGGGTCGCCAAAGAGCACCCGGAATACGACCTTCTGCCAAGCGAATATTTCCGGCGCCAGATTTACGGCAGCTTCTGGTTCGAGGAGCGCGGGATCGCGACAGCCTTGGAAATGTTTCCGGACAATATCCTGTATGAAACCGATTTCCCCCACCCCACCTGTCAGGCACCCGGTCCGGCCAGCGCCGGCACCCAACCCCACCTCTATGCCAGTCGCGTTCTCGCGGATATTCCGTCCCCGACCGTGAGCAAAGTCCTGCACGATACGGCGGCTGAGCTTTACGGGCTTGCCTGAGATGCCGTTCGATAGTCTAGCCAAATTCCGAGTCATTGATTTCTCATCCAATATCGCTGGACCGTATGCCACAAAACTTTTTGCCGATGCGGGTGCGGATGTCATCAAGGTCGAGACTGCGTCTGGCGATCCGCTTCGCCGTTGGTCGTCGACCGGCGGTGATCTGGCAGGGCGCGACAGCGCGCTTTTTCGCTTCCTGAACGCATCCAAACGTTCGGTGGATGATGCGCCAACGACCGTTGACGAGTTGATTGCTTCTGCGGACCTCGTCGTCGAGGATCAGGTGGAGAGCTTTGGTTTTGATCGTGCGGGACTTTGCGCGCGCCATCCGCAACTAGTCATCCTCTCGATTTCACCCTTTGGTTTGACCGGACCTCTGGCCGAGCGAGCGAGTACGGAATTCACAATTCAGGCGGAAGCTGGCAGCCTGGCGATTCGTGGCTTGCCCGGAGCGGAGCCTTACCAGGCGGGCGCACGAACGACTGAGTGGATGGGGGGCACCTTCGCCGGCGTTGCCGCTTTGGGTGCACTGCGCCGCGCTCGGAGGACCGGTCTTGGCGAGCATATCGACTTCTCTTTGCAGGAAGTCATGGCTCTCGCTTCGACGACCTATCTGGATTTGATGTGGGGCCTCCTCGGGCGACCACCTGTCACCGGTTCGGTGCAGAATGTAGAAACGCCATCCATCCACCGCACCCGGGATGGCTTCGTTGGTTTCAATACGAATACCCAACAGCAGATTCAGGACTTTCTCGTGATGATCGAACGAGCGGATTTGATGGCGACGGGTGAATTCAACCAGGTGCCGGACCGCATGGCGCGGCTGGAGGAGTGGGAAGGTATCGTGAATGCCTGGACCGCGACCAGAGACACGGCCGAGATTGTCGAATTGGCTTCGGCCTTGCGGGTGCCGGTAGCACCCGTAGCCAATGGCAAGACCGTGCTCGAGCACGAGCATCTCGTGGCTCGCGGAATCTATACAGAAGATCCGTCGGGAGGGTTTCTTCGGCCGAGGCCGCCATACCGCGTCGACGGTGAAGAATTGCCGCCGGCACGGCCGGCACCGCGTCTTCACGAACACTCCGGCAAGATCGACGCGCGCATGCCCAAAAGGTCCGACGCTCAGGCAGTGGATGATCTTCCCTTGCGGGGGGTCCGCGTGCTCGATGTTTCCAACTGGTGGGCAGGCCCCTCGGCCAGCCATTTCCTTGGTTGCCTTGGTGCCGAGGTGATTCATGTCGAATCGACTCGCAAGCCGGATGGTGCGCGAATGATCGGTGGGATGTTTGCCGGACAACATGAGAAGTGGTGGGAGTGCAGCACCTTCTTCCTGTCGGCCAATACGAACAAGCAGGATCTTGCGTTGAACTTGAACGAGCCCCGTGGGCGCGAGATCTTTGGCGCATTGGTCGGCGAAGCGGACATCCTCCTCGAGAATTACAGTCCCCGCGTGATGGACGGTTTTGGTTTCTCCCGGGGGGAGGTCGCGGAGCTCAACCCGAGTTGTATTTACGCGCGAATGCCGGCGTTTGGTCTCGATGGTCCGTGGCGGGACCATGTGGGTTTTGCCCAGACGATGGAGCAGTTGGCGGGGTTGGCGTGGCTGACGGGTCATCAGGAGGATCAGCCCCGTATCCAGCGCGGACCTTGCGATCCGCTGGCTGGCGTTCACGCGGCGTTTGCGATTCTGGCGGCTTTGGAACGTCGCTCCGACACGGGGAGAGGCGCGTTTCTGGAGTGCGCGATGATCGAGGGTGCCCTGAATGTGGCTGCCGAGCAGGTGATCGAGTTCACGGCTTATGGAAACTTGATGGAACGTCAGGGCAACCAAACGGCAGAGGCAGCACCACAAGGCCTTTTCCGAACTCTTGAAGAAGAAGGTGCGACAGCCCCGAGTTGGATGGCGCTATCGATCGAAACAGTGGCGCATTGGGACGCGTTGCTCGATTTGCTTGGTGATTCGCGTTTGTCGCGCGGTTGGAAAGGGGCCGATCTGCCGCGCCGGAAGGCCGACGAGAAGGCGCTGGTGGGGTTGCTTGCGGATTTATTTGCCGAGCGCGACCGAGAATCGCTGGTGGAGCAATTACAGCAAGCAGGTGTCCCGGCTGCGGTGCCGGCAGATCCGAGATGCTTGTCTTCCCATCCGCAATTTATGCATCGCGGCACCTATGAGGAACTCGTTCATTCCGTTGTAGGGCAACAGAAATTTATCGGAATGCCGTTTCGTTTCGCCGGCGTCGAGCGTTGGCTGCGTGAACCTGCGCCCTTGTTGGGCGAGCATAATGAGTTGATTTTAAAAGATCTCGGCAGGAGCTCCGAGGAAATAGACGAGCTGGCGGCAAGTGGCGTGATCGGCAATTTGCCAGACGGTCTCTAGACCGCAGACGAGAAAAAGGGGGCCACGCCCTGAGGCGGGGCCCCCCGATCGATCACCCTCAGGAGAGTTCTTTGCTCGAATAACCGAGGATGCGTCTGGCAACGATCAGCATATTGATCTGCTGCGTGCCCTCAAAGATATCGTTGATTTTTGCGTCTCGCATCCATTTCTCGAGAAGCAGTTCTCTCGAGTACCCCTGCGGTCCGAGAAATTCGACCGCTTTTTGTGTGGCGCGAGTCACAGCCAGGCCCGCCTTGGCCTTGGACATGGAAGCCTCCAGACTGTTTCTTTTGCCACGGTCCATCATCCAGGCTGCGCGCCAGGTGAGGAGGCGTGCCGCATGAAGGTCGCTTTCGGCCTGCATGAAATCAGATTCCAGAACAGTCAATTGCGAGTCGGCCAGACCATAACGGATCTTGACGCCCCGCTTTTCGAG
>Ga0055584_100005268_pt1 | contig 12684 bp, 11 predicted proteins | sample OSDHelmetaG_FD_58716 | JGI IMG/M metagenome (GOLD analysis project Ga0055584, IMG submission 58716) | Pelagic marine sediment microbial communities from the LTER site Helgoland, North Sea, for post-phytoplankton bloom and carbon turnover... | ecosystem: Environmental > Aquatic > Marine >... | reverse complement strand
AGAATTCATAAGCGTGTTTAATCGTAATGTCAAGGAATATATTGCCAGAAAAATCAAACGGCTGTTATTTAATTAAATTATTGTTCAAAATTATTCTTGACAATTAAAAGTTTTAAAAATAAGTTACACTATCTTCACATCGCTCTAGTGATCGCATGGCATCATTACCAATCGTCACAAATGACCGTACAACCAATAGCATTGCCGTATGGCATTGGGGAGAATGAAAGTATGGGAATACTATCTTTTCGCGCCAAGGCTGGTCCGCAAATGGCCAGATCCGACAACACCATCGATCCTATCGTTTCAATTCAGGATATCCATAAACGGTTTGGTAAATTGCATGTCTTGCGTGGGATTAGCCTCGAAATTAAATTGGGCCAAGTTGTTGTCGTCTGTGGACCGAGTGGCTGTGGCAAGAGCACAATGCTGCGCTGTATTAATGGTCTGGAGACTATCGATTCGGGAGATATCGTTGTAGACGGTATCTCCGTCAAGGATAAAAAGCGGCTGATCCAATTGCGAACTGAAACCGGGATGGTGTTTCAGCAATTCAATTTATTCCCACACAAAACAGTTTTGGAAAATGTGACCATGGCCCCAACAGATGTGCGCGGGATACCACAAAAAGAAGCGAAAGAACTGGGCCGCAAGCTGCTTTCCAGAGTCGGCATTCTCGAGAAAGAAAATGCGAGACCCGCTTCGCTTTCCGGTGGCCAGCAGCAACGTGTAGCCATCGCCAGGGGTCTGGCCATGAATCCAAAGATGATGATGTTTGACGAACCCACATCCGCTCTTGATCCTGAGATGATCAAGGAAGTCCTGGATGTCATGCGAGGTTTGGCTGAAGATGGTATGACGATGATCGTTGTTACACATGAGATGGGCTTTGCGCGGGAAGTTGCGGACAGGATTATGATGATGGATGCAGGTGCTATCCTCGAAGACAAACCCCCGGCAGAATTTTTTGATTGTCCCGAACATGATCGAACCTGTCAATTCTTAAGCCAGATCATATCACACTAAACCATTGGTCAAGGTCTCTATTCGTCAAATATTCAGTTCAGGAGAACCCATATGAGTAAGCAATTCAACCATCTATTCACACCATTGAAACTTAGAACATTCGAACTGGCTAACCGCATTGTCATGCCACCCATGGCCATATACATACCCGGTTCAGAAGGCTATGTCAAAGAGCGGCTGATTGATTATTATGAGGCCCGCGCAAGAGGTGGTGTGGGTTTTATCATTGTCAACGCCACGTATGTTCACCCCAATGGCGCCTCACATCCCAATCAAACCGCCATAACTGATGATAAATATATTCCTGGTTTACGGAAGTTGACCGAAGCCATCCATAAATACGATGTCAAAGCATCGCTCCAGCTGTATCATTCAGGCCGGCAACGTTATGCTTTGATTGCCGGTGGTGAAACCCTGAGTCCCTCCGGGATTTCTGATCCTGTTCGCAAGGATCCTGCCAGAGCCCCAACAATTGAAGAAATCCAATCCATCGTGGAAGATTTTGGCCAGGCTGCACGTCGAGCCAAAGAAGCGGGCTTTGATGCCATTGAGATACATTGCGCTCACGGGTATCTGCTTTCAGGATTTTTATCGCCCTACCAGAATCAACGTACCGATGAATATGGGGGTAGCCTTGAGGGGCGAACGCGTATCGTGCGTGAAATCCTGGCCAGTTGTCGTAAGCATGTCGGTGAAGACATGTTGATCGGTGTGCGGATCAACGGCCACGATTACGTAAACGGTGGAAACACCCTGGACGATGCCAAAGAGATCGCCAAGACACTCTCCAAGGCCGGTGCCGAACTTATCCATGTATCTGCTGGAATGGCCCCTAGCGCGCACTATAGTTTTCTGCCTGCCGGTGTCGATAAGGGTCAAAATGTGTACCTGGCAGAAGGGATCAAATCGGCTGTGGATGTTCCTGTGATTGCTTGTGGTGCCATTGAGGACCCGGTATTTGCGGAATCGATTCTGAGCAATGGCAAGGCAGACTTGGTTGCCCTTGGTCGGCCCTTATTCGCGGATCCAGAGCTTCCCAATAAGGCTCGTGAAGGACGTCTGGATGAGATCCGGCCGTGTTTGCGTTGTGCCAAGGGCGCTGCGGTTTGGCCTGAGGATATGCGCTGTACGGTGAACCCGGCTGTGGGTAAAGAAAGAGTTTTTGATCAGCAGCTGACGCCAGCTGGCACACCGAAGAATGTACTCGTCATAGGGGCAGGCCCGGCCGGACTCGAAGCGGCACGAATATCGGCATTGCGAGGGCACATGGTTACACTGGTCGAGAAGACGGACCGGATGGGTGGGAAGGTGTTACTGGCAAAAATTCCCAAGCATAAGCAAAATCATGACTTATGGCTGACATACTATAAAAATGAGATGAAACGCTTGGGAGTCCCGATACAACTGGGTAAAGAGTTAACCAGTGATGATGTTGAGACATTGAACCCGGATGTCGTTTATGTGGCTACCGGGGGAAAACCCTTGATTCCTAAAAGCATCGAAGGTGTAGATCTTGCGGGGGTGGTGTCTGCTGAGGATGTGGTTGCCGGTTTGGTTGAAATCGGATCAAAAGTGGCGATTATCGGTGGAAGTTCCATGGGGGTTGAAACTGCCGAGGTGATTCTGGAGAAACCGGGTCGGGAAGTTCTCGTTGTGGAAATGTTATCGAGAATCTTGTCTGATATCAGCCATGATTCCGAACTGGTTCTGCTGGACAAACTGGCAGATAAAAATTTTCGATTTCTTGATTCTACGGCGGTTCGGACCATTGTCGCCAGCGAGGGTAAGCTGGATCTGGTTGTGAACCGATACGCGCAGGAGAGCCGATTGCACGGATTTGATACCATTGTGCTGGCAGTGGGGGTCGTGCCGGACAATCGCTTTGGCCTGGAGCTTTCGAAGAACAGAAAAAATATCTATTTTATCGGAGATTGCGAATCCCCCGGTGATTATCGCAAAGCCATACATGATGCAGCCCAAATCGCCATCGGTGTTTGACAAGACCATGGCTCGCCACAAAGGAGAGAGGGAATGATAAAAAGATTGGGCGTCTACTCGCTGCCGGAGGATGTGGACGGTGATGATTTCTGGCATTACCATACCCAGATTCATGCTGAGCAGGCCAAGAAAGCTTTTGGCGATTATTTAAAGCGCTATACCATCAATAGGGTACGGCGGGTCATTGCCGGCGAGGGGCACTGGTTTGGCATGGTGGAAACCTGGTGGGAAAACCAGAATGACATCGATCGTGCGTTTGAATCTCTCAACAAGCCCATTTTGCCGAATGGACTGAGCGTTTCCGATGATTTTGGTTCCCGGGTGGCCCGATATACCAGCTTTGAAGTGGATGAGTTCGTTGCCCTGGATAAACTCGATGATGATTCTGTCAAGCGCATGACATTTTACCAACTTGCAGGCGGCATCGATGGAAATGATTTTTTTGATTATCATACGCACAAGCACGCCACGGATGTGTTAAACGCGTCTCAAACCGCTTATGCCCGAAAAAAATACATTATTAACAGAATCAAGCGCGTGATCAAAGGTGGTGATCGAATCTACGGATTTATTGAAACCTGGTGGGCCAACCACGCCGATATGGATCTGGACCTGGAAGAACTGGGTCGCGTAATACTGCCGGACGGGGTTTCTTTGGTCAAGGAATTTTTTGAGCAAGTTGAAAATGTTGTGGTGTATGAAGTGGAAGAATTCATTGCCAAAGACTGAGGGTGATACATGGAGGGTGTTTTAAACGGTAGGGTTGGCCTGGTAACGGGTGCGGGTTCGGGAATCGGTCAAATGACGGCCCTGTTTTTCGCACGCGACGGCGCGAAAGTGTCTGCCGTGGATGTTGACGCTGAAGCCGGCATGAAGACTGTGCAGCAGATCGAAGCCCAAGGGGGGCAGGCCATTTTCATCAAGTGTGATGTATCCAAGAGCGATGATGTCGAGGCCATGGTGGCTGAGACTATCAAGACCTTTGGACAACTGGACTGTGCTTTCAATAATGCCGGTATCAGTCATGGCAAAGCAAAAATACACGATTTGCCAGAATCAGACTGGGATCGGGTTATGAATATCAACCTGAAAGGCGTATGGCTGTGCATGAAATATGAGCTGCAACATATGTTTTCCCGGGGCAAGGGGGCCATTGTCAATGCTTCCTCAATAAACGGTCTTGGGGGGTGGTTGGATCTGAGCGCCTATGTGGCAAGTAAACACGGTGTTATGGGCTTAACCCGTAGCGCCGCATTGGAGTATGCTGAAACAGGCATTCGGATCAATGCGGTCTGCCCCGGGCCGATATTGACCCCTCTGAGCCACTATCAAGGAAATGATCCTGAAATTATAAAAAAAATGTATCCCATGCCCATGGGTCGCAGGGGCACGATGGCGGAAGTGGCGGAGGCGGTTGTCTGGTTGGTATCAGATAAATCTTCCTACATTACCGGGCACCCATTGGTGTTGGATGGTGGCTTTATGGCTCAGTGATTATCGTACAACAATTAAAGAGACGGCTTGTTTTGAACCATCTTTATAAATTTGTACAGAAAGTCAAAATTTTTATTGACACTTAATGTGAATTTGATAAATCTAATCAATATGCTAGCGTTGTCCTGTTAGCCTCTTCGCTCTTGGTGGGGAATGGCTAATTTGAGAACCTGGGGGGTGCTTAGATAGTGACGGATAAACCCCGTATGTTCACACTGTTTTAAGGGAGGAAAATTTGGAGTATCAATTCCATTTTGACGTGTTCGAAACCTATTGGACATGGCTTGCCAAAGGGTTGGGGATGACACTGTACGTCTCTATTGTTGCCATGTTTTTTGCCCTTATCATCGGTTTGCTCGTCGCATTGTTACGTCTTTCAAAGATAAAAGCTTTGTCCTGGGTTGGACAGGCTTATATAGAATTTTTTCGCGGTATTCCCTTGTTTGTGTTCATCATCTGGCTCTATTATGGGCTTGCTATGGTGGTCGGACTCAACTTCAGGCCTCTGGTGGCTGGTATTATGTGTCTGGCCATGCAGCATGGTGGTTACCTGGCTGAAATATACCGCTCCGGCATTCAGGCCATACCTGTTGGACAATGGGAAGCTTCCTATTCACTGGGTTTCTCGTCCTCAAGAACTTTTATTAAAATTATTTTTCCACAGGCATTTAAAATAATCATCCCCCCGACTGCCAATATGTTTGTCGGCATGCTGAAAGATTCAGCACTGATCTCCATCATTGGTGTGAACGAGCTCATGCGCCAGTCTCAAATGGCCACATCACTCACTTTCCGGCCGTTTGAATTCTATACCGTGACGGCGCTCCTTTATGTCGCTCTTACATTGGGTTTTTCCCAATTGGTCAAGTTGTTGGAAGCAAAGATGAAGTAACGAAAAAGAGGATAGGCGTACGAAACAAGGGAAATCATTTAGCAAAACCGTATTACAGGCAAAGAACAGGAGGAGACTATGAAGAAAAGTAAATGGTTTGTAATTGCAGTCGCGGCTATTGTTGTTAGCGCTCTGGTGATTCCAGTCTCGGTGATAGGTGCCGAATCTGTGCTGGACGAAATCAAAAAACGTGGCGTTATCAAGATCGGAACCGTTTTACAATTTCCCCCACAAATGTATCGTGACAAGCAAGGTCAGCCTGCCGGATACGATGTTGAACTGATGAAAATGCTGGCCGACGATATGAAGGTCAAATTGGAGGTTGTTGACATGGAATTTGATGGATTGATTCCGGCACTTCTATCCAACAAGCTCGATATGATTTCCTGTGGGCTGGTGAACACCCCTGAAAGAGCGCTATCTCTCGAATTTACGGACGGGTATGTTCCTTATCGCCAGTTGGTGGTAGTACCGATCAACAGTAAGGCAAAAACAGTAGCGGATTTAAATCAAAAGGGCATGAAAATTACCGCGCTTCTGGGATCAACCGCAGAAAATATCGCCAAACGTAAATTCCCTAATGCGACAGTTGTGGGTTTTAAACAGCAGGAAGCCATGATGGAAGTGACATCCGGGAGGGCTGACGCCCATGTGGCCGAGGAATACCTGTGTATGCCTCTGGTTGCAAACAACCCCACCAAGGTCAAGGTTTTAAATCCGGAGGAACCCTTTTCAGCTGAATGGGGAACCTATGCTGTTCGGCCAGGAGATTATCGCTTTCTCCAGTATCTGAACAATTGGATTCGCTACTATCGCGTCCGAGGTATTTTGGATGCCATGTATGCTGATATTATTCTCCCGACTTTCTTTGAAACGTCGAAATAACCCGGAATCTTTTAACCAACGAGGAGGCGCACAAATCATGAAAAGATTGTTTAGTATTCTAATATTATTATCGGCTGTTTTTGTTTTTTCTCTTCCAGGTAACGGATTTGCCGGAGCGCTCGAAGACATTAAGAAAAGTGGCGAGCTCAGAATCGGCGTAGCACTTGAATATCCACCCGTGCAATTTCGTGATAAAAGTGGCAACCCTATTGGATTCGATGTGGACGTGGCGACCATGGTTGCCAAGGACTTGAACGTCAAACCGGTGTTCGTGGATATGAAATGGGATGCCTTGATTCCGGCGCTTTTGTCCGGAAAAGTCGATATTCTGTGGGCAGGACACACCAATACGCCGGAAAGGGCATTGGCCGTCAACTTCAGCCCCCGCCTCGAAAAGACAGATGTGGTTCTGATTGTGCAGAAGAAGAACAACCTGACCTCATTGAAGGAGATTGACACACCCGAGAGGACCATTACCTGTTTACTGGGTTCCACCTCGGAAAAAGCCGCCAAAATGATCTTTCAAAAAGCCAAGGTTCGATCTTTGCCGGATCAGCAAGCGGCCTTTATGGAAGTTGAGTCAGGAAGAGCCGACGCATGTCTCACCGATATGTACATGGCATCGCCCTATACACGCAAGCATGCTGAAACCACCAAGATCATGACCGATGCCAACGGTAAGAGCATCGTTGTTTCTCAGGAATATGGTCACGCGGCCATGCGTAAACAGGATTTGGATTTGTGGATCTGGGTTATTAACTGGGTCGACTACTACCGTGCAGCCGGGACTCTGGATGCTCTTGAAGACAAGTGGATCGGTGCTTTTATCCGTGGTGAAAAAAACTATTAGCGAAATCCAATCGAATTGAGATCGGACCGTTCGCAAGGGCGGCCCGATCTTGATTCATTTCACTATTTTCTTGCCAAAAAGTGAACGTCAATTTTCCCCGATCGTTAGACGATATTAGTACTTTCTTTCATACATCCGTTTACCCACGTTCCTATTTCATCATCAATCCGGTGGGCACAAGACATTTGATATGTCCTTTTGAAACAAGAAGATATAAGCCCCTTTCGGGGTAAGCGGAATGATGTTTTGACGAATACTGTTGGGTGCAGTCGGCAGGCGGGTACATTCTTTTTTTTAATAGCAGGAGCGTGGTCATGAAGCTAAAAAACAAGGTGGCGATTGTTACAGGTGCCGGATCAGGAATAGGAAGAACCACGGCCCGTATGTTTGCAGCGGAAGGTGCGTCCGTGGTGGTCGTGGATATTGAAAAAAAATCGGCGGAAGAAACGGTTGACTCGATTCAAAAACGTGGCCAGGATGCTATTTTTGTAAGAACCGATGTTTCCAAGGGTAGTGATGTGGAGACCATGGTTGCGCAGACGATTCAAAAATACGGCAAGCTTGATATACTTTTCAACAATGCCGGTATCGATATTGCCAAGACTATTGTCGAAACAACCGAGGAGGAATGGGATCGGACCCTGGATATCAACCTGAAAGGTGTTTTTTGGGGCTGCAAGTTCAGTCTTCCCCATATGATGGATGGTGGTGGTGGTATCATCATCAATACGGCTTCCATTCTGGCGCATGTGGCCTCACCCAACCAGGCAGCTTATTCTGCATCAAAGGGGGGCATTATAGCGCTAACACGTCAGATTGCCTATGACTATGCGTCATACAATGTTCGCGCTAACTGTATTTCACCGGGTGACGTCCTGACACCCATGGCCCAAAATTTTTTTGATAGCTGTGAAGACCCAGAAGAGCGCATGAAATTTTTTACCGATCGATACCCCATGAAACGATTTGCGGAGCCATCTGAAATTGCACGTGTGGCATTATTTTTAGCCTCAAACGATTCATCATTTATCACCGGGCAAACCATCAAAGTTGAGGGTGGCTTTTCTATCTGGTAGATATGGATCATATATGATGAATGACCCTATAAAATTAGGATGCTCGGCAGTTCTCAGTGGACATGAAGAAATTCATGGAAGAGCCATTGTTCAGTCTGTGTCACTTGCCGTTGAGCAGGCCAACATGAAAGGGGTCATAAAAGGTGGTTTGGAACTGGTGGTGGGTGATGATCGTGACGAACGCGGTGTCGCAGCTGAACTTGCCCGCCGCTATATTCGTGACGAAAAAATCCTGGCTGTCGTCGGGCCAATGAACAGCAATGCAGTATTTGGTGCCGCCCCCCTGTACCAGATGGCAGATATGGTCCATATTTCCCCGGCTGCATCAAACCCGGAACTGACCAGCATGGGGTATAGCGCTTTTTTCCGGGTTGTGGGCCATGATAAATTTCAAGGCACCCGTGCTGCAGAGTTCACCGTGTCGCATTTGAAGAAGAATAGAATTGGCGTCATCCATGATGGGTCCCCGTTTGGAAAACCACTATCTGAAGTCTTTATGAAACGGGTCTCGAACCTGGGCGCCGAGATCGTTGCCTTCCAAAAGATCCAGCGGGGTCAACGTGATTTTTCCGGTGTGGCAAATGAAATGGTTGCCTGCCAGCCTGATCTTATATTTTTCGGGGTGATCGAAGAAGAGGGACTTCTGCTTGCTCCCCAACTGCGCTCTGCCGGGGTTTCCTCTATTTTTTTCGGCACAGATGGACTCAAGTCTTCACGCTATTTGGAGACGCCCCTATCAACCGTAAAAGGACCTTATTTTTCAAATGCCAGTACGGATCTTGATGTAAAAAAATCCGCATATGCATTCAAAAATGCCTTTGTGGATCGCTATGGGCCGACCTATTCGGTATATTCGGCCGAGGCATATGATGCTGCCAATGTGATTATACATGCCATGGCAGAGGCTGAACAGCTGACACGCCAAGCGGTTCTGGCAAGGGTTGCCAAAACTGATAAATTTCCGGGAATCACCGGGCAGATAACGTTTGATTCTTCTGGCGACCGCATGCGTCCTGAAATTGGATTTTATGAGCTGATGCCGGGCAAGACCGTTTTTCTGGGGTTCGATCGTGATATACTAGGTGAACAATCTTAAAAAAAAATAATGGATGGAGGAAACGATTCATGAATCACTTGCCTAATCTTTTCAGTCCCATAAAGATCAACCAGTTGGAAATCAGTAACCGGATTGTTCTCCCGCCCATGGCCACCAACTTTGCTGACGGTGATGGATATGTGACGGATGCCGTTGTTGCATATTATGTGGAGAGGGCCAGAGGAGGTGCTGGCTATATTACCATTGAGCACACCGCTGTTCGCGTGGATGGTCGGGCATTTCCCACGATGCTGATGATCAATACGGACGATCATGTGAAAGGCTTCCGGAAGCTGGTGGATGCAGTTCACGCCGAGGGTGGCAAGATCTTCATCCAGATAAATCATGCGGGTCGACAGACGGCATCCCAGACAACGGGAGTCCCCATCGTTTCCTCTTCAGCCGTTCGCTGTCCCTTGCGTGAAGAAACGCCTATGGCCCTGACGGCAACAGAAATTCATGAGCTGATAGGGGTTTTTGCCAATGCTGCCGAACGCGTAAAGGCCGCAGGGGCAGACGGGGTCGAAATCCACATGGCCCATGGGTATCTGCTCAATCAGTTTCTTTCCCCTGTTGTTAACAAACGTGATGATGAGTTTGGTGGTAGCTTTGATAACAGGATGAAAGTACCTCTGGAAACATTGCGGGCGGTTCGGAAAATAGTGGGCAAAGATTTTCCCATCAGTTGCCGTATCAGCGGTGACGAGTACCTGGACGACGGACTGGGGCTGGCTGACACACAGAAGGTTGCCCAGGCACTGGAGAAAAACGGGGCCGATGTCATCCATGTCTCTGCCTGCATGTCGTCATCACCTTTTCCCATGATTCCCCACTATTATATGGAAGAAGGAACATTTGTGCACCTGGCCGCGGGTATCAAGTCGGTTGTAGATATCCCGGTAATTTGTGTTGGGCGAATTCGCAATCCCAAGATGGCTGAAGAGATCGTCGCCAGCGGGAAAGCAGATCTGGTGTCCATGGGGCGGGCCCTGATTGCCGATCCACATATGCCGAACAAAGCCAGGGCCGGGCAATTTGAAAAGATTGTCCCCTGTATTTCATGCAACCGGTGTTCGTTGAGTCTCGTCAAAGTCGGTAGTCTACGCTGTACGGTTAATCCTGAAGTGGGTCGGGAAACCTGGCTGAAGATTGAAAATAAGGTTGCGCATCCAAAAAATGTCTGGATTATCGGCGGCGGGCCTGCCGGTATGAAAGCGGCTCAGGTTGCAGCTCTTCGCGGGCATACGGTGACACTATTTGAGAAACAGAATACCCTGGGGGGACGGTTTCGTTTGGCTGCTTTACCTCCGGGGAAAAAATGTCTGCAGGAATTCACGGACTATCTTAGTTCCCAGATAGAGAAATTGGATGTGACGATCAACAAGGGAAAGCCCTTTGATCAAAATTTGCTTCAGAAAGCGTCGCCGGACGCTGTTATTTTGGCCACAGGGGCCAGAACGATCATACCCGATTTTTGCCAGGGAGCAGATGTTATTACAGATGATCAGATTCTAAACAATGAAGTTGAGGTGGCACAGGATATCCTGGTCTTGGGTGGTGGCGATACCGGTGTTGAGATAGCTGATTACCTGTCGGAGCAGGGAAAAAACGTCACCATTATGGAGTTGAGAGAGGGTATCGGAATCGACATGCATCCTGCCATTCGATCCTTTCTAACACAGAAGCTTTCAGATCAGGGTGTCTCCATATTAACTTCTACGAAAGCTGTTTGCTTCAAAAATGAATGCCTGTTGACAGAAGGCCCCGACGGGCCCCGAGAGTTGGATTGTTTTGATCAAATTGTTTCCTCGGTTGGCTCAAAATCTAATACTGAAATGGTTCGGGAAATAAAAAAGTATTGTCAAAACCTGTACGTGATTGGTGATGCCAGGGCTCCGAGGGATGCAATGGAAGCTGTCTTTGAAGCAGAAGAAGTAGCCCTGAAGATTTAGTTATGCCAAAGAAATGAACAGTTGAAGCGCAATGCTCCGGGAGGCATGGTGGGTTGACGCGACGGTGCAAAATTTCTCTTTATCGATCAAGGTACTCAACCCACCGGTATGGTGATATGTGCGAAAGTTGCCGAAATGGCGGCGACCGGCCATGAACTCAATCATGCGAATGGTTTGTCGGACATAAAAAGGTGTTTCCCTGAAATCTGTGTAATCGACCACCAGTAAATGCCCCGAGGGTTTCAAGACCCTGTGGATTTCTTGCAGGATCTTTTCGGCGGATTCCCACCCGGTTTCGTGCAGTGCGAAAGAAATCATGACCAGATCGAAACAATGGTGTTGAAAGGCCATGTTTGATGCATCCTGAAGAAGGCAGTCGGATGTCGGATTCGCTTTACGGCAGACCTTTATCATGGCTTCGGACATGTCCACACCCACAGCGTGGAGACTGTTTTTTGTCAGAAGACGCAGTTGATCACCCGTGCCACAGGCCACGTCGAGTATTTTCTTTGGCTGTAAGCGGCGCACGATTTTAAGAACATCCCGGCGGATGGACCGTATAAAAGGACCCAGCAGGAAGTCGTAGAAAGGGGCGATGAATTGGTAATCGTTCATATTGAGCCTTAAGCTATAAGCCATAAGCGGTAAGCAGCTTAATGCTTATAGCTTATCGCTTATGGCTGTCAGCGATATTTGTAGGAGTGCCCTGCAAATATCGCTGACATACATTCCACGGCACGCTGCAATTCCCTGTAGACGGGTACACCCAGGTCTTGGACGTGCAATTGAAATTTGAGGGCTTCCTCACGCCTTCCAAGAAGCCAGACAAAAAGCGGTTTTTCGTGTTTCCGGGCGATGTCCACCAGGGGCGAGATGTCCAGGGTGGCGATGATGCCGCCGATAAAGATGTGGAACAGAACTGCATCCACATTCGGATCGCTGAATACAGCTTCAAAAGCGGTTTCGTAGACTTTTTCCGCGCCGTTCTTTTCAATGGCCGGCCACATATCCACCGGGTTTGATGGCGGCATCCACTCTGGAAAGATCTCCCCAAGTTTTTGAAATGTTTTGGGGGAGAGGTCCGCAAGTTCCAGCCCCATCTGATCCATGAAATCTGCGGATACGATCCCGGCGCCACCACTGTAGGTTAAAATGGCCGTGCGCCCTTTGCCAGGTTTTTTTAGGTATGAATACATGGCCCGGGTTCGGCAGAGATCCAGCATCTGTTGGAAATCATTGGCCTCGGTTACATGGGCCTGGGCCAGCGCACCGCTGATAACAGCGGCATCTCCAGCCAAACTGGATGTGTGGCTCATGGCAGCCTTGGCCCCTTTTTCACTCTTGCCCCCCTTGAGGATGACAATGGGTTTGGGTGTACTTCTGCAGGCCTTAAGAAAGCGTTTGCCGTCGGTAAT
>Ga0055584_100005267_pt1 | contig 12684 bp, 14 predicted proteins | sample OSDHelmetaG_FD_58716 | JGI IMG/M metagenome (GOLD analysis project Ga0055584, IMG submission 58716) | Pelagic marine sediment microbial communities from the LTER site Helgoland, North Sea, for post-phytoplankton bloom and carbon turnover... | ecosystem: Environmental > Aquatic > Marine >... | reverse complement strand
CGCTCTTAGCAATGGCTCGCTTGATGATTGCGATGGCTTCATCTACTTCAAACGGTTTGGGAATGTAGTCGAACGCACCGCTCTTGAATGAGGACACGTGGCTTTCTAAATCGGAATGGGCCGTCATGATGATGACCGGTAAGTCTGGAAACCTTTCTTTCACACCTGCTAATAACTGCAGACCATCGATACCCGGCATTCTGACGTCACTCACGATGACGTCGGGTTGGCTTGTTTCGAGCTCGGAGAGCATGGTGTCACCGTCTTCGAAGCAGGTGACGCTTAGGCCGTCCTGTGTCAGAGCTTTTTCTAACACCCAGCGGATGGATCTTTCGTCATCCACTACCCAGACTTGGTTATTCATGATGTTGCTCCAGGGGGATATAGACCCTAAATGTTGTGTTTCCGGGTTCGCTATCAAATTCAACGATACCCTTATGTTGGTGGACCACGGTATTGACCAACGGTAGGCCAAGGCCTGTACCGTCAGGACGGCCGCTGATCATCGGATAAAACAGATTCTGTTTTAGGTCATCGGGAATGCCGCTGCCATTGTCAGCGATATCGATTCGTAAAACGTTTCGATATCGGGTGCTGTTAATGGTGAACTGTCGTTCGATGCGTGTTGTAAAATTCAGAGCAGGGTTGTCCACGTTAGCCATGCTTTGTATTGCATTGCGGGCAAGATTCAAAATTGCCTGGTACATTAACTCTGAATCGATTGAAAGCTCCGGGATGGAGGGATCATAATCTTTCGTAATTTCGACCTGACTGTATTCTAATTGAACAAGTTTGCCGACCCTTTCCAACAACTCATGGATATTGGTCATCTTTGGGTTGAGGTTGTGCCGCGGACCTAGCATCTTATCTACCAGTTTTGCCAGGCGATCAGTTTCTTCGATAATAACTTGGGTGTATTCGCGCAATTCTTCAGAGCCAAGTTCCTTTGCCAATAATTCTGCAGAACCGCGGATTCCCCCGAGTGGATTTTTGATCTCATGTGCCAGTCCCCGTACCATCTGCAGCGAGATTTTTTGGTTCGCCTGCAGGACAGCATCCCGGTCGATACGCAAGTAGCGGTCCAGGGGGTGCATCTCCAGTAATAATCTCGGCCATTCGTCTTCACGAACCGGTGAGATAGTGAAGTCAACAGTCGTTGTGCTACCTGAAGGTAAAGTGAGTTCTGCCATTCTCTGGGTATACGGTTGACCTGACTGGATGGCGTCATAAAAGACGGGGACGTACGCGCTGAATCCACACACGAGTTCCGCGAGCGGTTGTCCCAGGCTTTTAGTGGCAGAGATCTCCAGCAGGCTTTCTGCCGGTTGATTGATAAAGCAGATACGCAACTCATGGTCCAGCGAGACAATCGCTGTATACAGGTTGCTGAGAATGTTCTCATTCATGTCTGGAACTGCTTCCATGGATCTCAAACAAATGGCGTGAAAGCTAATACATTGCAAAAACTGCACCACTTATGTCGCCTGGCTAGAGACCAGTGATAGTGCGACCTAGGAAAATGAATTGTAGATCAGATTCAAGATTTATGCACCAAAACAGTGCGGATAGTTTTTCTGTAGATAGTTTTTCTGTAGATAGTTTTTCTGCAGATAGTTTCTCTAGTGTTGAACAGAGTGCCGATGCAGGGTGATGGAGGTCGCAGGACCAGTTTCGATCACATCACCGCTTTGTTCATGAGTCACCTGTAACTGAAAGACGTGAGTGCCGCGATCGACATTTTCTAAAACTGTTGTGCCTGTTCCAGTGAGCGTTTGATAGTTCTGGCCATCCATGAGCAGAGTCAATGTGTGGTGCGAATGAACGCGTGGTTCTACCTTGACGGTCAGAGTCAATGTCCCTGCGTTATCGCGAATGGCAGCATCATTTGCGGGCTCAATGATTTCCAGTGTGGTGTAACGCTGTTGTTGTACAGGCGCTTCATTCTTTGATGCTTTAGGTGTGGGAAGGTTGCCGCCTTTATACGTTGTGGGTTCCTTCAGCTCGACTTCGCTGGCGGTTTCATCGGCTCGATTAGAGTATACCGGTCGGCCGAATTCATCTTCGGATTTATAAATGGTCGCTGCGGATGCAGAACTGCAAAAGATGACGATAAGAAAACGAATCATGGGGTAACCTCTCATTGCCCCATTGTGGGTGCAATTAAGCCAAAAAAAAAGTCCCTCCAGGAGGGACTTTTGTGCTGCCTATTACATGTTACACGCTGTAATACATCTCGAACTCAACCGGATGAGTGGTGGAATTCAATAACTGGACCTCCTCAGTCTTCAGTTCAATGTATGCATCAATCATGCTGTTGGAGAACACATCTCCCTGGGTCAGGAATTCGCGATCACTATCCAGGGCTGCAAGGGCCATCTCAAGTGACGATGCGACCGTAGGAATATCCTTGATTTCTTCAGCAGGCAAGTCATACAAATCTTTGTCCATTGGTCCTATAGGCTCAATCTTGTTGGCGATACCATCAAGGCCTGCCATCAACATCGATGAGAACATCAGGTAAGGGTTAGCCGAAGGATCGCCGAAACGAACTTCAACACGTACACCCTTAGGATTACCACCCTGGACGTAAGGAATCCGGATAGAAGCAGAACGATTACGGGCTGAATAAACCAGCAATACGGGTGCTTCAAAGCCGGGTACTAGTCGCTTGTAGGAATTGGTACCGGGGTTAGAGAAAGCGTTGAGTGCTCTGGCATGTTTGATGATGCCACCGATGTACCACAGGGCTTCCTGGGAAAGGTTACCGTAGCCATCACCTGCGAAAATGTTAGTGCCATCTTTCCAGATGGACTGGTGGCAGTGCATACCGTTGCCGTTGTCACCGACTAATGGCTTGGGCATAAAAGTCGCTGTCTTACCGTAGGCATGGGCGACGTTGTGTACACAGTACTTATAGATCTGAAGTTCGTCACCCTGGCGAACCAGCGAGTTGAAACGGGTACTAATTTCCCCTTGACCCGCGGTGCCTACTTCGTGGTGATGTAGTTCGATCGTCAGGCCCATGGCTTCCATAGCACCGCACATAGCGTTTCGCAGGTCCACAAAAGAGTCGACGGGAGGTACGGGAAAATATCCGCCTTTGATGCCGGGTCGGTGTCCCATATTACCGCCTTCAAAGTCCGAGCCGGTCATCCAGGCAGCTTCCTGAGACTCGATCTGGTAACTGGCTCCGCTCATATCAGCTTTGTATTTAACATCATCGAAAATAAAAAACTCAGCTTCAGGACCGAAGTATGCGGTGTCGCCGATGCCAGTAGATGCCAGATAAGCTTCAGCCCGTTTGCCGAGGGATCGTGGGTCGCGATCGTAACCCTGCAATGTACTCGGTTCGAGAATATCGCAGCGAACATTGATGGTTGTTTCTTCCGTAAAGGGATCGAGTACAGCTGACTCGTCATCCGGCATCAGAATCATGTCTGATTCGTTGATTGGCTTCCAACCCGCGATGGAGGATCCGTCGAACATTGAGCCGTTCTCGAAGAAATCTTCGTCGACTTGTGCGGCAGAGATGGTGACATGTTGTTCTTTACCCCGAGAATCGGTAAATCGCAGATCAACCCATCTGGCGTCGGTTTCTTTTATTTGATTCAGAGTATTCTCTGACATTTCAGTCCTCCAAAGGATTTGGTATCAATGTGGTGCGTATTAAGACAGCAAAGAATATGCCATCACTGATCAATAATAAACCCTTATAAACAGGGCGTTGTGGAGGAGCGGTTTAATTATGAGCGCACTAAAGTGGCGCATTTTTGGTTGGGCGCACCTTATTAGGGCGCTTCTACCTGGATCGTGATACATATTTCCTGGTCGTTGCTTTCAGAGGTGAGTACTGTGTGGCCATTAATGCGACACCAGGTTGGTATATCTTCCAGCACACCAGGATCAGTGCAGTAGACTGCGAGCCGATCGCCGGGTTCAAGCTCCTTAATCCTGTCCTGTGTCTTGATTACCGGCATGGGGCAGAGCAACCTTCGGACATCCAGATCGAAGCTAGACATACCACGACTTCTCGATGGCTGTTGATGCCATTGGCTGCACGGTCAGGTGTTGGCTTTGTCCATCTTTGGTGGTGATTTCCACGTCTACGTCACTTGCGTCTCTACCCTGGCTAAAACGCGCCGTTATTTCTGCGGCTAGTTTGAGGTCGTCTTCGCCTGGTGACCCATCAACCAGAACCAACGGGCCCTTGTGGGACACTGTGGTGATGCTGGTGAAGTCGCGTCGGTAACCGGACAGGTAATTGTTTTCACCTTCCTCGCGACCAACGATGAGTTTGAAATTTGGCCGGGGGCGTATATGACGTCCCACCTTGAGCAGCATGATGTCATCGATTTCATATTCACGCTTACCACGGGTCGTCCAGAGGTCCTGCAATTTTGATGAATAGGACTGATCAGTGAGAAAACAACATCCCCCCGCAGGTTGAGCGAAATCGGTGAATCCCAGTTTATGGGCCAGGGCGATTTGAGGTTTGCGATTGCGGCCGTGAAAATCAAACATTGCTTCCCGGTCGACCCAACCCTCGCGCTCCGGCAGTGTCATCGGCAGGTGTTTTGCACACAGGGGACGTAGCAATCGGTCCTCTGCCCCTGATTCCCTCGCGATAACAGGCATGGTGTCGCGACGTTGTGATTTCGGCCGTTGTCCGATCACTTCACCGGTGATAATGAAATCAAACTGATTTTCTTCCATCCATGCCCAGGCCTGTGCTTTGTTCACCATGAATATCTTGCAATCGAGGCAGGGGTTTAGATTCTGTCCATAGCCATGTTGAGGGTTGATGACAACGTCTTTGTATTCTTCAATGACTTCGATGATATGTAGTTTGATACCTAGTTGTTCTGCTACCCACAGCGCATTGTTTCGTTTGGCTTTTTGTTTGTCTTTCTGGCGGATGGCATGGGTATGTCCTTCTACACAAAAACCGGTATAAAAGTTAATGCCTTCGACGTGGACGCCCTGGTCCATGACAACTCTTGCGGCAAGCAAGGAATCGAGGCCACCAGAAATAAGCGCAACCGCTTTAGGGGTATGAGACATAATTTGACAACTAATTAAAAACTGAAGGTCAGGGAACTTGAATTATAACACTGCAAGGATCAATGGTTTAGGTATAATGCCGCGCTTTGCCAACCTACCAGGCTCTTATCAAACATGAATCTAAACCGAAAACTGGTTTGCTCCGCGAAAGCGGTGGCCGCTTCGGGTCGCTGAAGGCTCCTATGCGCAGACAAGAACTCCGCAATATTGCCATTATTGCCCATGTTGACCATGGCAAGACCACACTAATTGACAAGCTTCTGTATGAGGCTGGTGCTTTGCATCGTGGCGAAGATCAAAAAGAACGCCTTATGGATTCTAATGATATCGAGCGCGAACGTGGTATCACTATCCTTGCTAAGAACACGGCAATAAATTGGCACGAACATAGAATTAATATCATCGACACACCCGGCCACGCCGATTTTGGCGGTGAGGTGGAGCGGATTCTATCCATGGTTGACTCGGTTCTGCTGCTAGTTGATGCGGTAGACGGGCCCATGCCCCAGACCCGGTTCGTGACTAGAAAAGCGTTCGAGAACAATCTGAATCCAATCGTTTTGATTAACAAGATTGATCGCCCTGGTGCCCGTCCGGACTGGGTTGTCGATGAGGTCTTTGAGCTCTTTGATCAGCTGGGTGCGAGTAATGAACAGTTGGACTTTCCTGTTGTGTACGGCTCTGCGCTGAACGGTCAGGCAGGGTTGTCTATGGACAACATCGAAGATTCTCTTGGTTGTCTGATGCAAACAATAATCGACAAAGTGCCAGGTCCTGATGTCATAGTCGATGGCCCACTGCAAATGCAGATAAGTGCACTGGATTACAACAGCTACGTTGGCGTGATCGGTTTAGGCAGAATTAAAAGTGGTGAGCTGAATTCAGGTGATCAGGTTATTGTTGTCGATAAGGAAGGTAAAGAAAGGAAAGGTCGGGTTTTACAGGTATTGGACTATCGTGGTCTGGAACGTGTTGAGGTTAAGACGGCCAGGGCAGGCGACATCGTATGTGTGTCCGGTATTGAGAATCTACAAATATCTGACACCTTGTGCACTCCCGGGCAGGTGGAAGCGCTACCGCCGCTTGAGGTAGATGAACCAACCATCTCGATGACTTTTCAGGTTAATGATTCGCCTTTTGCAGGCCTGGATGGACGTTTTGTTACCAGTCGCAACATCAAGGAGAGACTAGAGCAGGAAGCCCTGCACAATGTCGCGCTTCGGGTTGAAGCAACAGATAGCGCAGATCGGTTTAAAGTGTCGGGTCGCGGTGAGTTACATTTGGCGGTGTTAATCGAAAATATGCGTCGTGAAGGATATGAACTTGGTGTATCGAGACCAGAGGTTATTTTTAAAGAAACCGACCAGGGTAGAGAGGAACCCTTTGAAAACCTCGTCGTAGATGTAGACGATGCGCAGCAAGGGGCCGTGATGCAAGAGCTGGGTATTAGAAAAGCAACGTTGGTTGATATGGTGCCTGATGGTAGCGGCCGTGTACGGATAGAATACCTGGTTCCTACCCGAGGCTTGATCGGCTTTCGCTCCTCTTTTCTCACACTGACGTCAGGCTCGGGCATCATGAGCAGTGTATTTTCGCACTACGCGCCAGTTGTGACGCAGGAAGTGGCGCAGCGCTCGAGTGGTGTGCTGATTGCCATGAATCAGGGGAAATGTCTGGCATTTGCGCTTTTCAATCTTCAGGCAAGGGGTAGACTATTCCTAACGCCGGGAGAAGAGGTGTATGAAGGGATGGTCATCGGAGAACATCAGCGTACAAATGATCTTACTGTAAATCCGTTGAAGGGTAAGCAGCTGACCAATATTCGAGCTGCTGGAACGGATGAAAGCATAATTTTAGCTGCACCGATTAAGCATTCATTGGAACAGGCTATTGAGTTCGTCAACGATGATGAACTGGTAGAGATAACACCAAATCATATTCGTATTCGTAAGAAGATTCTGTCGGACAATGCGCGAAAGCAAGCCGGTAGAGCAAGGCCCTAAGTATGTTTACACTGTATCCGGAAATTAAACCGTATGCCCGTCATCAACTCAGCGTCGATGACATTCACGAATTGTATATAGATGAGAGTGGCACGCCAGAAGGAATTCCAGTGTTGTTTGTCCATGCCGGACCCGGTTCTGGTTGTGAATTCGACAGTCGATGTTTTTTCAATCCTGAAAAATACCGCATCGTTCTTTTTGATCAGCGTGGTGCAGGTAGGTCTACCCCTCACGGTGAGCTAGAGAATAACGAGACTTCCGATCTTATCGAAGATATCGAGAAGATCAGAGCCTATCTTGGGATTGATCGTTGGGTTGTTTTCGGTGGCGGTTGGGGAGCGACGTTGTCTCTGGCGTATGCTGAAACCTTTCCAGATCGTGTGCTGGGGCTCGTGTTACGGGGAGTCGTTCTTGGTCGGCAAAAAGACATCGGTTGGCTTTACCAGGATGGCGCAAGTCGATTTTACCCCGATCACTGGGAAGACTATGTGGCCCCCATTGCGCCAGATAACCGTGACGATATTCCTAAAGCGTACTATGAACTTATTACTGGATCGAATGACTTAGCCAGGATGGCTGCCGCCAAGGCTTTTTCAGCCTGGGAAGCGCACTGCTCTACCTTGCATCCAAATCAAAGGCTTATCGCGCATCTATCGAAATCCCACCGTTCTTTAGCACGGTGTCGCATCGGTACCCACTACCTCGTAAACCGGTATTTCCTTGCAGAAAACCAGATTGTTGGGCGAGCCTCTGTGCTCGAAAAAATCCCGGGCATTATTGTGCATGGTCGTTTCGATACAGTGAGTCCTCTTGATAATGCTTACGCTTTACACGCAGCCTGGCCCAATTCACAGTTGTTCATTATTCGCGAGGCGGGACATTCCGCAACGGAACCGGCGATCATAGATGCGCTCATCCGAGCCACGCGGGATATGGCACTCAGATTCGAGTCCGATTTCGACGTATAGATGCGTGCTTTAATCCAGCGAGTTAAGAGTGCTTCGGTTACTGTTTCTGGCGAAGAGGTTGGCCGGATAGAGACTGGTATCTTGTTGCTGCTCGGTATCGCGAAGGAAGACGCCGAGTCTGATGTTGAGCGATTGTTAAACAAAACGCTAAATTATCGCGTGTTTCCCGACACCGAGCAGCATATGAATCTTAGTTTGTTGGACGTCGGTGGCGCACTCCTGATTGTGTCGCAATTCACCTTGGTGGCTGATACCAAAAAAGGTACACGTCCCTCTTTTTCAAGTGCCGCGAACCCCGATACTGCGCGTCGTTTATATGAGGAATTTGTCGATAGAGCTGGCGAACAATGCCCGACGGCGGCAGGTGTGTTTGGTGCAGACATGCAGGTCTCGTTAGTAAACGATGGGCCGGTTACATTTATGCTTGAGAGTTAGGGTGCTGGTCTTTTGGGCCAATGATAGCTGAGAAGATAATGCCTATTTCAAACAGAAGCCACATAGGAACTGCGAGCAATATTTGTGAGATGACGTCGGGCGGCGTTAGTAGCATGCCAACGATGAAACAGCCGATGATGACGTAAGGGCGTTTGCGTTTTAGACTTTTCGCGTCGGTGGCACCTGTCCAGATTAGCAGCATGGTGGCAATGGGAATCTCGAAGGCAATACCGAAAGCAAAGAAAAGTTTCAGGACAAAATCGAGATAGCGGTTGATGTCCGTCATGATGGTGACACCTTCTGGTGCAACGCTGGTAAAGAATCCAAAAACTAACGGGAAAACGACATAAAAAGCGAACGCGATACCTGCATAGAATAGAAGAATGCTGGAAGTGAGTAGGGGTAGGGCAACTCGTCGTTCGTTGGAATAAAGTCCGGGCGCAACAAAGCTCCAGATTTGATGCAGGATATAGGGAATAGCGATAAAGATCGCCAACACCAGGCTAAGCTTAAATGGCGTGAGAAACGGTGAGGCAACCTCAGTTGCAATCATAGTCGCGCCTTCGGGCAGGAACTGTCTCAATGGGCGTGAAATGAACGCGTAGAGATCGTTGGCGAAATAGAAGAGCGGCAAGAATACGATCAGAATGGCAACGAGTGCGTGCAGAATCCTGTTGCGCAATTCGATTAAATGCTCAATTAGAGGTTGACCTTCCTCTTCAGTCTGAGTGTTTTCTGTCGACATTTTCTTCATCGTCTAGTGTCAGGCTGGCTTTGGTCTCACCAATAATTTTGTTGATATCTTCTTTGGTTTCTTTGAAGGTCGATCTGGATTCTTCCAGTTCCCGCATGATTTCTTCGTTGTGTAACTGTTGGCGTATTTCATCCGCGCCAATTTCCTTCTCAATTTCTTGCCTGATGTTGGCAAAACTTCGACGCAGTCGACCAATCCATAACGACAGGGTTCTAATGGCCTGTGGCAATTCGCTGGGCCCGACGACGAGCAGCGCTACAATGCCAATTAGCAAAAGCTCGGGAAAGCCCATATCAAACATAGGCTTTAGTCAGTCTTTTTCTCGGTGTCAGTGTCTATTTCCTTAGGGTCGTCACTGGCAACTGCCGACTTGAACCCCTTAATTGCAGAACCTAGATCGGCACCAATGGATTTTAGTTTAGTAGTGCCGAACAGCAGCAGCACGATGACAAGGATAATAGCGAGTTCTGGAATACCAAATGACATATGTGATCTCCTTGGCGAGAGTGTGTCGCCCATGAGCGCTAGTTTACCACAGCGTTAGGTTAGCGCGTGCGGACAATCCCTCGAATCAATCTCTTATTAAACGGGCTGCGGACAATAGCATGTCAGGATTGGATATACATCCAATAGACGCCCAGACTGCCGAGTATAGAAGTGCCGACAAGGGCCTCTGGAATGGTTGTGTAGCCGCTCAATGGTAACAATGACGTGAGAATTGCGGCGATTAATGCAACCCCACCGATTTGTGTAAAACGGTTTTTGCGCGCCTGGCGATTGAGCTCATGTTTAATGTCACTAAGCAGTTTAGTCTGCTGGTCAGCTCGCTCACCCAGTGCGTTAAGTTCTGTGAGTGCGCCGATTGCAAGATCCGGCAACTGGGGTAACTGTCGTAACCAGCGAGGTGCATTGTTGGTTACGTTTTTGAAAAGTGCGGTTGCACCGTATCGTTCTTTCATCCAGTTTTCCATAAAGGGAGCCGCAGTGTCCCAGAGATCAAGATTCGGATAGATCTGGCGGCCCATGCCTTCGATATTGAGCAGTGTTTTTTGAAGCAGCACTAGTTGGGGTTGTACTTCCATTTCGAATTGACGTGCGGCTCGAAACAGGCTGAGTAATACTTTTCCAAAAGAGATTTCTTTGATCGGTTTCTGAAACACAGGTGCGCAAACACTGCGTATGACAGCTTCAAAATCTTTGATGTTCGTGTCGGCAGGAACCCATCCGCTAGTGACATGCAGCTCTGCTACTTTGGCGTAGTCCTGATGAAAGAAGGCCAGCAAGTTTTCTGCCAGATAGTTTTTGTCATCCTCCGTCAACGACCCAATTATTGCGCAGTCCAAAGCGATATAGGTTGGATTGGCGGGGTCTGTAATGTCGATGAACACATTTCCAGGGTGCATATCAGCATGAAAGAAATTGTGTTCGAAAACCTGGGTGAAAAAAATGTTCACGCCGAGGTGTGCTAGCTTCTGAAGGTCGACTTCGTTTCTGTGAAGTACGTCAAGGTCGGTCGCACGAACACCATAGATACGTTCCATCACCATCATGTTGCTGGAACAGTAATCCCAATAAACCTGAGGAACATAGAGCTCATTGCTGTTTAACCAATTTTCGCGGAGCGTGACTGTGTTGGCTGCTTCGAGCTGTAGGTTAAGTTCGTTTAGGATAGTGTGCTCGTAATCAGTGACTACCTCAACAGGGTGTAATCTTCGGCCTTCTTGCCAGAACCGCTCTAACGTGTGGGCAATAAAATGCATAATGCGGATGTCGAGTTTGATCCGTGATTCGATACCTGGACGTATGATTTTTATGACGACTTCTTCGCCGGTGGCAAGTTTCGCCGTATGGATCTGCGCGACGGAAGCGGAGGCTAATGGTTCCTCCGCGAAATCTCTAAAGATATTCTCGATCGGCGCATTCAGTTCAGCTTCTATAAGCTGTCTCGCCTTTAGGCTGCTAAAAGGTGGCACCTGATCCTGAAGTTTTTGCAATTCGTCGGTAACTTCGTCGTTAAAGAGGTCGCGTCTCGTAGAGAGCAGTTGCCCAAACTTAATAAATATTGGGCCGAGTTCTTCGATCGCGAGACGTAGAGAAACCGCCGGTGAGTCGGAAGGCGTTGGCATTAGTCGTACTAATTTGAGGACAACTGCGAGCGAAAGCGGCACATGGACGCCAATAAATCTGTCCAGGCGATGCTTGGCCAGGATATACAAGATGTGAAAGACCCTAATCAGTCTCATCTTTTATGCCTTTACTGCCCACGTGGATTGCGACCACTCCGTTCAGAAGGTTGTGGTATTGCACACTTTGGTATCCTGCGGCTTCCATCATGCTGCAGAGTTCTTGTTGTGGAGGATGCATTTTGATCGACTCCACCAGGTATTGGTAGCTGTCTTTGTCGCCGGTAATAATCTCCCCCAGCCGTGGCCATAAGTTGGAAAATTCCCCATACAGCTTGCGAAGTACGGGGTTTTCAGGTGTTGAGAATTCCAGGACTACCAGTTTTCCACCCGGTTTGAGTGCCTGAAGACAAGCTTCAAGTGCAAGCTGTTTGTGGGTGAAGTTACGCAGGCCAAAGCCGATGGTGATGGCATTAAATTGGCTACGCCTAAAAGGTAGTTGTTCGCCATCAGCCTGGATGTAACTCACGTTGCCGTTCATCCCCTCGTCCAGTAGTCGATCTCTTCCCTGGGCCAGCATTGCATCGTTAATGTCGCACAGGATGACATGCCCGGTTTTGCCTACAACTTTAGACAGCTTGATAGCGAGATCACCAGTTCCACCAGCGAGGTCCAAAATGATATGGCCTTGCCGGGCGGCGGTATATTCAATGGCGATTTGTTTGAACAAACGATGCGTGCCGAGAGACATCACGTCGTTCATAACGTCATATTTATTCGCTACACTATGGAACACTTCAGCAACACGGCCGGCCTTTTCGGCAATGGGAACCTTCCGGAAACCGAAATGTGTTGTGTCGTCGTGGTCAGTCATGGCACTTGCAGATTATGTGAATATAGACAGGGTACAGACAACGGCGTACAGATTACAGCTGTTCTAGCTGACGGCAATAAACAGCGATTCCCGCCTTTTACCAGCTTGTTTCAAACTTTCCAGGTATTCCGTCCAGTTTGATTGCTGGTTACTGGCAAGCTCAAAGAGGTAGTCCCAGGAATAGATACCAGAATCATGACCGTCCGAAAAAATTAGTTTTAGTGCGTAATTTCCCTGTGGTTCGATGTCTTTAAACTGTACGTCCTTTTTACCAAACTGTAATACTGCCTGGTCGGGGCCATGCCCCTTTACTTCCGCTGATGGTGAAAAAACTCTTAGATATTCAGCGGACAGCTCGTAGGTTGCATCGGGATAGACGAGCTCAAGTGTAGCCGATTTTTTGTGCACGTTAATCGTCAGTGGAGTCATTTGCTAAAGCTTATTTGTTAAGGGTTATTTGTTAAGG
>Ga0055584_100005266_pt1 | contig 12686 bp, 14 predicted proteins | sample OSDHelmetaG_FD_58716 | JGI IMG/M metagenome (GOLD analysis project Ga0055584, IMG submission 58716) | Pelagic marine sediment microbial communities from the LTER site Helgoland, North Sea, for post-phytoplankton bloom and carbon turnover... | ecosystem: Environmental > Aquatic > Marine >... | reverse complement strand
AGGTTTTCTCTTTATTGTCAATAGCTACAGCTTATTTATAGCTTAAATTTTGGAATTTGTTGTTTTTTGGTTTTTTTATGGAGATATTATTTTAATTAATAATATCTAAAATATTGATTCTGCCCACTGTGTTATAGGTCCTCTTAACACTTTTTTTAATCGCAATGCATATAAGTGTACTAAGTCACTACTGTTCTTCGCTGATTTTAATAGTGTAGTTAACGAGTTGGTATATTTATTTACATAAAAATTGTCGATTTGTTTATTACTTCCTAAGATAACAACTTTACATTTACTATCTATTCTACTTAAAATCATCTGCATTGTTTTGTTTGAAATATTTTGAGCTTCATCTACTATCACAAATGCTTCACTCAATGTTCGACCTCTCATCTCCCCTACCCACATCGTTTCTATAGAATAGTTTTGAATTGTTTGAGCTACTTTTTCGTTTATTTCATCTTCTGATAGTTGTACATATTGTTTCTTATTAATATTTTTTTGTTTATGTTCACTTCGTGCCATATATTTTAAACTATCCATTAAAGGATGATTATAAATTGCAAATTTTTCTTCAAGACCTGGTAGATACCCAACATCTTCACCTTTATCTAAAGATTCAATTGAATTTCTTACATAAATAATCTTTTGAAAATGTTTTTGACGAATTAGTTTAACACCACTACTTAATGCTAATAATGTTTTTCCACTACCTGCTTTTGCTTCTACTATTATTATGTTATAGTATAGATCTATTAAGGCATTTGTAAAGAATAGTTGCTCTTTGTTCAGTGGGGTTACAATTTGCTCTCTAAGCATTGTTTCATCTAGTGGATTAATCTTTTTATTTTTTATAGCACACAATACAACTTGATCACTATTTCTTACATTTAAACAGTAAGAAAAATTATAAGGAAGATAATCCTTATCAAACTCACTTATATCTTTATTTTCAATATTCTCTAAATCTGAAAAATCAATATCTATCTCTTTTACAAAATCAAGTTGATCATCTTCTTTACCATCACCTTTTAAGCAAGTAGTTTCTAAACTTAACGATACTGCTCGTACTCGTGCCATTATGTCATTTGAGATAAATTCGATATTTTTTGGATAATATTGATTTGCGAAACTTGCTATTTCTAATATCTTTCTATCGTTTGAAATATTTAATGAAATTTGTTTTGAATCAGTACTGTAAATACTTTTTGATATAATATGTAAAATTATAGTACCAATTTTCAATGAAATAATTTGGTGTTTTTCTAAATCTTTACTAGTAAACATAATCTCACTATCATCTAAAAATCTTGCGAATTGTCTTGCCTGAAAATTTATCTCATCAAAACCACTTTTTTTACTATCTATCTCATCTAGTACAACTTCGGGTAAAATAATAAGATTTTTACCCTCTTGACTTAAATTTGCTATATTTGTAAAATCTTCTAAAATAATATTTGTATCTACTACAAAATATTTATCAAAGTTTTGTGATAAGTTCTCAGGCATATTTATTTCCATTCTTTTATTTAATTAAAACATTATAATATTATTTCAATTATAGACCCATTTATTTTCTTATGGAAGTAGCTGTTAAGAAAATATAATCTTTTCCTGTGATTGTCACTCTAAACTTTTTTTGTTGTAAATATTTTTTACAATAATTGACATCTTTAAATAAAAGTGACAATTCAGAAAAATTATAATTTTTTACCATTGCTCCATATATCATCTGATCATCTATCCATCTACAATTTGGAAACCCTAGAATCATGGCACCATTTTTATCAAGATAGTTTTGAACTATATTCATAAATACTTTATTAAAATCTAAATTTGAACTTTGTAATGTACCAATTGAGATAATCAAATCAAATTTTCCTAGATTTAACCCCTCAAGTTTCGTAATATCACCTTCTATAAAAGATATATTGTCATCTTGAAAGTTCTTTTTTGCTTCTTTTATCGCAGAACTACAATAATCAACACCAACCAACTTGAGGTTTTTAAAATTTTTAGAGTATTTTTTAATCACTTCAAACTCTTCACCGCTATTTACTCCAAGATTTAAAATCCTTAATCTTTGATCTATTTTTACATTTTCTAATGCTTTTAAATAGTGTACTAAATATGCGGGATGTTCATTTTTATCTATTGTTGCAAAAGTTGATTGTGAACCATATTTTTCTTCAATGGTATCATTTTTATTATGAAATGAGTTCTGCTTATTTAATTTTTGAAATCTTATCCTCAGATATGTTTGATCTATTTTTGGTGTAAGCATTTTACAAAATAACATTTGTGAAAGATCAACCCATGCTTTAAAATCTACATCTTTATTGTCTATCTCAAACTCTAAAATTTCTTTACTCTCTAACACTTCTACTTTTTCTTTTAATAGTAGATAACACTCTAGCATATCTTTTGGATCTAATTTCATTTTATTCTAATTCCCCTGCACTTTTTATGATATCTATTCCATATTTATTTCGTAAGTTTTGCATCATATTGGTTAAATTAACCTGTTTTTTATCTTCTTCAAAACTTAAAAGATTCATCGTTACCTGTTTTTTCTCATTGAAATTTGATAAAGTTAAATTAATATAAATAATAGCATGTGATCTATGAATATCGATGGTATCAAAAAGTTTTAACATCTCTTGCTTTAAAATAAGCTCACTAAAGGCTCTATTTGTATTGAGGAAATCTTTCACACTTACACCGTATTGGTACTTCATATTGAGTGAAAAAGTCATTGGGCTATGTTTCCCTTTGAGTGCTAAAAAACTTATATGTCGACACAAAATTGCAATGCGTCTTTTTATCTCTACTCTATTTACCTCTGGATCAAAACTTCTTCCTAATCCTATCGATTTTCGTTCTTGTGCGATCGCGATTTTTTCATTGTCTGTTCCACATACTCTATGGTAAAGTTGTATACCTGATTTTCCCCATGTATAGAATAGCTCTTTTTTATTTTCTATTTCACCTAAAGTATGGATATTGAATTTTTCAAGTCTTTCTTTGTATCCTTTACCTATTCCTGGAAATTTTGAAATAGGGATCTCTTTAATAAAATCATTTACTTCTGATTCTTTGATATATCGTACTCCAAATGGTTTAGCAAATTCAGTTGCTAACTTTGCTATCCATTTTGACTTGGATATCCCTATTGATACTGGCAGTCCTATCTCGTTTTTAATCTTCTGTTTTAGCCTTAAGGCAAAATCATATACATCTTCATCTTCTATCCATCCAGTGACATCGCCAAAAAACTCATCGATACTAAACTGTTCAATAGATGGTATCTCTTTTTCTAAAATCTTTTTAAATTTATGAGATAGGTCATGATAGAGTGGATAATTTGGAGGCAATACTGTAAGCGTTGGACACCATCTAAGAGCTTCTGCTACACTCATCGCTGTTTTTACTCCATATTCTCTTGCTTGATAACTTGATGTAGTGATGATTCCTCGTACTCTTTTATTTTCATCAACAAAATACTCCTCAAAAGTTTTATTGTCATTGCTACTTAAAATAGAACTTGTAAAAGCACCATCTATTTTACTCATCGTTCGAGTACTTTTTTTAGTTTCAAAAATAGAAAGATTGCTTCTACCTCCTACTGCTAATGGTATATTTTCATATTCAGGGTGTGTAATTCTGTGTGCAGAAACAAAAAAGCAGTCGATATCAATATGTATTTTCATACGCTAATTATACAGACTTTTTTCACAAAATCATAAAAAAATTACATTTTGTTAATTATCTTACAATCAAACTTCAATATTTTGATACAATAACAAAAAAATTACTACTTTGAGGGGAAATATGAACAATACAACTTCTACTATACTAATCACAGGATGTTCAACAGGGATCGGTTTTAGCACAGCAACATATCTTCATAATCAAGGATATACCGTTTTTGCAACTGTTCGTAAAGAGGAGGATCGTCAAAAACTTCAAGATTTAGGTATCACTGTTTTTATTCTTGATGTTACTAAACACGATACCATCAAAGAAACATTAGATAAAGTCTTATCAATAACAAACGGAAAACTTGATGTTGTGTTTAACAATGCAGGATTTGGTCAGCCAGGTGCAGTTGAAGATCTTCCTACTGATGCTTTAAGAGAACAGTTTGAAACAAATGTGTTCGGACTACATGAAGTGACTACACAAGTTCTCAAAATCATGAAAAAGCAAGGATATGGAACGATCATACAACATAGTTCTGTTTTAGGAATCATTTCACTCAAACTTAGAGGTGCTTACAATGCAAGTAAATACGCAATTGAGGGGCTAACAGACACTCTACGATTAGAACTCAAAGATACAAATATAGATGTAACAGTACTCAATACTGGTCCAATAACCAGTAGTTTTAGAAAAAATGCCATTCAAAAAACTTTAGCGAATATAGATATCGATAACTCAAGATTTAAAGAATCTTATCTTAAAAACATAAATGCAGATAAAAGTAGTGTTCCTTTTAATTTAGAAGCAATTGAAGTTGCAAAAAAAGTTGAAAAAATTATCTGCGCAAAAAAAATACTTCCTCGATATTACATCACAAAAGCAACCTATATTTTAGGTTTTGCAAAAAGAATACTCTCTACAAGTAAGCTTGACTATCTACTCAATAAAATCTAAAAGGTTTTATTGTGTTAGTTGTCTAGTTTTTTCTTTACCATTTCAGAAACTTCACTCAGTGTATCTTCTGTAAAATTGGTTGCTTTATTTAAACCTTCTGTGATTTTTTCCTCTTCCATATTTGTAGCTTCACTAAAAGAAGAAATAATTTCACTTGCTCTTTCTGGCATAAAAAAATTAATTCCTATCATCACAACAACTATTAATACAACTAATCTTATAACATATCCTAACATATCTATTCCTTTTAATATAATTCTTTATTATTTACTTTTTGTTGAAAAAAATCTGCCATTTGCATCAGTGAAAAAGTGATTAAAAAGATAAAAAATCCAGGAAAAAAACTCATCCACCATGAGATCTCTATCACCTCTTTCCCTTCACTCAACAAACTTCCCCAGCTAATTTGAGGAGGATTTACACCAAGACCTAAAAAACTCAAGCCTGATTCTGCAAGAATCGCACCACCTACTCCAAAAGTAAAAGAGATCAAAAAAATAGGTGCTAATAAAGGTGTAAAATATTTTAATATAATTTTTCTTTTACTCATATTGGCCAACGACAAAATCTTTATAAAAGGCTTTTGCGCTATAGCAAAACTTTCACTTCGTATCATTCTTGCCATTGTCATCCATCCCGTAATAAACAATACAATAATAAGTATCGTAATAGAAGCTTCCATATAACTAACCAATGCTAAAAGTAAAAAGAAAGTTGGGAATGTCAAAAAAAGATCTATTATGACAGTAATCGTTTTATCATAGTTTCCACGAAAATATCCAGCACTAATACCTACAATCAATCCAATAAACGAAGCAATTGCAGCACTTAAAAAACCTATAATCAATGAAGTTTGCCCACCATTTAAAATCCTTGCAAATAGATCTCTTCCTAATCTATCTGTACCCATAATATGTTCCAAACTAGGAGCCAATAAAATTTTTTCAGGATTTAAATCATAGGGGGAAACTGTATAGATAAAAGGGATACAAAATACCCCAATTACAATAAAACCGAGAAGAAAAAAAGAAAATCTATACACGATAATATGTTAATGCACTTTTACCAAATTTTTTCGTTTTGTATTTTTCAAATTGACCTAGAGTTGTTGGCATATCAAGTCCTGTCATATGTTCAAATGTTACAAGTATTACATTTTTATTTGTGATATTTCGTACAATTTCAAATGTTTTTTCATACACATCTGTCATCCCTTCTCTTATGTCAAAGGGAGGATCGAGATATAAAATAATCTCATCATCTTGCACACTTTTTTGCTCTTCAAGTTGTTTAAGTAGTGTTGGTATTTTTTCAAAAGTATCTCCTAAAAGTGTTGTACAACTTTCAGGCTCTATTTCTTTACAATTATTTTGCAAGATTCTAAAGGAATTTTTATTTATTTCACAAAAGTAGCTATGTTTTGCACCACGACTTAAAGCTTCAAGTCCTATACCACCACTACCACCAAATGCTTCTATAAACAATTTATCCATTATATCAAACTGCAATACATTAAAAAATGATTCTTTTAATATCGATTTTGAACTTCTTGTGACTTCTAATGAAGGAAGTTCTAAAACTCTATTTTTATATTTTCCACCAACTATTTTTGATATAACTTTATTTTTCATATTTTACGACCTTATTTTTACCTGAGTTTTTTGCATCATACATGGAGATATCTACTTTTTTAATAAAAGAATCAATACTATCTTTATCTATTTCAAACTGAGCAACCCCAATACTTACTGTAATGGGATCTGGAATTGTACTATTTTTGTATTCTTCAATATTTTTTCGTATTGTTTCAGAGATTTTAACTCCATTCTCCACTGTTGTTTCTGAAAGTAAAACCATAAACTCTTCACCACCCCATCTACAGGCATAATCAGTTACTCGTATTGAATTAATAATGATGTTGGATATATCTTTGAGTACAATATCACCTATATCATGACCATAAGTATCATTGATATTTTTAAAGTTATCAATATCAAGCATCATTAAACAAAGACCATGTCTATATCTATTTTCTCTTTTTATCTCTTTTTCAAGCTCATAATTAAATTTTTGTCTATTATATAACCTAGTTAAATGATCATGTGTTGCTTGATATTGTAATTCATAGGTGTAGTGTTTTAAATCTGTGATATCAGTAAATGAAATAACAATATGCTTACTATTAAAAACAAACGATCTCACATTTACCCTAAAAATAATATTTTTATTTTGTGTATTTCTCATCAAAACAACTCGTTTATTATCTTCAAGTTTCATAATCTCATCTGTCCATGATAGAGTATCATTTGAAGTAAAATAGTTTTTTTCTGCAATAAAAAGTTCAGTAATACAATTATGTTTTATTTCAAACTCTTCTACATCCTTATATCCAAAGAAGTCAAGAAGGGTTTTATTTACTTCAAAAGTAGAGTCGTCATTTAATACTAAAATTAAATTGTCTTGTGAATCCAAAATTGATTTAAGTTCATAAGTCTTTTTTTCAATTTCCAGTTCAAGTTTCTTATTTAGTTTTTCCAGTTTATCTCGAAGATATTTTGGCTCAGAAACTAAAACGATACTCTCTATTAAATTATGCATATTAAGTGGTTTACTTACATACCCTCGTACTCTTTGATTGATCGCTTGTTTTAAAAAAGCCGAATCATTATGTGCAGTTGTCACAATAGATGGGATAAGATGATTAATCTTACTTATCTCTTCAAGCATCTGCAAACCATTCATTTTAGGCATATTTATATCAGTAATAATTAAATCAAATTTTTCTACATCTTCATCGTTATAATTTTTTGTAAAAGCGTCAAGTCCCTCTTTTCCATCTTTTACTGCTACTAATTGTCGAACAAAACCCGAAAGAAAAGATGCCGTTAATTCACGAATAGAATCTTCATCTTCAACATATAGAACATTGATATCTTTTAAAAAGTTTTTATTCATCATCGTTCTTCTTATTGAAAAAACTTAAGAGCATTTTCTAAATCCTCTTTTGTATCTATACCAAAACTATTAGACTCTACTTTTACCATATTTATTTTAGCATCATTAGAGATAGCTCGTAGCTGCTCTAATTTTTCAGTCTCTTCTAGTTGAGATGCATTAAAAGAGCAAAATCTATTGAGACTCTTTTTAGTAAATCCATAAATACCTAAATGCCCTTTGTATCTTGCACTATTGTAATGGTCTCTATGATATGGGATCTTGCTTCTTGAGAAATAGATCGCATCATCATTATCATCACAGATAACTTTAACATGGTTTGGATCATCAGCCATCTCAGAACTGATCTCTTTAAAACAGCTCACCATTGTAAACTCTCTATTTTGTAACTCTTTTACTTTATCTATAACTGCTTGTACAACCGTTGATTCTATAAATGGTTCATCTGCTTGTACATTTACTACTACTTCATTATCATCTAAATTTAAAATATTTACTGCTTCATTTATTCTGTCTGTTCCACTTTGATGTGTATTTGAAGTAAGAACAGCTTTTATATCATGTTTTTTTGCTAACTCTATAACCTCTTGTGAATCTGTTGCGATCACTACATCATCCAAAACACTCACAGCTTTTGCAGTACGAATAACCATCGGCAAACCTAAAATATCTACTAAGATTTTATTTTCAAATCTACTACTGTTTAATCGTGCTGGTATTATTATCATATTGTGTCCCTATTGGTATTTTCTTTATGAGATATACTATCTATTCTTTATTTTACCATATTTTAACTTAGAAATATAAGACAAAGGAATAAGGACACTCTGCCTATTTTTATACCCTTTGTGAGGGATAGTAAGCCTTTTTGTGTCTATTTTTATAGTATCATAAAAGATAATATCAATATCCAAAGTTCGAGGAGCATCTTGAAAACTTCGAGTTCGTTTAAATCTATATTCATATCGTTGAAAAGCATTTAAACACTCACAAGGCGATAAATTTGTTTTTAGCACAATAACAGCATTTAAAAAATCATCTTGCATAAGATAACCAAATGGTGGATTTTGTAAAATTGCAGAGCTACACTCCAAAGTAAACCGAGCATCTTCTCGAAGCATCCTAAACAACTGCATAAATCTCTTTTTCACATCGCCTATGTTACCACCTATTCCAATAGTTACAGTATGTGCTTTTGTGTTTTGAACAGTTTGAGTAGTTTTAGAAGATCTCTTTCGATACGGGAAAAGATTATTACAGTATATTTTTAAATCATCATTGAGTATTTTTATCATTTTTATTTTCATCCTGTTTTGTTTGATTTGCTAAAGTATAAATAAAACTAAATATTTCAGAAACTGCCTGATACAATTCTGTAGGGATCTCTTGATTGAGTTCTATTTGACTAAGCATATTTACTAAATCTTCATCTTTTTTAATAGGGATACCATTTTCTTCAGCAATTTTGATAATATTTTTAGCAGTACTTCCAGTACCATGTGCTGTAACATTTGGTGCTTTATCTTTTTCTTTATCATATTTTAAAGCAACTGCTTTATCTCGTATATATTTTTTTTCTAGCAAAATTTCACACCTTTATATCTACACCAAAATCTAAGTTTTGAATATTTTGATATGTTTGTAACTCAATCGATTTTTTTGACTTATCATCTAGATCAAAGATATTTAAACTTATTATGGATAATCCCAATCTATGTATTTGTATTCTCAATTTTTGTAATGTTTCTTGAATTACTTTTTTAAAATCATCATTTTCAACTCCAATATTAATAGAAATTTGACTTTTCTGATCCAACTGCAAAAGTATTTTTAGATCACCTTTTTCTTTTAAACTTAGATCAATTAAACAAGAAAATTCATCATCTTGAGTAGTTTGAAACTTAATATCAACATCTTCAAAATCATCTTGTAAAAATGACAAATAAGTATGATTTGAATTGGTTACATATGATGAAATTTGATAATAATCTATTTGTGAAAGAGCTTTATCAATACTTAATTTTAGTTCTTTCATAACAGTTTCTTCACTACTTTGTAGAGATACCATCTCTTTGATCTGCAGTAATATGTTTTTCATATCACTTGAATAATTCTTTGTTATACTCATATTATTCTTTGATAAATCCTGAACTTGACCCATTTTTGATTCTAATAATATTCCACTGTTTTCAAGAGAAGTTTTTACAGTTTTTGCATCTAAACTATTCATATCTAGTAGAGATTTTGCAAGCACCTCTTGAAGCTTTATTCCTTTTTCTGAAGTTTTTAAATCTGTTGGTAATAAACTTATAATTTGTTTGATATCTGTCGCTATATTTTTGAACTTAAGTGACTGTTTGTTTTGCTCTAAAATATTGGCTATTTCTGATCTGTTTTTAGATCCTGTTGAGAGTTCTTTCAAAATCTCTTGAAGTACTATTTGTATCCCTTTTTCTTTTCCTGAAGATGATAAATCGATTTTTCCTTCAGCAGAAAACTTTTCTATTTTTGCTTGTATTGTCAATGGAAGTGTTTTAAGTAATGTATTCAAAAGGGTATTATTATTTATATTCATGATAATCTATTCTATCATTTTATAAATTAACATTAACACAACTTCAAGTTAATACAATATTAGGTATAATCAAAAAAAATAATAATAACACACAATGGAGTATATAATGACATTAAAAGAGCAATTAAAATCAGACTTAAAAGATGCGATGAGAGCCAAAGATATCGAAAAAAGAGATTCAATTAGAAGTATAAATACAATGATAAAACAAATAGAAGTTGACGAAAGAATTGAACTTGATGATACAAAAATAATACAACTTATACAAAAAGGAATCAAACAAAGAGAAGAAGCAATTTCACAATTTAAAGAAGCTTCTCGTGATGATTTAGTACAAAATGAGCAAAAACAAATAGATGTATTTAGTCTCTATTTACCAAAACAACTTACAGATGAAGAGTTAGAGGCAATTATTCAAGATATCATTGTTTCTGTTGGTGCAACTAGTATGAAAGATATGGGTAAAATAATGAATCCAGCAAAAGAGAAAGTTGGTGGAAGTGCCGATGGAAAAAGAATCAATCAAACAGTAAAAAAACTTCTTTCATAATCAAAATAGGATAACAAATGAGTAGTATTTCAAGTATTTCAAAACAAGCAATTGAAAACTTATTACAAAAAACAGAAGATATAACTCCAGAATTATATAATCAAGAGTTTTGTAAACTAGCAAAAAAAATAAAATTATCGTATAAAGAGTGTGAATATTTTAGAAGAACTCTCTCTCAAATCACACGAAATGAACTACAAGATAAAAAACCAGAATCAATTTATGATCTAGTCGATATATTGATTCAAAGAGTTCCAAAAAATAATATAGAAAAAATATCCGAAATGTTACAACATTCGATGGAACCATCTATATCACTCTCTATTGGTGATAACTTACACTCATTTTCTATAAAAATTGGAGATAATCCCTCATTAATATTTGAAGAATCAATCCAACAAGAGATGAAACGATATATTGAAAATAGGTTTAATGTTGATCAACAAGTTTTAATGAAAAAAACAGCAGATATTGCAAGACTTGTAAGTCTTATGAATCAATATCTAGGCGATGCTATCAAGAGTAATAGTGATGGTTCAAGTAATGTAAAAAATATAAAAATCGCAATTGAGTCTATCTGTCCTGTAAAGTCTACAAGAGAAGATTTAGGGGTGCTTCAAAGCAAGCTAGTTGAGGCAGCATCGAGTATGGAAACAGAGATGTCAACTGTAAATAAAAATTTAAAATCAGGGCAAAATGAAGTTCTTGTGTTAGAGAAAAAAGTACAACTTTTAGAAAAAGAATTAAAAGAAACTCAAGTAAATGGTATGAAAGATCATCTTACTGGTGCACTCAATAGAAAAAGCATTGAAGGTTCTCTTAAACTATGTGAAAGTAGATATAAAAGAGATAAACAAAATTATGCCGTTATATTTTTTGATATTGATCATTTTAAAGAAGTAAATGACACATATGGACATGAAGCTGGTGATGTGATACTTCAAACATTTACATCATTACTTATCAAGCTTACTCGAGATACAGATATAATTGGAAGATATGGAGGTGAAGAGTTTCTTGCACTCATAAACTTCCAAAATAATGATGAACTTTTTAAATATATTCATCGTATCAAAAGTGTTGTTTCACATAATAAATTTATCTATAAAGATCGAAAAATAGAGATTAAATTTAGTGCAGGAGTAGAAATTCGCTCAAACTGTACATCTTCAAAAGAGACTATTGCAAGAGCTGATAAACTTCTATATCAAGCAAAACATAATGGTCGAAACAAAATTATTTTTTGGGATAATACAGAACTTTAAAAAGAAACTTTTAATACTGTTTCTTTTTAAAAAACTACTCTTGCGGATCTAAATCGTTTTTGTTAAACATTGTATTTGGATGAAAGTTATTAAATGCAGCTTTCATAGATACAAATACTTGTGGATTTTCTGCTTCTAGTTTTTCGAGTAGGTTTTTTGTAGAGGCTCTTGCATGTGGCATTTTCATATATTCTCTATCTTTTTCACTCAATCTCATACCAGGACAACCCTCATCTCCAATAACATCAATCTCATTTGTTTGGGCAAATGCACGAAGCTGTCTCTCTCTACACATAATAAGTGGTCGAATCACAAAGAGTCCATTTTCTGCTTTATAAATAGGTGGCATAGCTCTCATTGCGCCATTATAAAAAAAGTTCATAAAAAAGCTCTCCATCGAATCATCAAGATGATGACCAAGTGCAAGTTTATTAAACCCATTTTCTAGTGCATATGTATAGAGATACCCTCTTCTCATTCTAGATATAAAACTACACAATGAACTATTTTTTCGCACCTTCGCAACAGAGATATCAAATATTTTTGTATCAACTATTTCATGATCAATATCATGTTTTTTACAATGATCTGCTAAAAACTCAACATCTTCCCCCATACCATAAGTAAGTGTTACAGCTTTAAATTCAAATTTAAAAGGAGCTTTTTGTTGCATTCTTTTTAATGT
>Ga0055584_100005265_pt1 | contig 12687 bp, 16 predicted proteins | sample OSDHelmetaG_FD_58716 | JGI IMG/M metagenome (GOLD analysis project Ga0055584, IMG submission 58716) | Pelagic marine sediment microbial communities from the LTER site Helgoland, North Sea, for post-phytoplankton bloom and carbon turnover... | ecosystem: Environmental > Aquatic > Marine >... | reverse complement strand
CAATACCTGGACCTCTGGGAAGGTCAGCTGACCGCCATGTCGGCAGATCCGGACCTTGCCGAACAGAGCGCGCGCTTCTTCGAGGTGATGACCCAGCTCGGCAAGGACGTGAATCCGATGCTAACCGCCAATTTCGCCGAATTCCTCGACCGCGCACAAATGGGGACCCGCAATGCGCCAGACCCAACCTCCTCCGCTCCGGACCGGGCCGCGCCCCCTCCCGCTGCATCTGGCGACCGCGACAAATGGATGGATCAGCTCTCGCGCCGGCTTGCCGCTCTTGAGGAACGCCTCGACAAACTGGAGGCCGGAGGTCGCAAAAAAGGTGGCGGAACTAAAAGCCGCGCTCGGGCCAGGTCTCCAGCTCGAAAATCGGGAACATCCTGATTCCGCGGACCCTTTCGCCGCGGCGGTGGACCGGGAAATTCACGCACGCCTGACGGCATTTTCTGACGGCATTCAGTCTTATCGCGATCACCCCTATCAACGCGAACTGGCCGAACCACCCGTCATCTGGTCCGATGGTGCCACCCGGTTGCTTGATTACGGACCCGAGGATGGCACCCCAGTGCTGTTCATCCCGTCCCTGATCAACCGCGCCTATATTCTCGACCTCTCAGAACGCCGATCCCTGCTGCGATGGATGGCGGCGGAAACCGGTTTGCGCCCCCTGCTGGTGGATTGGGGGGTCCCGGGAGACGCTGAACGTAAATTCTCACTGACCGACTATATTGCTGGCCCGCTGACAGGAGCGCTGGCCCATACACGATCCCTGTCCGACCGGGCCGTACCGGTTGTTGGCTATTGCATGGGCGGCTTACTGGCCCTTGCGCTCGCAGCGCTGAAGCCCGGCGATGTGACGGGGCTTGTTCTGATGGCAACCCCCTGGAACTTCCACGCGGAACGGATTGCCCAGGCCGAAGCACTCGCCCGCGCCGTGGAAGCTGGCAGCCCGCTTCTCGATGCCTATGGGGAGCTGCCGGTCGACATCATCCAATCCCTGTTTTCAGCCCTCGACCCGTTCCTCGTGACCCGAAAGTTCATCGACTTCGCCCGAACCGACCCTGCAAGCGAGGCGGCAGAGGACTTCGTCGCGCTGGAAGACTGGCTCAATGACGGGGTGCCGCTCTCCGGACCGGTCGCGCATGAATGCATGGGCGGCTGGTATCGCCGCAACACCCCGCACCGGAACGCATGGCGCGTCGGGGACACCGATATCATACCTCGGAACATCGACACACCCGCGCTCGTGCTGGTGCCACAACGCGACCGGATCGTCCCCCCGGCCTCGGCGCATGCGCTGGCCGAAGCTCTGCCCAATGCGGAATGTCAGAACCCACCGCTGGGGCATATCGGCATGGTGGCGGCCTCGCGGGCTCGGACCGATGTCTGGGAACCGATGGCACTCTGGCTACGCGGGCTCTAGCCGGGCATATGCTGGACTCTGGATTGTCGGAGGGTTATATCCAAACCAACGTCTAAAACTGACGGATTTGAGGGGTTTTGGCGCAAATATGGCGCGTCCCGAACCAACAAATTCCGCACCACAGGAGAGATAGTATGTCGGATGTCGTGATCGCCGGAGCCACCCGGACCCCTGTCGGCGCCTTCAATGGTGCCCTGTCCAGCCTCACAGCAGCAGAACTTGGCACCGTGGCCATTCAGGCTGCGCTCGAGCGTTCGGGCATTCCGGCCAGCGACGTGGATGAAGTCGTCCTCGGTCAGGTCCTCACAGCCGCCACCGGCATGAACCCGGCGCGACAGGCGCTTCTGGCGGCAGGCATTCCCGAAGATCGCACCGCCTATCTGGTCAATCAGGTCTGTGGTTCCGGCCTGCGTTCGGTTGCCCAGGGCTATCAGGCCATCAAGCTCGGCGAAGCTGGCGTGGTCGTGGCCGGCGGTCAGGAAAGCATGAGCCAGTCGCCACATGCCTCGCAGATGCGCAACGGCACCAAGATGGGTGACGTCAAAATGGTCGACACGATGATCAATGATGGTCTGTGGTGCGCCATGATGGGCTACCATATGGGCAACACGGCCGAAAACGTGGCCGGGCAGTGGCAGATCACCCGCGACGACCAGGACGAGTTCGCGGCTGGCTCCCAGCAGAAAGCTGAGGCGGCCCAGAATGCGGGGCGCTTCAATGACGAAATCACCGCCGTGACCATTTCCGGCCGCAAGGGCGACACCGTGGTCGAAGCCGATGAATATCCACGCCACGGCACCACGACCGAAACGCTCGGTAAGTTGCGCCCTGCCTTCAGCAAGGACGGCACGGTCACCGCGGGCAATGCTTCGGGCATCAATGACGGTGCGGCCGCGATTGTCCTGACCTCCTCCGACGAAGCCGAACGCCGCGGCCTCAAGCCGCTCGCCCGGATCGCCTCATGGGCCACCGCCGGTGTCGAGCCCTCCGTTATGGGTTCGGGGCCGATCCCGGCCAGCCGCAAGGCGCTGGAGCGCGCCGGCTGGACCGTTGATGATCTCGATCTTGTCGAGGCCAATGAAGCCTTCGCGGCGCAGGCCATCGCGGTCAATCGCGACATGGGCTGGGATCCGGAGATCGTCAACGTCAATGGCGGTGCCATTGCGATCGGACATCCGATCGGCGCGTCGGGTGCACGGGTGCTCGTGACCCTGCTGCACGAAATGGAAAAACGCGATGCCAAGAAGGGTCTCACCACCCTGTGCATCGGCGGTGGCATGGGTATCGCCATGTGCATCGAACGGAACTAGCCGGGGAACGTCCACCACAACGGTCCGGAATGTGTACTCGGCAGAGGTGCCACCAGACCATCAAATATGGAGAGTATGATGGGTCGAGTGGCATTGGTAACCGGCGGCACCCGGGGTATCGGAGCGGCGATCAGCCGCAACTTACGGGACGCGGGTCGTGACGTCATAGCGGCATATGCTGGAAACGAGCATGCCGCGAAGGAATTCGAAGAAAACACCGGCATCAAGACTGTCAAAGTAGACGTCTCGAACTTTGATCAGGTCCACGAGGCCGTGACAAAGATCAAAACGGACATGGGGCCGGTCGAGATTCTGGTGAACAACGCGGGCATCACCCGCGACAGCACGATGCACCGGATGAGCTTCGAGCAGTGGAAGGACGTCATCGACACCAATCTGTCCGGCGTCTTCAATTGCTCCCGCGCCGTGATCGAGGACATGCGGGAACTCAACTTCGGACGCATCGTCAATATCGGCTCGATCAATGGTCAGGCTGGCCAGTACGGTCAGGTCAACTACGCCGCCACCAAATCCGGCATTCACGGCTTCACGAAGGCCCTTGCCCAGGAAGGCGCTGCAAAAGGCATTACGGTAAATGCCATCGCACCGGGTTATGTGGACACGGACATGGTCCGTGCCGTACCGCCTGAGGTACTGGAAAAGATCGTTGCCCGTATCCCGGTGGGACGCCTCGGACAAGCCGATGATATCGCACGCGGCGTGCTCTTTCTGACCGCCGACAATGCTGGCTTCATCACCGGATCGACCCTGTCGATCAATGGTGGTCAGCACATGTACTAGGCCCGGCCGGCCTTTTCGAAAACGATGCCCATGCTCGAACTTCTGACCGATCCCGGTGCCTGGGCCAGCCTTGTAACGCTGGCCCTCGCCTTCCTGCTGCTGATCGGTGTGGCCCTGATTGCCGACGGGTTCGAATTCCACATCCCGCGCGGCTATCTCTATTTCGGTGTGGCCTTCACCACATTGATCGAAATCCTCAATCTGATTGCCCGCAAGCGCCGTACCCGGAACGCCGCATGAGCGACCGCGAATACCCCGACAGCCCGATCGCCGGTGTCGGGGTGGTGGTGCTTCGGGACGACCATGTCCTGATGATCCGGCGCGGCCGCGAACCCCGGATCGGCCAGTGGAGCATTCCCGGCGGCAAGCAGGAACTCGGCGAGACCTGGCGTGAGGCCGCAGCGCGCGAAGTGCGCGAGGAAACCGGGGTGGAGATCAACATCGTCGGGATCGTGGATGTGGTCGATGCGATCATTCGCGACGGCGACCCGGCCCGGCCCGGCACTCAGGGGGTCACCGCGCCGGTAATACCCGCGGCCAGTGATCCCGCTGACAACCGCCCGGTCAAATACCACTACACGCTGGTCGATTGCGCCGCGCTCTGGTCCGGGGGCGATGCGGTAGCCGGGGGAGATGCGGCCCATGCCGAATGGTGGCCCCTCGACCGCATCGACGAACTCGGACTGTGGACCGAGACCATCCGAATCATCCGCGAAGCCGCCATCCTGGCCGCCGCCGAAGCCTGACCGCCAGCATGTCGTCGCCCCTCCGGACACGCGCCACACTGACGGGCCTCCTCGCCATTCTGATCTGGTCAACCCTGGCCATTCTCGGTGTCATCATCGGCGACATGCCACCACTGCAGCTGGTGGCCATGGCCTTCTCGGCGGTCTTCGTCATGACGGTTGTCATCTGGGCCGTACGCGGCGAGACTCCCTGGCAGCATTTCCGGCAACCGGCCCGGGCCTGGGCGCTCGGGATCGGCGGCCTCTTTGGCTATCACCTGCTCTATTTCATCGGTATCCAGAATGCCCCGCCCGCCGATGCCAATCTGATCAACTATCTCTGGCCCGTCCTGATCGTGCTCTTCTCCACCCTGCTCCCCGCCCATGCCGGGGTCGGAGCGCTGCGCTGGTTTCACATCGTAGGCGCCGGGCTGGGATTCCTGGGCACCGGGCTGATCGTGACCGGCGGCACCGGCCTCGCCTTCAATCCCGATCACCTGCCCGGCTATGCCGCCGCGGTCGCCGCTGCGCTGGCCTGGTCGAGCTATTCGGTGCTCTCGCGCCGCTTTGCCCATATCTCCACCAATGCCGTCGGCAGCTTCTGCGGTGCCACGGCCCTGCTCGCTTGGCTGGCGCATCTCGCGCTGGAGACGACCGTCTGGCCCGCCACCCCCGGTGGCTGGCTCGCCGTGCTGGCAATCGGGCTGGGTCCGGTGGGATCGGCCTTCTTTCTCTGGGATCATGCCGTCAAGCAGGGCGATCTGCGGGTGGTCGGCGCCAGCGCCTATGCCGCACCCATGCTGTCGACGCTCCTGCTGGTGGTCTTCGGCTTTACCGATCCGACCTGGACCCTGGCCATCGCCTGCGCCCTGATCGCCGGTGGCGGTCTGCTCGCCGCGCGGGACATGATCGCCGGACGCGGCTAGCGAGCGGACCTCTGGGCCGCCCGAAAGGCCTGCATGTGAAAACCGGCCTGAGCCGGATCATAGGTGAAATCGACCCCCACCGGGCAGGCCCGGCGCGCCCGACAGCCCAAAGTCATGCAATCCGCCCCCGCCGGGGTTTCCAGATGGGCCACACACGCGGGCACGTCATATCCCCGGGAACTGAACGCGCCCACGGGACAGGCGGAGAGACAGGGTTTGTCATCGCAATTCGCACAGGACGAAGCCGGAGCTGCCTGTGCCGGCAGATCGATCACGGCCTTGAAGGCCAACGCCCCGCGCCAGGCATGCCAGAGGCCATATTCGGGATGGATCAGCACCCCCAGCGGTGACGGGCTGACCGGTTCGGCCTGCTGCGCCCAGCGCTGAAAGGGCAGAAAGGGCGGCCCACCGAACGGAAACAATGCCGTCCCGACCAGTTCCGCTGCCACGCCTTGCAGCCGGTCCCGCACCCAGTCATCAAGAGGGTTTGCACGATCGGCATAAGCCGCACGCTCCGTCGCGAAGGCCTGCCACATCCCGGGGCCCGCATTGCCCACAAGCACGAGCGTACCCGGCCTGTCCGGCACGTCGTCACCCGCTGCAGGATGAAAGCCGCCGCGAACCGTTAGGCCGTGGGCGTGAACGAGATGTTCAATGTCCCGATAGGCGACCGGCATCTGCCCGTCACTCGGCGGCGATCGCCTTTTTCAGGTAGTCCCGGTCGAGTAGCTCGGCGATCTGTACCGTGTTGAGGGCCGCACCCTTACGCAGATTGTCGGAGACCACCCAGATGTTGAGACCATTCTCGATGGTCGCATCCTCGCGGATCCGGCTGACATAGACCGCGTCCTCACCGGCGGATTCCTCCGGCGTCACATAGCCTTCATTGGCGCGATGATCGATCACCGACACGCCCGGTGCGTTGCGCAAAATCTCGCGCGCAGCTTTGGCCGAAACCTCCTGAGAGAACTGGATATTGACCGCTTCGGCATGACCAATGAACACCGGCACACGCACACAGGTCGCCGTGACCTTGATCTTGGGATCGAGAATCTTCTTGGTCTCCACCATCATCTTCCACTCTTCCTTGGTGGACCCGTCATCCATGAAGACGTCGATATGGGGGATCACATTGAACGCGATCTGCTTGGTGAACTGCTTCGGCTCGATGGGGTCGTTCACATAGACGGCCCGCGTCTGATTGAAAAGCTCATCCATGGCGTCCTTGCCGCCACCCGAAACCGACTGATAGGTCGAGACGACCACCCGCTCGATACCAAAAGCCTCGTGCAATGGCTTGAGCGCGACCACCATCTGGATCGTCGAGCAGTTCGGATTGGCGATGATATTGCGCTTGGTGTAACCGGCCGCATCACCCGGGTTGACCTCGGGCACGATCAGCGGCACATCCGGGTCCATGCGGAACTGGGATGTGTTGTCGATCACGATACAGCCCTTGGCAGCCGCCTTGGGTGCGAATTCCGCCGAAATCGACGAACCCGGCGAGAACAGGGCGATATCGGTCCCGGTGAAGTCGAAATCGGCAAGCGACTGCACTTTCAGAATGGTTTTTTCCCCGAAAGACACTTTCCGTCCGATCGAGCGTTCGCTCGCCAGTGCAACCACTTCATCCGCAGGGAACTCGCGTTCCGCCAGCGTCTGCAGCATTTCGCGACCGACATTGCCCGTCGCACCAACCACCGCAACCTTGTAACCCATGGGTCCTATCCTTGTTCCCCCGGCGCGCCATGCATCGAGTGCGGCGATGACTTAAGCCCCAAATGCCGGTTTTGCAAGATTTTCGGGCAGATTTCCGCTCAGGCCCGTGTGGCGATCAGGCTCACATAGTTCATGAAACCGTAAAATGCCCCGATCTCGATCCGCCGGTGACATTCGACGACCAGCGCATCCCGCATCGCCACATCAATGCGACCCCACTGATACATGTAGAGAGCACCACGCTCGGTCCAGCCCTTGGTCAGAGCCGGCGTGGTGGTTTCCAGATGCCCGTGGCTGCGAGCTGCCTGCGGCGCAAATCCGGCCTCGATCAGAATCTGAGGCAGACGCCGGACGAGCCACTTGTCATGGACATTGCCTTTGACAAAGGCATTGATACAGGCCTGCAGCGGGTCTGCATCGGAGGTGGCCACACTCATGGTGCTGAAATCACCATCATAGATCGCCACGCATCCACCCGGCCTGAGTACCCGATGCACTTCGCTCAGAACCCCGTCCGGTCCCGGCACATGGGTAAGCAGAGTGTGGAGCACGACCACGTCGAAGCTGCCATCCGCAAAGGGCAGTTCGCGCGCATCGGCCTGTTGAAACGACAGGTTGGGAATCTCCGCCGCCAGCTCGCGGGCGCGCTCAAGAAACGGTTCGAGCTGGTCCACCCCGACCACCTCGCGTACCCCCGGCCAGCCCGCCAGCCGCCGAGCCTGGGGGCCGGTGCCACAGCCAATGTCGAGCACCCGTGCACCTTCTGGGAAATCCACATCCGAGAGATAGGATGTCAGGGCCGCACTCTGCTGTGGCGTGGCCGCACGTCGTTCCAGACTGTGTTTGATCTCTTCGACCACCGCGGCCGGAATGGCCTCCGGGTTCACGTAAATATCGGGCAATTTCGTCTCCTCGCATTGACGGGAACATTTGTGCCAGAATTCTGACCATGGCCGAACGTTTTTCCAGCTATGCCGAGTTCTGGCCCCATTACCTGCGCGAACATTCCCGGCCGCGCACACGGTCCATCCACTATGCCGGCACCATAACCGCATTGCTGCTGCTGGCCATTGGCGTCGTCTCCGGACCCTGGTGGCTTCTAGTCATTGCTCCCTTCGCCGGATACGGACCGGCCTGGATCGGACATATGTTCATCGAACACAACCGGCCGGCCACCTTCACCCATCCGGTCTGGTCCTTGCTCAGCGATTTCCGCATGTTGTTTCTGTGGCTCACCCTGCGTCTCGAAGCAGAACTCAGAGGCGCCTGTGTCCCAGGCACAGTGCATGGTTCCCCTGACCCAGACTGATCCGGCGCGGCCACACCGGAAACGCCGACCGGTCTGCTGGGCACTCGCTCTGCTCCTGACTGCCTGCGCCAACAGCCCGCCGGACAACGCACTGATCGGCGACTGGCAGGTCAATCTGCCGACAACCCCACGCGCCCATGGCAACATCATCGGATTCCGCAAAGCCTGTCTGATTGTGCGCGGCAACTGGTTCGATATCCGGGTCGCCCGGCCCATCACCTATCTGGCCAACGGCGCGCAGCTCTCGGTCTGGTACGGACCGCCTGCCGGGGAGGTACATCCCAATCCGGCGTTGGCCGCACGGGTCACCTTTCTGGCGCCGGACCGCATACGCGTGGTCTGGCCGGAAGGCTTCGTCGCCGACTACATGCGGACGCTGGGCACACAGGCATCAAATCGAGATTGTCGGGTGCGCTAGCTGCCCGGACGCGGGGGAAACACCAAGGGGGACTGCGCCGTCTGGCCGGGCTTCGAACGGGCCAATGCAGCATTGAGAAATGCGTTGAGTCGCGTGCGGGTCTCAGCCTTGCCCGCGGCTTCGCCATCCTGGATCGCGGTCAGCATGGCTTCACTCACCGCGCAATTGCCGCCGGCAACATGCTTGCCCGTGGACGTTTCCACGATCTGCTGTGCCTGTGACGGCACCGCCAGAAAGGCCATGCCACACACGGTCAGGGCTGCACCAAGCAAACGCAAAATCCATCTCCACTGGTGAAACATCAACGCTAGAACAGGGCCCGACACTGCGTCAAATCACGCAGACAGGCGGTCGAGTTCCTGCAACAGCTTGGTGCCCATTTCCTCGGTTGTGACCTGGGTGCAGCCATCCTGCATGATATCGCCTGTGCGATAGCCCTCATTGAGGACGTTCTGCGCGGCTTTTTCGACCATGTCGGCTTCGGTGCCGAGATCGAAGGAATAACGCAGCATCATCGCAAAGCTCAGCAGCATGGCCAGCGGATTGGCCTTGCCCTGACCGGAAATATCCGGGGCCGAACCGTGGACCGGCTCATACATGGCACGACGTGCGCCCGTCACCGGGTCTTCGGCACCCAGACTGGCCGAGGGCAGCATGCCAAGCGAACCGGTCATCATGGCCGCTTCGTCAGATAGGATATCGCCGAACAGATTGTCCGTGACTATTACGTCGAACTGATGGGGATCGCGCAGCAGCTGCATGGCGCAGTTGTCGGCCAGAATGTGCTCGAACTCCACATCGGGATATTCTTCGGCGGCAACGCGACCGGCGATTTTCCGCCAATAGGCCCCGGTCTCCATGACATTGGATTTCTCGGCCGAATGCAGCTTGTTGTTACGTTTGCGTGCCAGCTCGAATCCCACCCGCAGAACCCGGACGATTTCGTCCTCAGTGTAGGACTGGGTGTCGACCACCCGGGTCGTGCCATCTTCCAGGGTCTGCTCACCACGGGGCTCGCCGAAATAGACGCCCGATGTCAGCTCCCGCAGGATCATGATGTCGAGACCCTTGACCACTTCAGGCTTCAGGGTCGAGGCGTCCACCATGGCATCCATGACGATGGCCGGACGCAGATTGGCAAACAGGTCGAGATCCTTGCGCAGACGCAGCAATCCCGCCTCCGGGCGGTGTTCGCGCGGCACATCATCCCATATCGGACCGCCCACGGCACCGAACAGGACCGCATCCAGGTTCATCGCCTTGTCCATGGTCTCATCGGTGATCGAAACACCATGCGCGTCATAACAGGCGCCGCCGACGAGCTCCTCATCGACCGCGAAGGACACAGCTTCCTTGGCCTCGAACCAGCCCATCACACGCTGGACCTGTTCCATCACCTCGGGTCCGATGCCATCACCCGGCAGGACCAAAACACTCTTGTTGGCGGGCATGAACCCCTCCCCTTTTAAAACGTGTTGGGGCGTCGCTTACGACGCATCCCGATACAGCCAGGGCTGCTGATTTTTCTGACCACCCTCAAAACCGCCGATCGTATCGCCGCGTTTCATGGTCAGGCCGATGTCATCGAGCCCATCGAGCAGGCATTCCTTGAGGAACGGATCAATCTCGAACGGATAGACAATCCCGTTGGGGGCATAAACTTCCTGCTTTTCCAGATCGACGCTGATCTCGGGGTTTTCCGGATCACTGGCGACGAGCATCAGATTGTCGATCTGTTCCTGAGGCAGCTTGATCAGCAACATGCCGTTCTTGAAACTGTTGTTGTAGAAAATATCGGCAAAGGTCGGCGCGATCACCACCTTGATCCCGAAATCCTGCAACGCCCAGGGCGCATGTTCGCGCGACGAGCCACATCCGAAATTGTCGCCGGCGATCAGGATTTCCGCATTGGTGTAGGGCTCACGATCGAGCACGAAATCACCCGACGGCTTGCCGCTCTCATCCGTGCGCAGTTCATAGAACAGGCCCTTGGCCAGCCCCGTGCGTGCAATCGTCTTGAGGAACTGCTTGGGGATGATCTTGTCCGTGTCGATATTGACCATCGGCAGCGGCGCGGCAACACCCGTAACCTTGTTGAACTTTTCCATCACGCAACTCCTAGCGTTTGAGCACGACACATCCGGCGAACATGTCGTGTACGGCCTGCCGCCGTCTAGTCAGCAAAATTGGAAGAAAACCCGAACCCATCGGCGCAAGCGAAAGAAAGCGCATCCAGAACCGGATTGTGGCGCGCCCCATCCCGAGACGTGCGCCCGTCATATCGGCGAGATAGATACCCATCACCGCCATGCCCAGCGTGGCCTGCAGCCCGCTGGCCTCCAGACCGGCCATGTAGAGCCAGGCGGCAAAGAGGACGATGGCGATCAGCATGTGGACCCGGGACGTATCGGCCAGTTGTTCGGCTGTTCCCGCCAGAAAGGGCAGCCCGAGCAGCGCCGAGACCAGCCACGCAAAGAGCCAGATCACGCCGATATCGGCCAGACCGGCGATCAGGCGCAGCAGCAGCCCCGCATAGCGAAGCTGAAGAATATCGTCGGTGGCAGATGTCTCGCTCAAGCGTCAAGGTCACGCACATCCGTGAGCTTGCCGGTTATGGCAGCAGCCGCGGCCATTGCCGGGCTCACCAGATGAGTGCGTCCGCCACGACCCTGGCGGCCTTCGAAATTGCGGTTGGAGGTGGAGGCGCAGCGTTCGCCCGGCTCCAGCTTGTCGGCGTTCATGGCCAGACACATCGAGCAACCCGGCTCGCGCCAGTCAAACCCGGCCGCCGTGAGGATCTTGTCGATCCCTTCGGCCTCGGCCTGTTCCTTGACCAGTCCCGAACCCGGAACAACCATGGCGTGGACACTGTCGGAGACGGTGCGCCCTTCGGCCACGGCGGCCACAGCGCGCAGGTCCTCGATCCGGCCATTGGTGCACGAACCGATGAACACCTTGTCGACCGAGACGTCCTGCATCTTCGTGCCGGCCTTCAGATCCATATATTCGAGCGAACGTTCCCAGGCCTGACGCTGATTGTCATCGCGGGCATCATGCTCGGGGTCCGGGACGGCGCCGGTGATCGGCACAACATTCTCCGGGCTGGTTCCCCAGGTCACCTGAGGCGGGATGTCGGCGGCCGATAAGCGAACTTCCTTGTCGTATTTCGCGCCCTCATCACTCGGCAGTGTCCGCCAATAAGCTTCGGCCTGTTCCCATGCTGCGCCCTTAGGCGCCATCGGACGGCCCATAAGATAGGCATAAGTCGTGTCGTCCGGTGCCACGAGACCGGCGCGCGCCCCGCCCTCAATGGACATGTTGCACACGGTCATGCGGCCCTCCATGGAAAGGGCACAAACCGCATCACCGGCATATTCGATCACGGTACCGGTGCCGCCGGCAGTACCTATGGCGCCGATGATCGCCAGAATCATGTCCTTCGACGTCACGCCCAGGGAAAGGTCACCATCAACCGACACCAGGAAATTCTTCGCCGGGCGCTGCAGCAGGGTCTGAGTGGCTAGCACATGCTCCACCTCAGATGTGCCGATGCCAAAGGCCAGTGCACCAAATGCGCCATGGGTCGCTGTGTGACTGTCACCACAGACAATGGTTGTCCCCGGCAGGGTGAAGCCCTGCTCCGGCCCGATAATGTGCACGATGCCCTGACGGATATCGGCCATATCGAACAGATCAATTCCGAACTCCTCACAGTTCCGGGTCAGGGTCTCGACCTGAATGCGGGATTCCTCATCTTCGATTCCGCCGCTGCGATCCGTCGTCGGCACATTGTGATCAGCAACCGCCAGCGTGGCATCGGGACGGCGCACGGTGCGACCGGCAAGGCGAAGACCTTCAAAGGCCTGAGGGCTGGTCACTTCATGGACGAGATGCCGATCAATATAAATCAGACAAGTGTCATCATCATTGGCATCGACCAGATGCGAGTCCCAAATTTTATCGAACAGTGTTTTTGGCTGCGCCATCGTCTTTTCTTCCTGCTGAACATTGTCGCAAAAGCAAAACGCCCCGCGAACATGTGCTCCGGGGCGC
>Ga0055584_100005264_pt1 | contig 12689 bp, 4 predicted proteins | sample OSDHelmetaG_FD_58716 | JGI IMG/M metagenome (GOLD analysis project Ga0055584, IMG submission 58716) | Pelagic marine sediment microbial communities from the LTER site Helgoland, North Sea, for post-phytoplankton bloom and carbon turnover... | ecosystem: Environmental > Aquatic > Marine >... | reverse complement strand
CAAATAATATTTAGATGTTCTGCATTTACTAAATATATGATAAATATATTAAATAATGATAAATTACAATCAAAACAATTAAAATCTTATTCAATTACTTTAAAAGATTATTATAATCCAAAAGTAACTTCTTTAGAACCAACAATAATTAAGAGATTTATTGCTGATACATTACCAGAATTTGTTGGATTTATGCAACATGATGCTCATGAATTTTTGATACATATATTAGATGTATTAGATGAAAATTTAAAGAGTGAAAAAGATATATTATCGTCTTTATCAACGATTACACCCGATAATATTATTTCTAAATTATTTGATTGTAAATTATATTCAGAGATCAAAAGTTTAGAATCAGAGAGTAGTACATTAATAAAAGAACCGGATAGAATTGTTGCATTACCAATACCTGAAAAAGAGAACCCATCATTAAATGATTGTATTCAATTATATTGCCAATCAGAAAAATTAGATGGAGATAATAAATGGTTTGATGAAAAGAATAATAAGAAGGTGGTAGCAGAAAAAAAAATAAAGATATGTAATTGTCCAAAATATTTTTTAATAACATTTAAGAGATATAAAGTGAATGGAAATAAATTATATAAATTAAATACTAAAATAGATATACCATTAGAATGGAAATATAGTAAATATACATATAGATGTAGAGGATTTATAGTACAGAGTGGTGGTTTAAGTGGAGGACATTATATAGCTTTTGTTAAGCAAGATGATAAATGGTATTGTTGCAATGATAGTAATGTTTCAACTGTAATTGATGAACAAATCCAAAAATTAATTGGTTTATCATATATATTATTATATGTAAAACAAAAATGATTTAAGTAAGAAATGTTTATTTTATTAATTCCATGGCTAAATTTATAAAAAAGCAGAATAGCAGAAATTATTATGAAGTAAATGGCTATAGAGCTGCAGGAATTATACCATATTTTAAATATAGGGATAAGATTTTTATATTAGTTAATAATGAATATAGATCAAAAAAAACCCAATTACATTTTTTAGGTGGTAAAGTAGAAGAGAGTGATAAAGAAATAAAAGAAACAGCATTAAGAGAAGCAAATGAAGAATGTGGTTATTTATTAAATTGTATTTATAATGAATTGTATAATAAGTTAAATGAAAAAAATTCATATATTAAAATATCTAAATCAAAATACATATCATATTTAATAAATATTAAGAATAATAATGAAAAATTTTGGTTAAATTTACCAAATATATTTGAAAATTTATTTATAAAAAATAAAATAAAATTAAAACATAATGAGTCATTAAAACTAGAATGGGTAGAGATATCTACTTGTGATGACAAAAATTTTAGTTACTTAGGAAAAGTATTAATATATAAATTAAAAAAATATTTTAATAAGGATCTAATTGGAGATTATAGCTTTATTTGAACATAAATTATTATAAAATTTTATATTTAATAATTTATTTATCGTCCTACACCAAAAAATATTTATCCCCTATGAATATATACAATGAATAAGAAAGGTTTAGGAAATATATCTCTAGGAAGAGTTACTGTAACTACATATGGAAAATTGCAAACATCTACGCTTAAGTTAGATTCTATAACAGTAGGAACCAGTGGTTCATTAAATAATTTAGTAGATCCAACTGATTTTACAACAGTACAAACACAGGTTACTACTAATAAAAATAATATAAGTACTATATCAGCAAAACAAATAGTTGGAAGTATTGAAACACTTAACTCTGGCGATACATATACATTAGATTTAACAAAAAATATTCACATTTTAGATTTTACATCGAGAACAACAAATTTAAATTTACTAAAAGCAACTACCGCTGCTTCCAATAATGGTACACAAGGTGTTATTTACATTAAACAAAGTGCGGATAGTACTTTAACAATTAATAATTATACTAAAAATTTCAGATTTGAAAATAATACTTTACCAGTATTTAGCAGAGCTAATGGTACAAGACCAAGTAATAGTAAAAATAATATTGATATTTTAGAATACAAGGTAATTGATCAATTAATTCATGTTGCTCAAACATATACAAACTTAACAAATGATATTGGGGTACCAATTGTAGAAGCATCTGTTGGTGGTACAGCTACAACTGCTGCAACTGGTGCTCTAACTAATCTTGATTGGGATGGTGACTCATTCACTTTAGCTGGTACTACAACGTTAGTAGCAAATGTATTTAATTATTTACTATTAAATGTAACTGATACAGTTGGGTTAGATGTATTTGATTATACTGCTCCAACAACTAATCAGCATCATGTAAAAATTACATTAAGAAAAGAAAAAGAATCAGGGACATATGCTTTCAATAGTAACATTGTTAATTTAAATCAAGATTCAATTATTTACAACATTAATGTACCAACATATTTTGATAATATTAATAGAGGTACCCCTACAATTACACAAATGACAAATACATGGAGTTTATACACATTATTAAATGGTCTTCCCAAAAAAGGGTTTACTAAATCTGGTAATTATACCTTTTTAATTACTGCAAAAGATTATCATGGTAATCAAACAAGTATAACAAGAACATTTTCTATTAAGGATATTACTAAGCCTGTAATGACAACTACAGGAACTTCAGAAGTTAGCTTAGCATCAGCACCGAGTGGTGGATTATATACAACGAATGGTGATGTTAGAGCTGATTCTACTTTATTTAAAGAAGGATTTAGAAATGTTACTTTATATGCAACTTCACAACCAGTAAATACTGCATACAGAAAACTAGATTCAACCAGTATTGCTAGTGCAACTATTTTACAAAATCCAAAATTATTTGGTTTATTAGGAGCTAACGGTGGTGTTTTTGATAATGATGCAGACAGTACAGTTGCAGCGAGTACTATGGGTGATTTTAATAATTTAAGAGTCGTTGATTTAGATGATACATCTCTAGGACAAGTGTCTATTAACATTCATACTTCAACAGATCAGGCTAAAACAGTTACAGAAGGTAAATATATTGCTATTATGGGAGTAGAAGCTGCAAGAAGATTAAGAGAAGTTGCAACAAGTGCTCTAACTCTAGCTCAATTAGATGTTGCAAATGAAATTATTATTTTAAGAATACCAATTAGAATAATTGATGTACAAGCACCAATTATTACTCTTAAAAATTATGATAGTATTGAAAGATTAGAAGTTAAGGAAGATACAAGTGGTAATCGATTTGTAGTTCCAAAGGGAAGTGCAGCAAGTGTTGGTGGAATTGATTTAACAAATAGATGGGCAGTTTGGAAAGATGATTTACAATCAGAATATTTAAGTGATAGTGTTATATATTTAACATTTGGACCTAGAACAAGTATGAATTTATTACAAACAAAAGCCCAAGCAGAAGCATCTACTAGTGCAAAGAAAAATACAAACTGTTATTACTTGAATGGAGTAGAAGCATCAACAATTAGATTAGCTCCTGGTAAAACATATTATTTTAAAGCTGAAGCTGATTTCTACACAGGAACAGGGCATAGTGGTGGTGATCCATATATTAGTGTAGGAGCAAAGGGTGCAACTGTAGGAGCAGCAGCAACTTACTATTGGAATAATACAGCAACCGGTACTGGTACAATACCATCAGCAATGCATGCGTATAATAATGGAACCAAAACATTTAAATTTGTAGTACCAGCAACAATAGCAGCTACAGCAGCTACAGCATATTTAGCTGATACTGATAATGAATTTATGGGATGTAAAATTATTTTTTCTGATACTGCAGCTAAAGGCAGAGGTGGTTTTACTGATAGTACTACATTTAATAATGCTGATTCACAATTATTATTAGGTAATATACATAGTATTACAGCATTTGGTATGTTATTAGACTTAGATAGTCAATCTATAGGAACAGCATTACAAACGAGTGGTAATGCAGATGTTAATAATAATTTACAACCAAAACTAAATAGATTTAGTTTAAGAGCAAATACATCTATTGTACAAGTAAAACATGTATATAATAGTGGAGCACCATTGATTACATCTCTCAACCCAGTAGAATTTAATTTTGCTGATTGTTGTGATAATAATAGAGCTACATTATCAGGTGTTGCAGCAATTGGTTACTTTATTGCAGATGAAGGTATTAATAATTGGTTACTTACTGATAAGTTATGGGAAACAAACCCAGATTCATTTTTACTAGTTGATCCAGGATCAACTACTTTTGATTCAGTTATATTACCAACAACTGCTAATGTGAATTCATATGTTATACCAGGAATTAAATTAGATACTCAATTACCCTTATCATTAGGACGAGCTTTCAGATTTTTTGAAATTGAAGATAATGTATTACCAACATGTCAGATTCTATTTGGAAGTGTAGTTAATATGGGAACTGCTACAAATCAAGGAACTTCAAGTGGTGAATATAATAATAAAACACCAGTAACAATAAAATATGAAAATAGATTAAACGAAGTTCATACACTTACATTACCTGAATTTGATTCTGTAACTTTTAATGACAATGAAGACAATACTTTTGATTTCCCTTCATACTTTAATAGAAATGCTAAGATAGTTGTTTTACCACAAACAGATGCCTTAAGAACCAAGGTAGCAGCAAATGCAACTTTATCATTAGATTCACAAACATATGTATATGGTAATAATACTATTAAGATAAAGGAATTAGGTACATATAAGATTAAGTATGAAATTAGAGATGATTATCATAGAGTATTTTCACCACTTAAATATAATTATGATTCATTTATGTTAGAAGTAGTTGATGAATTTTTCCGAAATAATAATGATGTTAGATCAAATGTTACTACAAATGCAGCACATGGTGTTCAATTAAGTGTGGTTACAGGTAATACAGATCCTGCAGTAGATCAAAATCCATCAATTGGTGGGGTAGATGAAGGATTTTACGTTCATATGGATTCATGGCTCATAGGTCCACCAGTTAATGTTTCCCAATCAAGTATTGGTGGATATCTTGAAGTTGGTGATGGTCAAGGTATTGATAGCACAAATCTTAATATTTTTTCTTATTTTACTCCAGATAATAGTGCTACTGGTGCGAATTATAAAAATAAAACAGATTATGTTATTGATGGAGTAGCCAAACCATTTTTATTAACTCATTTTAATCATGATTCAGCATTTGGAGCTAAGGATGCATATAGAATTGGTACAAGAGCTAAAAATTTTTTTACAATAACAGGTTGGCAAGAACCAACAAATACAAAAGTTACTACTGATAAAACATATTCCATTGGTTGGAGAGATATAACATATCGTGTAATTAGACATACATTAGGTAATGATTCAACATTTTTATATGCATCTTCAAGTAAAGGAACTGATAGTATCATAATTAATGTACCTGCAGATAATTCAACTTCAAGAGCATCTGGCAAAGCATTTGTTGAAGAAAAAGCAAGTACCTCAACTTATATAAGTAATCTTGCTACAAATAGATATCAGCTTGTAGAAATTAGATGGTTTAATTTACCATTAATAGGTACTGCATCTACAAATGCAACAACAAATGGTCTAGCAGGAACGAGTAAAAGAATGATACCAAATAACTTTTCAACAAACACTAATTTAGCATTTAGAATTAGTTCAAAAACAGCAGGTTTCTCTTTTACTAGTGGCGATGATTCAATTGCATTACATACATCCACAAATAAAGGGACTCATGGTAATGCTGCTACTGGTTACTATCAATTTAAGAATCCAGTTAAATTTGCAAATGGATCAAATGTATCACAAGCACATGATATTAGACTAAATCTATTTAATGGTTCTGGTTCTACTGCTACTGAAGAAAATAACTGTGGAATTGATAGTATCCTTATTAGTGATTCTACATCATTTATTGAATTAGTTTATATCGGATATGCTGCTAGTTCCAAAGGAGGTCAATTAAGTTTTAATGCAGTTGGACAAGATAAATCTGGTAATAAAGGAATTCATACAGGTGTTCGTGTCGCTGCAGCAGTTGATACAGTTCCACCAGATGTATTTACATCACCACATACAACATTAGGTACTTCATTCATAAAAGTTAACTTAGAAAATGAGAAAGTTATTTATACAATTCCACAATCTGGTGGTAAATATGTTATTGATTCAACAGCTTATGATCAATTCGATTCAAAAGATTACTTTATTCAAATAGATAGTATTACTATACCAAATACTAGTCATGCAAATTATTCAATTGGAATGAATGGAGAAAATGCTCCAGGAAAGAATATTGTTCCAAAAAATCCAGGAAATTTTACAAGATTACTTAGTCATATAATGCCTGCAGCAGATAAATTAAATTTTTTCTCAGGAACTGTAACAGGTACAGATCCTATATCGGATGATTCTACATTCTTAATTACAAATGATAGTTTACTTTTAACAAACTTTACATATAATATATATGTAAGTGCTACAGATAATAAAGGTTTGACTGATACAGCTATAATTAAGTTTAAATTACTAGATCAAGATAGATCAAGCATAAATGGATTTGATTTTGGTACTTTCGCTCTTAATATTGATAAAGATGGTACTTATAAAAATGCTTCTACTGGAGGCAATGGTGTTATAATACATAATGATAGTATTCAGTTCCCAGTTATGCATTTAGAAGATAGTACTTTACAATTTAAAGCAAATAATGGTAGCTTGGTTGAGACAAATATTATTAAAAATTACTTACAAGGATCAACTGGTGATTATGGTCTTAATGCAAAATTAGTAGCTACTAGAACATCCGGTACTGATTCTACAATCACATTAGATAGTTTAACTGTTTTACCAGGAACATTTATCAATTCAACTGATAGTGATCTTAGAAATAGATTACCAATTACAGTTAAATTTAGTAAAGCAATCGCTAAAAGAATGTTAAAGGCATCTGGTACTGATACTAAAGTTTTCCATACTCAAAGTTCATATAGCAAATCATTAAAATTAGAATTAAGATTAAATGATTTACAAGGTCAAGCTGATAGTAGAATTATTGCATTTAATGTTAAAGACGAAACACCACCAAATATTTACTTATATCAAGATTCAACTACAGAAATATGGAATACTGCAAACAGTAACTATTCTAATAATCTTGATATGGAATTAACATCACGTAGAGCAAATGGTACATTTGTACCAATTACATTTTCCGGAATATGTGATTCATTTAACTTTAGATTTAGTGCACAGGATAATCATGATACAAATGGTGATAGTATTGCATATCAAGATTCTACTGGTACAGCATTACTTACACCTGGCTTAATGTTTGATAGTCATATTAGCAATGCTTTCGGTGATGTTACAGATGCATTTAAGGATATTCAAAATAAAGGTGCAGGAAGAAAGAAAATAATTTTCTCTAAATTTACTGATTCTGCTGGTACAAAAACAGGTGATTCATTTGTATTTAATTTGAGAACTTATAGATTAAGAACTATTAAAGTAGTTGGTCAAAATGTTGTTTCCGGAACAGATTCACAAATAATAAATGTAAGCGTTCCAATAGCAGGTGCAGGTATTGGTCAAAGATTCCAAAATAATTTATATAATGCATTCAGAGGTACTGGTACTTTTGGTGTTGCTGGTTATAAAGTTGGTGCATTTAGAGATCCATATGGTATTAGATCTGATAGTACTTTAATACATAACACTGATTATGTGATTGACAGTACTACAGTTAATATTATTAGAGATGAATTAGTAGCAAGTTCAAGAGCTCCAGCTATAGCTTCATCAAGATTAGTTAAGGGACCATATACTATCAAATATAAATACTTAAATGCAATTGATTCTGTATTCTTAACTGATGGTACAAAGAAAATGCTAAATCAAACAGATTCTTTCATAATTAAAGTTAATACTGTTGATAATTCAGCTCCAACAATTGTTTTTGATAGAAAACTTAATACTAATGGTGCAGTTACAAGAAGATTTTTAACTAATGGTCAATATATTGGTGATTCTGTATTATCCGGTTCTACTTATAAATACCATCAAGTTGCATTAGGAACTAATATTTTTAATATATTAGGATTACAAGCAACAACAAATAATGTATATCAGGATAGTATTCTTAACTCAGGTGTGAAAGGACCTACATTCCAGGTAACAGAAAATTCTAGCGATACATTAAGATTAAAGATATATATTAATAAACAAGATGTTGTATTTAGTAAAAAAACAATTGATTCAGTCAGTATTGTTGCAGGTAATAATGGTTTTGTATTAGGTTCAACAGCAACAAGTAGGGATTTTAAGAATGATAAATGGGGTAAAGGAGCTGATATTGAAAGACAATTACTATCTGGTCAAACTGTTGCTAATAATATGATTAATATTAATAAGGTAATTGATACAAGTGGTGATAGTTATAGTTTAGGTTATAGTACTGGAAATAACGCAATTAGATTTAATAAAGAAGGTTTATGTGAAATATATTTCCAAGTACAAGATGCACAAAAGAATGTTCATGATCCGACAGTAGATAACACTGCAGCAGATGCACCATACCAAATGTTTAGGATTGTAGAAAAGAGAGCAGCTTATATAATTCTTAAGAAGACAGATGGTGCTATAATTGAAGTTCCAGGAAGAACTACTGGAACTGGACCAGCACCAGCAGGTAATGGCGATGATCAAGATGCATGGTATAATAATAATGCAGATTTATTAGACACTAGTGCTGCTATTCAAGAATATGCGAGTGCTAACCAAGTTCCTATTATAAATTATAATGATTCTAGATTTGCATACTCAGGGGCTGCTTCTGTTTTAAAAGCTGGTGAAATGTTTATAGATATATTAAATCCAAATTATATCGAACCCGGTGTTACTATTAGAACATTGACACCAAGAATGGATACAAATGATAAATTAAATAGTAATGGTAATGGATTTGCATTTAGATTACCTATTGATATTAGAGTAATTAAAGCTGCTACTACAGCAAATGCAGCATATCCTGCAGCAGGTACTACAATTAATGCTATAGGTGGTTCATTACCAGCAATTGTATACGATCCAATGCCAAATACAGGTTCAGATGTTGAATTATATTCAGGAGTTGAAAACTACTTTAATACATTAGCAAATGATGGTACTAATATTGGAACTTACTTTGTAGAGTATAAAGTTACAGATGTTAAGAATCAATATAATAAGATTTATAGAAGAATTAATATTACACAAAGACACCCTACATTTAATTCAGTTAATGCAAAAGTTATGACTAGAGCAATAAGAGTAGCTGCAGCTGCTAATACAGTACTTACTACAGGTATAACAACTACATCTAGTGCTGCAAATGATGAAATTACTACAGTAACATTTAATAAAAATAATTGTAATATTGATTTATCTAGTATTGCTGTTGGAGGATTTACTGATAATGCAGGTGCAAATAATTTAGCATATACATATAAAATTATGACAAAAGCTGAATATAAACATGTAGATTCTGTAGCACTTGATGTTGAATATTATGATATATACGATGCGACGAATGATACTACAGTTGATGCTGCATTAACACCAGATAGTGGTAATAGTTCTGTTACTGAAAGATTTGTTCCAAGTGCTTTACTTGATAACTTAAATACTGCAACAGGGGGTAACTTATTAGCTTCTAATACAGTATTTAATGGAAAAGACGTAACAGATGAATTATATATGGTAATACGAGCAACTGATACAGATAGTGTTATGATGGCTATGTCTTCTGTTAACAGATTATCTAAACCAATTATTATAAGATTTAAGGCAGTATTAAATCCTCATGTATATTTACTTGGACAAGATAGTGTATCAATTATTCAACATCAATCTTATATTGATAGATATGTACATATTGTCGATCCATTATCAACTTCTTCAGAATTTAAGAAGTATAATAGTAATTTAGGAGTTACTGTTGCTACTTCTGCAAGAATTGCATGGACAAATCCTATTCCAGAAACAAATGCTGATATTACTACTATTTCAAATAGTACTGGTACAAGATATATTAATTATACTTATACTCCAACTGGATCGAGAGGTGGTGTTGTGTATAAAGAATATAATGGGGGTTCAATAAATGATAGTGCTACGTCTGGTAAATTACAACGTGAAGTTACAGTAGTTGCCTCTAATAGTGCTCGATAAATAATAAAATCTATAAATTTAACTAACTAAAACAAATTATAATTAAATAATTAAATATAATTATTTAATTTCAAACAACCTCGAATGACCTCCCTTGCTGCGTAAATTTTGTTATCTAAATATATATATATAAAATGCATAGAAATAGATTTCAACCACAGTTTAGAAATGAAGGCATCGTAGGATATGTTTTTAAAAAACCTGTAAAAGGAACAGTTCCCTTATATAGATTATATAATCCACGATATAATTCATATCTTCTAACTACTTCTAGAAATGAAGCAGATAAAATGGCAATAGATTATCCACCAGAACCAGACACTGAATATGTCGAATTATCATTCAATTCTAATTCTAAAGTTGAAAATGAATTAGAAATCGGTAATTGTAAATTAGTATCATCACAAAACGGCTTATTATTAATGTTACCAAATGGTAAAAGTATAGTTTTAAATGAATCTGTAGGGGCTGGAGTTCCTGGACCCGCGGGACCAGCGGGTCCTGCTGGACCCGCTGGACCTCCTGGATCTGCAGGATCTGCAGGTCCTCAAGGACCTCAAGGATTAACTGGCTCTGCTGGTCCTAAAGGTGATAAAGGTGATGTCGGACCTCAAGGATCTGTAGGGCCAGATGGTCCTGTTGGACCACAAGGTCCACAAGGTAATACTGGTAGTAGAGGAGAAAAAGGTACTTCTGGTAATAATGGAACAAATGCAAATAGTCTTGCAATCTTTAAAACTTTTAAATCTGATACAGCATTACTTTCTGATAATACAGTTCCACAAGGATATATGGGATTAGTTGTTACTGAAAATAAATCAGATAAAGAAAATGGACATCTTTATTTAATGTCTAATTCTGGTTGGGAATTTGTAGGTGATATTGTTACAGATGGTATTCAAGGACCAAAGGGTGACAAAGGTGATAAAGGTGATACTGGAGATTCTGGTGAACAAGGTGAAGTAGGACCTGCAGGGCCTGCTGGTGCATCTGGTCCTCAAGGTATCCAGGGACCTGCTGGTACTAATGGTGTTGATGGTTCTAATGGATCACAAGGTCCTCAAGGACCTGCTGGACAAGTTGGATCACAAGGTCCTGCTGGAGAAAATGCAAATTCATTAGTTATAACCGGTATATATGATTCCTTAGATGAATTTTCAAATAGTAATCATAAAGATGGGGAAATTGGATTAGTTCAAGGATCAAATACATTATATATTAGAAACGAAGGTATTACTAAAAATATCGGTACTCTATCTACAAATGCTGTTAGAGGCCCACAAGGACCTGTTGGACAACAAGGACCTGCTGGTGCAGATGGTGCAAATGGAACTCAAGGCCCTGCTGGACCTCAGGGTCCTGTTGGACCTATTGGTGCTCAAGGTCCAGGTGGACCTCAAGGTTTAAGAGGTGAAATAGGACCTTCAGGTGAAGTTGGACCTGCTGGACCTGTAGGAGCTGATGGAGTTCAAGGATTAGCAGGACCCGCAGGACCTGCTGGTCCACAAGGATTAGCAGGACCCGCTGGACCTGCTGGTCCACAAGGATCTGCAGGACCGGCTGGTGCTGATGGAGCAGCTGGACCTGCTGGTGGTGTTGGACCAGCTGGCCCTCAAGGAACATCTGGACCTGCAGGACCTGCTGGAGCTGATGGAGCTGATGGAGCAGTTGGACCTGCTGGAGCAGTTGGACCTGCTGGACCTGCAGGACCTGCTGGAGCTGATGGAGCTGATGGAGCAGTTGGACCTGCAGGACCTGCTGGAGCAGTTGGACCTGCAGGACCTGCTGGAGCTGATGGAGTTTTTAGTAAAAATGAATCTACTGATAGTAGAAACTTAACCTCTACTAGTTGGTCGTGGAATGAAACAAGTAGTGGAAATACATTACAATTACAAAAAAGCGGCAATACTGTAGCAGAATTTATTGCATAAATTAATGTGATTAAAACTATTAAATATTTAATAGTTTTAAATATAGAATGATATATATATGTCGAATATGTTTAGATGATATAAATGATAATGAATTAATAAAACCATGTAATTGTACACAAGGATTTTTTCATAAAGAATGTTTAAAAAAATGGATTATGGAAAATAAATCTGAAAAATGTGAAGTATGTTTAACAAAATATAAAAATATAAAAATAGTTGATAAATTTGATACAAAACAAAATTTAGTATGTATTACATTAAATACATATACTTTTATTACAAATTTATTTATTTGGATCTTTTTCTTTTCAATACAACTAAGAAATAAATACTTATTTATATTACCACCTTTTTTTAGTTTAGGTTGTATTAGTATATTAGTATTTTTTATTAAATATAAATTAATAAAATATAAAAAAATTATTTATTTTGAATCATAAGTTCTTAACCATGTCTGTCTGTCTAATTGAGGAAAATATACAACAGAATATTGATTAGATTCATAAGATCTGTCTAAATTATATCTTGCATATCTATTATACAAATATGTCTCTTTAATTTTATA
>Ga0055584_100005263_pt1 | contig 12691 bp, 9 predicted proteins | sample OSDHelmetaG_FD_58716 | JGI IMG/M metagenome (GOLD analysis project Ga0055584, IMG submission 58716) | Pelagic marine sediment microbial communities from the LTER site Helgoland, North Sea, for post-phytoplankton bloom and carbon turnover... | ecosystem: Environmental > Aquatic > Marine >... | reverse complement strand
GGGACTATACAAGACAATAGTTTAACGCAAATTGGTAGTAACAATTTATTTATGGCTTACACGCATGTTGCGCATGACTGTGTCGTAGGAAACCATTGTATTATGGCAAATAATGCTTCTATTGCGGGCCATGTTCATGTGGGTAATCATGTGATTATTGGTGGTATGTCAGGCGTTCATCAATTTTGTCATATTGGTGCGCACAGTTTTATTGCGGCTAATGCTCTAGTATTAAAAGATGTACCTGCCTATGTTATGGCATCTGGGCACCCAGCTAAACCCTTTGGTTTAAATAGTGAAGGTATGAAACGCAGAGGTTTTTCGAGTGACACTATTTTATCTATCAAACGTGCTTATAAAGAAGTTTACCGTAAAAAACAATCTATTGATGATGCACTATCTGCAATAAATGAACAAAGTTCACCATCACCTGAGCTTCAATCATTTACTGATTCCGTTAAGCAATCAACACGCGGCATCATTCGTTAATATTAGAATGTAAGGCTTTAGCCTAAGCGTTAATTATTAGTCTGTAAACTCAAATAATTGACGCTAAAAATTAACACATAATAATTAGTGTTTAATAATCAATTTCTAATAATCTAAACCTAAGTATTAACGTCTAGGACTTACCTTGATGACCACTTCTTTACAAAATTCTCCCTTTAGATCTAATCCTGTATTTGCCATTGTTGTAGGCGAACATTCTGGCGACACCCTTGGTGCGGGGCTAATGGTTGAACTGAAAAATAAATACCCACAAGCCAAGTTTGTCGGAATTGGCGGTGATAAAATGCAAAAGCTAGGCTTTGAAAGTTTATTCGCTATGGATGAATTGGCGGTGATGGGTATTGTTGAAGTATTAGGACGCCTTCGCCGCTTACTCTATGTTAGAAAGTCGTTGGTAGATTATTTTACGGTTAATAAACCTGATATTTTTATTGGTATCGATGCACCCGATTTTAACATAGGCTTAGAATTACGTTTAAAAGCTAAAGCAATAAAAACAGTCCATTATGTGAGTCCTTCTGTTTGGGCATGGCGCGAAAAACGTATATTTAACATCGCAAAAGCAACTGATATGGTCCTTTCTTTACTGCCGTTTGAAAAGGCCTTTTATGACAAGCACCAAGTACCTTGTACTTTTGTTGGTCATCCGTTAGCTGACGATATTCCAATGACTAGTGATAAAGTACAAGCAAGGATTGAACTTGGCCTATCTTCCACGTCTAAAGTGTTAGCCTTAATGCCAGGAAGCCGTGGTGGTGAACTTTCACGGTTACTCGCACCATTTTTTGCCAGTGCTCAACAACTACAAGAAGACGATGAAAATTTAGTATTAGTTGCTCCGATGGTAAGTGACAAACGTGCTCAACAGTTTAATAAAGTAAAAGCAGAGCTTGCACCTAATTTAAAAATTAACGTTATCATTGATAAAACTCAAGTTGTTATGGCGGCAAGTGATTGTTTATTAACAGCTTCTGGCACCGTCACTTTAGAAGCAGCCCTGATTAAACGACCTATGGTTATTTGCTATAAATTTAACTTAATCACATACTGGTTAGCGAAATGGTTAGTGAAGTTGAAATGGTTTTCATTACCTAATTTATTAGCCAACAAAGCTTTAGTACCAGAACTTTTGCAAGATGAAGTGTGTGTAGAGCGAATAGTACCTTTAGTAAAAGAACGCCTATATCAAGATCAAAATCAGCTAAATAATAGCTTTATCGCTATTCACCAGCAATTAAAGTGTAATGCTAGCGAACAAGCTGCAAACGCGATAATTGCTATACTTTCTCCTGTGTTTAATAGTAAAGCGTAACCAGTATGGCAACGAAAAAAACATTTCCTCCTTTTGAGTACCCAATTGCTTATTGTATTGCCGGTGTAGATGAAGTGGGGCGCGGTCCTTTAGTAGGTGATGTAGTCACCGCTGCCGTTATTTTAGATCCCGATAACCCTATTGAAGGTTTAATGGATTCAAAAAAATTATCAGAAAAGAAACGAACAGTATTAGCACAAGAGATCAAAGAAAAAGCGATATCTTGGTCAATTGGTAGAGCTAGCCCAGAAGAGATTGATACATTAAATATTCTTCATGCGACTATGCTAGCGATGCAGCGAGCAGTAAATGGTTTGTCGGTATCACCTGATTATGTGTTAGTAGACGGAAACCGTACTCCTTCTTTTGCAAACGAACAAGGGAGTATTAACAGCCAAGCAGTTGTTAAAGGTGATGATCGCGTAATTGAAATTAGTGCGGCATCAATCTTAGCTAAGGTCACTCGTGATGATGAAATGATTGCACTGGATAAGCTACACCCTGAATATGGCTTTGCGAAACATAAAGGCTACCCAACGAAGGCTCACTTAGAAAAAATAATCGAACTTGGGGTGCTTGATTGTTATCGTCAAAGCTTTAAGCCGGTAGCAAGAGTCTTAGGACTTATCAATGAATGATCTAGTAGAGTCTGAAATAATACCAGCAGAAAAAACTCAAGAGCCCAGCTTTATTCATTTACGCGTGCACAGTGATTATTCAATGTGTGATGGCTTAAACAAAGTAAAACCAATTGTTGGTCAAGCTGCAAAATTAAATATGCCAGCGTTAGCGTTGACAGATCAAACAAACCTGTGTGGTTTAGTCAAATATTACCATGCGGCTCATGGTGCAGGCATTAAACCGATAATTGGGTGTGATTTTTGGGTAAAGAGTAACGAACTAGGTGATGAGCTTTCTCGCTTGGTTGTTTTGAGCACTAACAATATAGGTTACAAAAATTTAACTGAGCTAATTTCCAAGGCTTATATGCGCGGTCACGTGCAAAATAAAGCAGTAATTGACAAAGAATGGTTAATTGAGTTTAAGGAAGGCTTGATATTACTTTCAGGCGCACGTGAAGGTGATATAGGTAAAGTTTTACTAAAGGGTAATAATGAACTTGCATTGGAAATGCTAAGTTTTTACCAATTTCATTTTAATGATTGTTTTTATGTCGAGTTGATCAGAACAGGTCGCAATGATGAAGAGAACTATCTCCATCTTGCGGTAAAGTTTGCTACAGAGCATAACTTACCTGTGGTAGCGACTAATGAGGTGATGTTTCTATCTCCAGATAATTTTGATGCACATGAAATTCGCGTCGCAATTCACGACGGCTATACGCTTGATGATAAACGTCGACCTAAACGCTACAGTACACAACAATACTTACGCTCCCAGGAAGAAATGTGTGAGCTATTTAGTGATATACCAGAGGCATTAGCTAATACGGTAGAAATAGCAAAACGTTGTAATGTTACTGTACGCCTTGGTGAGTATGTATTACCTGATTTCCCAACTGAAGGTTTAGAAATCAATGATTTTTTTATCAAGGTTTCTGAGGAAGGGCTCGAAAGACGCTTAACGAAGTTATTTGATAGAGAAGCAGATAATTTTGACGAAATACGTAAACCTTATGATGAACGTCTTAAAATTGAGTTAGAAGTCGTTAATAACATGGGGTTCCCTGGTTATTTTTTGATTGTAATGGAATTTATACAGTGGAGTAAAGATAACGATATTCCTGTCGGTCCTGGCCGTGGTTCCGGTGCAGGTTCCCTCGTTGCTTATGCGTTAGATATTACTGATCTTGATCCGTTGGAATACGATCTACTATTCGAACGTTTTTTGAACCCTGAACGTGTCTCTATGCCAGATTTCGATATCGATTTCTGTATGGATAGACGTGATGAAGTTATTGATCATGTGGCTGAGCTGTATGGCCGTGATGCGGTTTCTCAAATTATTACTTTTGGCACCATGGCAGCAAAAGCGGTAATTCGTGATGTGGGGCGAGTACTTGGCCATCCTTATGGTTTTGTTGACCGGATTTCGAAACTGATACCACCAACACCCGGTATGACATTAGCAAAAGCTTTTGAAGAAGAGCCAAAACTACCAGAAGTTTACGCACAAGATTCAGAAGTTAAAGATCTTATTGATATGTGTCGAATCCTTGAAGGGACCACTCGAAATGCGGGTAAGCATGCCGGTGGTGTGGTTATTTCGCCTACTACAATTACCGATTTTGCACCACTATATTGTGATGATGAAGGCAAAAACCCAGTTACTCAGTTTGATAAAAACGATGTTGAAGATGCGGGGTTAGTTAAATTTGATTTCTTAGGATTAAGAACTTTAACGATATTGCAATGGGCCATTCAAATGGCTGATGAAAAGCTGCTGAAAGCAGGTAAAGAACCCATTGATATCACTACCATTGATCTTGAAGATAAAGCGAGTTTTAAATTATTACTCGCGTCTAAAACTACTGCAGTATTCCAGTTGGAATCAAGCGGTATGAAATCTTTGATTGATAAACTTAAACCTGATTGTTTTGAAGACATCATTGCACTGGTCGCATTATTCCGTCCTGGACCATTACAATCAGGAATGGTAGATAACTTTATTGAACGTAAACATGGCCGTGAAGAAGTAAGTTATCCAGATGAAACTTGGCAGCATATTGATTTAAAACCTGTATTAGAGCCTACTTACGGTATTATTTTGTATCAAGAACAAGTAATGCAAATTGCTCAGGTACTTGCCGGCTATTCACTTGGCGGGGCAGATATGCTTCGTCGTGCTATGGGTAAGAAAAAACCTGAAGAAATGGCCAAGCAAAGAGCAGGTTTTGAACAAGGTGCGATAGATCGTGGTGTTGATGGCGAATTGGCTATGAAGATCTTCGATCTAGTAGAGAAATTTGCAGGTTATGGCTTTAACAAATCTCACTCTGCCGCCTATGCATTAGTTTCATATCAAACCCTGTGGATGAAAACACATTTCCCAGCTCCCTTTATGGCAGCGGTCATGTCAGCAGATATGGATAACACAGAGAAAGTTGTTATCTTGGTTGATGAATGCGAAAACATGGGAATTGACTTACTTCCGCCTGATGTTAATGCGGGACAATATAAGTTTACTGTTAATGATCAAAACCAAATTGTCTATGGAATTGGCGCGGTAAAAGGGGTTGGTGAAGGACCAATCGAGGCGATAATTGCTGCTAGATTATCAGGTGGTCCTTTTACCGATCTTTTTGATTTTTGTGCTCGTTTAGATTTGAAAAAAACCAATAAACGCGTATTAGAAAAATTGATAAAGTCTGGTGCAATGGATGCATTAGGTCCAACGTATAAATTAACCGCTGATGGGAAAGATTTACCTCATCGTGCCGCTTTATTTGAAACCTTACCGGAAGCTATTAAAGCAGCAGATCAACACGCAAAAGCTGAGGCCATAGGACAAAATGATTTATTTGGTCTGATTAATGATGAGCAAACCGATTCACGACAAACATTTAAAAAAGTAAAAAAATGGCCAGAAGAAGTCTGGTTAGATGGAGAAAAAGAAACCTTAGGTTTATACCTAACAGGGCACCCTATAAATCGTTATTTAAGTGAAATTAAAAAGTATGCAACTGCACGCTTAGTGGGTATGCAACCTACAGGTAGAGACAGACAAGCTGTTGCAGTTGGCTTAGTAATTGGTGTGCGTGTTTTAGTTAATAAACGTGGTCGCCGTTGGGCTTTAGTTACGCTTGATGACAAGAGTGCTCGTATGGATGTCCGTTTATTTCCTGATGATTACGATAATTTTGCTGAATTACTTGAAACAGATGCTATTTTAGTTTGTAGTGGACAGGTCAGCTTTGATGATTACTCTGGAGGGAATACAATGACCGCTAGGGATATTATGACGATAGCTAATGCAAGAGAAAACTATGTTACCTCTTTAGATGTTCAAATTAATAGAGCATTGATTAGTGAAGACTTTATTGCACAATTTACACAGGCATTAACCCCACATAAAGAAGGTACTTGCCCTGTTAGGGTTTATTATCAGCGAGAAGAAGCTCGCGGCATGTTAGAACTTGGCGTACAATGGCGAGTATCCCCAGCTGATGTGTTATTATATGATTTAAAAGAATTATTAGGTGACGACAACGTCACCTTGCAGTTTAAGTAGTTGAAATACACTCGCTGATTATAAGAAATTAACTGTTATTAGCTTTTACTAATAACTAAAGTAAAATAAAGCAAGAACAAATTTTGGTACACCTTTTAGGTACAGAGAAACATATGTCATTAAATTTTTTAGATTTTGAACAACCAATTGCAGAGCTTAATGCAAAAATTGAAGAGCTTGAATTAGTCAATAATGGCCAAGAGCTGGATCTCGATTTAGAAGATCAAATAGCCCAATTGCGAGAAAAAAATAAAGAGCAAACTAAGAAAATATTCGCTAATTTAGATCCATGGCAAACAGCTCGTGTAGCGCGTCATCCACAGCGTCCATACACGCTCGATTATTTACCGCGTATTTTTACTGAGTTTGATGAATTAGCAGGAGATCGCGCTTATGCTAATGACAATGCTATTGTTGGTGGTACAGCACGATTAGATGGCAAACCCGTAATGATTATTGGCCATCAAAAAGGGCGTTCTACCGCAGATAAAGTCAAACGAAATTTTGGTATGCCACGCCCTGAAGGTTATCGTAAAGCATTACGTTTAATGGAAATGGCAGAACGTTTTAATATGCCAATTATTACTTTTATTGATACACCGGGTGCTTATCCAGGTGTAGGTGCTGAAGAGCGTGGTCAGAGTGAGGCAATTGCACGTAATTTAAAAGTTATGGCACGTTTATCTGTTCCTATTATTTGCACTGTTATTGGTGAAGGTGGATCTGGTGGTGCTTTAGCCATTGGTGTTGGTGATAAGGTTAATATGCTGCAATATGCTACTTATTCGGTTATTTCGCCAGAAGGTTGTGCTTCAATTTTATGGAAAACTGCAGATAAAGCATCTGCAGCAGCCGAAGCGATGGGAATTACTGCCACACGTATTAAAGAGTTAGAGTTAATTGATAGCATTGTTGAAGAGCCTCTAGGGGGTGCACATAGAGACATGGATCAAATGGCTGCAATGCTCAAAGAGGCATTAAAATCTGATCTGTCAGAATTAGAAGAGCTCTCGAAAGAAGAGTTGATTGATAAACGTTATGAAAAGCTAATGTCATTTGGTTATTGTTAAACATTGGCTACTGTTAAATTCGTATAACTGTAATCAGTGAGTGTATTGTAAATACTACTTGATGGTTGCAGATATAATAAGACGGTTAGCTCATTAATTTGACTTATGACAATGATTGAATCTGCACTTTTGAGTGCTATCCAAAAGCATCCCAAAACGCCAGTAGTTATTGCTTATAGTGGTGGTGTTGACTCACAAGTATTATTGCATGCTTTAGCCAAATTAAGGCATGCTAAACAAATCCCTAATCCCATCACTGTTTGTCATGTTAATCATGGTTTAAGTGAAAATGCGAGCACATGGCAACGTTTTGCAGAACAAGCCTGTAAAAAACTGACTTTACCCTTTGTTGCCTGCCAAGTTAATGTTCAAAAGCAAGCACAGCAGTCATTAGAGGCTATAGCCCGAGAAGCAAGGTTTAAAGCTTTACAATCTCTTTACCATGGGCAATCGTTAATTTTTACAGGTCATCATCGTGATGATCAGGCTGAAACATTTTTACTTGCCCTTAAAAGAGGGTCTGGCCTAAAAGGTCTATCGGCGATGTCGTCAGAAGCTAAGCATGGTAAAGACATCTTTGTACGACCATTACTTAATATCTCACGAACAGAAATTATTCGTTATGCAAAAGCACATAAACTTGATTGGGTTGAAGATGAATCTAATAGTGATACTCGTTTCGATCGCAACTTTATCCGCCAAAAAATAATACCATTACTGAGTGAACGTTGGCCTAGTATTACGCAAACTATTAACCGTAGTAGCAACCATTGTTTTGAAGGACAATTATTGTTGGATGAATTAGCTGAGCAAGATATGGCTAATTGTCAGTTAGGTGAATCATGTTTATCTGTAAGTGGACTTAGTCAACTATCGATTGCACGTTTTAATAATTTAATACGCTATTTTTTAGCTCAATATAATTACCTTATGCCGAGCACTGAGCAATTATCACAAGTTTACCAACAATTATGTGCGAGTAATGATAAAAGTCCTGCAATTAAAGTGGCTAACAATTATTTACGTCGTTATAAAAACGGCTTGTATTTAACGGCTGATTTTCTTGATATAAGTGGTTGGGAAGAAACTCTTTACTGTAAAGATACACAAGCACAATACAAAGGGTTATCAAAAGTTATTAAACTACCTGATGCTTTGGGTACAATAACTTTTGCTAAAATGCCGATTTCTAACAATGACACTTTTAAAACTCAAACTTCAGATGTAAATAATTGCTGTCAGAAAATAGCATTACCTACAAAAAATCAAAAAGTAACCTTGTGTTTTAGTCACAGTAACCCCAGTTGCTTGCCTGATTACAGAAACCATTCACGTAGTCTGAAAAAAATATTACAAGAACTCAATATTCCACCATGGCAGCGGAGGCGAATTCCTTTTCTATATTATGACGATCAATTAGTCGCAGCGATTGGTTACTTTGTTTGTCAAGCATTTATCCCAAATACAGCTGAGCCAAGTATTGCTATAACTCGTGTAAAATAATATAAATTACTTTTGTTTTAATTGTCTATATATCAACCTAATGTACTGAATTATATATGAATATTAAACTTAATTGTGTCAGTAATTTTTACACAGTTATATTTATAATATAAACTTAGAATGCAAGGCTATTTAATTTTGTTAAAAATCAGCCGTTTATATGATTCTCTTATTGTTGGCTCGTTTATTGCCTACCTAAGTTGCTGTTTTATAATATAATTTATTTTTATTAAAATTAAATTATATGAGTGAGATAGCAAAATTATTTTGCATATTAATTGTACGATTATTTTGCATGTTAATTATACGATTATATTAATAAATTTACAGATATACTAAAGGATTAAAATGAATACTTTTAAGAAAAAATTATTAACTGCTGTTACTGTAATGGCATTATCTCCACTAGCACAAGCAGGAATGATTTCTTTTTCAGATAGCCACGCTGCTTCTACCACTGAATGGAATGATGTATTAACCGTATCACAATTTGATGCTAGCTTAGGTAACCTTGATACAATTGATATTAGTTTTTCTGCTAGCATGTTATCAGACATCACTCTAAACAATAATGATAATCAAGCACAAACTACAAGAGGTAATGTAGGTATTGAAACTATAGGTTCATTTTTAGGTTTGGGCTCACTTAGTATCAATTTGGGTGCTGATACTGGTTTTGTAAATCTTGGTGCTGATGCAGCATCTGATGGCTCTGATATATTTACCGCGCTTGGTTTAACTGGTACTGATACAATCAACGCTACTATCGATGCTTCAAGTGCTGATTTCCTAAGCTTTATCGGTGCTGGTGATCTTTCTACTTTAGGTTTAACTGCTTTTGGTAATTTTGGTGGAACTGGCGGTAGTAACACTGTAATTTCAGTAGATACTGTAGCTGGCGCTAACTTAAATGTTACATATAACTACAGCGATACATCTACGACTTCAGTTTCTGAGCCGGGTTCTTTAGCTATTTTAGCCCTTGGTTTAACTGGTTTCGCTTTACGCCGCAAACAAAAATCACTTTAATTTACCCTTAGTATCAATACATTATTAGCTTGTTTATACAGGCTAATAATTAGAGCTAATAATGTGATAAATAAAAACACCTGCATTTGCTAGGTGTTTTTTTTAAGCTATTATTTATTACAACTAGGGTTAGATCCTTAGCAACAAATATATATTCCTTTGATGCTAGTATTTTTATTGATGTAGCTTAATTGTTATCAATGTTTTTATGTTGATAGATGATGTGATGCTGCGGCAGAAAATACCACATCCGTTGAACTGTTCAGTGCAGTTTCGGCTGAATCTTGAATTACGCCAATAATAAAACCAATAGCAACAACTTGCATGGCAATGTCTTCATTAATGCCAAATAAACCACAGGCTAATGGGATTAGTAATAACGAACCACCGGCAACACCAGACGCCCCACAAGCAGATATTGACGCTACAATAGCCAATAACACTGCCGTACCAAAATCCACTTCAATTGCAAGGCTATTAACTGTAGCAAGCGTTAATACGGTTATAGTAATTGCTGCGCCAGCCATATTGATAGTAGCGCCAAGCGGAATAGAGACAGAGTAAGTATCTTCATGTAGGTTTAATTTTTTACATAATGCTATATTCACCGGAATATTGGCGGCGGAACTGCGCGTAAAAAATGCGGTGATGCCTGACTCGCGAAGACAAGTAAAAACCAAAGGGTATGGATTTTTTTTGGTAATTAAAAAGACAATTAACGGATTAACGATCAATGCTATAATCAACATCGCGCTTAATAAAATAGCAACCAAATGACTATATTCAGTTAAAGCGCTTAAACCTGTGGTAGCAATAGTGTTAGCAACAAGGCCAAAAACACCAAAGGGCGCAAAGCGAATAACCAACCTAACAATACTTGAAACAGCTTCACTAAAGTCATGGACAGTCGATTTAGTATGGCTACTCGCATGTTTTAATGAAAAACCTAACCCAAGACCCCAAGCTAATACAGCAATAAAATTACCATTAACTATTGCACTAATTGGATTCTCAACCACCTTAAAAGCTAATGTTGATAATACCTCACCTAAACCTTGTGGGGGATTAGCATTAGCTCCCGCTAAATCTAGGGTTAGCGTAGTTGGAAATAAAAAACTTAAGCCTACGGCAACAACAGCAGCACTGAGTGTACCAATTAAATATAAGCCAATAATCGGTTTAAGTTCAGCCTCGCTATCAACCTTTTGATTAGCAATGCTTGAGGCAACTAATATGAACACTAGGACAGGGGCTACAGATTTGAGGGCACTGACAAATAAGTCACCCAGCATAGAAAATGATTTAGCTAATTCAGGACTTATTATTGCTAGAACGCTGCCTAAAATAATCGCGATAATAATTTGCGAGACTAAACCTAAGGATTTTATTTTATTTATAAATGAAGGAGATTTTTCTGGAGTATTCATAGCCAGCATATTTACACTTAACCTAATAATATTATTTATAGGCTGATTTTTAACATTGAAGCACTCGCTTGTCTACTTATTATAACCGTTCTACTTGAACATGTATGATTGAGTATAAACTATTGTAGGGGATTTATTGAGGATAAATAGCATGTTATAATTAAGTAATAACAATATATGAATGTTTTTAAATTAGGAACGAACATGGCAACTGAACAAGCATTAAAACAACGAAGCAATAACAGCTGTGAACTTTGTACAGCAACAGATAACTTATCTGTATTTCCTGTACCACCAACCAGTGATTTAAGCGCTCAACAATGTGTTTATATTTGTGAAAACTGTAGTGCTCAAGTTGAAGGGACTAAAGAACTAGATACAAACCATTGGCGTTGTTTAAATGATAGCATGTGGAACCAAGAGCCGGCTGTACAAGTAATGTCGTATCGACTGCTACATAAACTTTCAACAGAGAGTTGGGCACAAGATGCACTTGAAATGATTTACCTTGAAGATGATGTAAGAACCTGGGCAGAGCAGGGTATTGCTGCAGAACAGACGGGTGGGCCAACTCGCGATAGTAACGGAGCTATATTGCAAGATGGCGATAATGTAACCTTGATTAAAGATTTAAAAGTTAAAGGGGCTAATTTTACCGCTAAGCAAGGCACGATGGTACGTGGTATTTCATTAACGGATAACCCTGAACATATTGAAGGTAAAGTAAATGGTACGCGTATTGTGTTAGTTGCGGCTTATTTGAAAAAGGCATAGCAGTAAATGCTATAAAGTCTTTATAGACAACTCATTAGTATCTATTTAGAAACTAATTAGAACCACCTGCGTACTTTCTGACTATAATCTTGATAGGCAATCGGAAACAGCTTATCAAGCATTTTTTCTTCGGGTTTGATTTGATATTGAGTTATATAACCCACAAATAACGGAATGACAGCGAAGCAAAGAATATTTTTAAAATAAAGCGCTAGAGCGAATAATATTAACACTAATGCTAAATACATAGGATTGCGTGAATAGGCATAAATCCCTGAATTGACTACCGTACTAGTTTTTTCAGGCGTATGAGGGTGATGTGTAGTGTTGTGTTTATGAAAATCGTATAAAGCTAATATACCCAGAATAACAGCAATAATTATTAATAATAAAATGATAGTTGAGTTATAAGGTAAATAAAATGTATATTGGGGGAAATAATAGCTTAACGTAAACATTAAACTGGCGCTAACGATAAACTGTATTGGTGGAATAACTTTTAACGCTAGGTTCATATTATATTTAGAAATATATTAATTTATGTCTGCTTAATAGCCATACTTATCGATTTATTAAATATGGCTGATTAATTTGCACAGGCTAAAAAACGTTTATAAATTTGTAACTCTGTATTCTTCACATGCTTCTTTATCTTCACATTCGCCATATAAATAGAGACTATGGTTTGTTAGTGTGATTTTATGAGACTTGGCAATATCAGACTGTCTTTGCTCAATAACATCATCTTCAAATTCAACCACTTTACCACATTTTAAACAGACTAAATGATCATGATGTTTTTTGTGAGCAAGTTCAAATACTGATTTACCACCTTCAAAATGATGTCGAGTAACGATACCAGCATCATCAAACTG
>Ga0055584_100005261_pt1 | contig 12693 bp, 8 predicted proteins | sample OSDHelmetaG_FD_58716 | JGI IMG/M metagenome (GOLD analysis project Ga0055584, IMG submission 58716) | Pelagic marine sediment microbial communities from the LTER site Helgoland, North Sea, for post-phytoplankton bloom and carbon turnover... | ecosystem: Environmental > Aquatic > Marine >... | reverse complement strand
CCACGAAAGGATTTGATAGATCGTTTACAAGGATCAATATATAAAGAACCCTTATTTAATCCTTTTTTAACTCATGATTTAAATGATTTAGGATCTGATTCCATTGTTAATAAAATTCAGGAACTGAATTTTAATAGTGGGGATGTTGATAAGGTTAAAATAATTTTTGTACCCAGTTATTTAAATGGTGATGATGGTATTTTTAATATTTTATATTACGATTTATTAATAGGAATGGATCTGACAGTGTTTCCATCTTATTATGAGCCATGGGGTTATACTCCTCAGGAGAGTGTCGCTTTTGGTATTCCAACAGTTACAACAACCTTGGCAGGCTTTGGTATTTGGTCTTCTCAGTTTTCTAATTCGATTTTCGATGGGGTAGAAGTTATTATCCGTAATGATGGTAATAGAGAAGAGACTATAGCTAGTATTGTTGATTTAGTTAAAATATTTAGTTCAGCTACTGCAGAAAAGCTAAGTCAGATAAGAAAAAAGTGTTTTGCTCTAGCTAATGAACTTGAGTGGGATAATTTGATAAAGTACTATTACAAGGCGTATGATATAGCTTTGAAAGAAGTTAATAACCGTAAAGATCAATTCTCTGAAGTACAGCAAAAAGAGGTGCATTTACCTCATAAACCGGATCTTGTATCTGTTCCATCATGGAAGAAATTGGTAATTAAATCAAAGATGCCTGATCGCATTGAATCGCTCAATGTATTAGCTCGAAATCTTTGGTGGTCATGGAATTATCAAGCAGGAGAATTGTTTGAAATGATAGATGAGGAAGTATGGGAAGATGTACGAAAAAACCCTATACAACTTCTAGAACAGGTGTCATTTGAAAAATTGACACAATTAGCAGAGAATGATGCCTTTACCTCTAAACTCGATGAGGTTTATGGATTGTTTAAAAAGTATATTGAAAAGCCTATGGGAGAGGGACCGTCTATTGCATATTTTAGTATGGAATATGGCTTAAATGATATACTTAAGATATACAGTGGGGGCCTCGGAGTACTGGCCGGAGATTATTTGAAGGAGGCTAGTGATAAGGGAGTAAATATTACAGCTATAGGATTACTATATAGATATGGGTATTTTAAACAGGTTTTAACTATAAATGGAGAACAGACTGCAAGTTATGAACTGCAGGAATTTTCAAGTCTTCCTTTAGAAGAAGTTAGATCAGAAGATGGCCGGCAAATTAAAATAAAGATAGAATTTCCCGGTCGTGAACTTAAAGCTGCTGTGTGGAAGGCTCAGGTAGGTAGAGTGTCTTTATATTTGATGGATACAGATCTTGCCGAGAATAATCCCCAGGATAGGGAGATAACTTATAAACTTTATGGTGGTGATTGGGAAAATAGATTGAAGCAGGAGATTCTTCTTGGTATTGGAGGAGTTCGTTTATTGGATGAGATACATGCTAAGATAGATATCTATCATTGTAATGAGGGGCATGCTGCCCTTATAAATGTTGAACGTTTGGTCGATTTGGTTGAAAAGAAATTTAGTTTTGCAGAGGCTTTAGAGTTGGTTAAGGCATCCTCATTGTTTACAACACATACACCTGTACCTGCCGGACATGATAAATTTGATGAGGATTTGTTTCGGATTTATATGAGGCATATTCCCGAAAAATTAAATATTAGTTGGGAAGAGTTGATGAATCTTGGGCAGGAGGGAATAGAAACTAATGAAAAGTTTTCTATGAGTGTGTTGGCTGCTAAAACTTCTCAGGAAATAAATGGTGTTAGTTGGCTTCATGGAGAGGTTACTAAAAAAATGTTTCGTCATATGTGGAAGGGATACTTTCCTGAGGAGTTACATATTAAATATGTAACAAATGGAGTGCATTATGGAACATGGACAGCTAAGGAGTTTCGTAAACTCTATGAAATTGAATTTGGGGAAGATTTTCTTGATAATATTTCGGATAAATCTCTTTGGGAAAAGATTTATAATGTAGCCGATGAGCGTATTTGGGATATTAGAGTGACATTGCGAAGAAAATTAATAGATTATATTCGTTGGCGCATGGGCAATAGCATGGTTGAGAGTCATGAAGATCCTTCACATATAGTAGATGTGCTCGATACAATTAGAGAAGATGCCCTTACTATAGGGTTTGCTCGACGGTTCGCTACATATAAAAGAGCTCATTTGTTATTTACTGATTTAGATAGATTGGCCAGGATATTAAATGATCCTTTGAGGCCTGTACAGTTTATTTTTGCTGGGAAGGCTCATCCGGCTGATGGAGCAGGTCAGGGTTTGATTAAACACATAGTTGAGATTTCAAAGCGTCCGGAGTTTACAGGTAAAATTATTTTCTTGGAGAATTATGATATGGAATTGGCTAAGCGGTTGGTAAGTGGTGTTGATGTTTGGTTGAACACTCCTACTCGTCCGTTAGAGGCATCCGGTACCAGTGGCGAAAAGGCTGAGATGAATGGGGTCTTGAATTTTAGCGTTTTAGATGGTTGGTGGTTTGAAGGTTATAAAGAAGGAGCGGGATGGGCTCTTACCGATAAAAAAGCTTTTGAAAATCAAGATTTTCAAAATGATTTAGATGCAAAAACAATCTATAGTATTTTTGAAAATGAAATTATCCCCTGTTTCTTTGAAAAAAACGAAAAGGGAATACCTCAGGGTTGGATACAATATATTAAAAATTCCATAGCTAAGATTGCTCCTGAGTTTACAACTCGCAGAATGATAAACGATTATGAGGAGAAGTTTTATTATCCTATGCAAGATCGTATAAAATCATTACATGCAGGCGATTATAAACTGACACGTGAAATAGCAGTATGGAAGCGTAGAGTTTATTCAGGCTGGAATGACGTTTCTGTTATATCATGTACCATGCCTGATATCTCTCATAAAGAGTTAGGTATAGGAGAAAAATATGAAGTTGAAGTAGTTTTGGATCTGAAACGTTTAGTTGGGGTAGAAATGAGACTTGAAATTGTTATTGCTGAGGCTAGTGATGAGGAGTTTCCTGAAATATTGCATATAGAGCCATTTACTGAAGTTAGTAAGGAGGGCTCTGTAGTTCATTATAAGCTTGATTATCAGTTGAATCTGCCGGGAGTTTATAAATTTGGAATCCGCATGCTTCCATATAATAAAGTATTGCCTCATAAGCAGGACTTTAGTCTTGTAAGATGGATTTAAATAGGAGCCGGCATTTTAGTCATATACTGATTTTATAGCTTGTCTTTTAAGTACTATTGCTATTCGTGATGGTAAATATAATGGAAGATAATGCTGAGTTTTATGGTTTTGAGGTGCAATGCTGTAGTATGTCATATTTTTTTCAATGCGATCAAAACCACCAAATGCAGAGTCATCTGTAGATAAAATGATTTTAAATTTGCCGGCAATTAAGGGAATGCCATAATCAGTAAATGATTTGGAAGGATTAAAATTAAATACAAATAGTAAATCGGCTTTTTCAAATGCCAATATTTGATCTTTAATAGAGCTTAATCTTAGATATATTTCCGGGATGTGATTAAACTTGTATTTTTTTGCAAGTTTAATCATTTCTTTATCGAATCTACCTATGAATTTAAATTTTAGACTGTCATCTTCAGGTAGTTGCCACTGCCTGTGAGCATATTTGTATGACCATTGGTTGCCTTCTCTAGGGAAGTCTATCCATTCAGGGTGTCCAAATTCATTACCCATAAAATTTAAATATCCTCCATAAGCCGTTGCCAATGTAATTAATCGTATCATTTTATGGAGAGAAATAGCTCTGTCTATTTTTATATTAGGAGTGTTAACAGACATATGGTTATATATTTCTTTGTCTGCTAATCTAAAGAAAATTGTTTTGTCTCCCACTAAAGCCTGGTCGTGTGATTCGGCATAGGATATAATTTTCTCTTCCGGTCTATGCTGGCTTAGTTCATGAAATATTTGTCCCACATCCCATTCTTCATCTTTTTTTTCTTTTATGGTTTTAATCCAGAAATCAGGCACTCCCATTGAAAGACGGTAATCAAAGCCTAAACCATCATCTTCACTAGGAAGAGTAATGCCGGGCATGCCACTCATTTCTTCTGCTATACTAGTTGCTTTAGGATTTATTTCATGTATCAGGAGGTTGGCAAGGCTAAGATATAAAATGGCGTCGTTATCTTGTTGGCCATCAAAATAATCGTTGTAACAAGTGAAGTCTTTTTCCAGACCATGATGACGATATAACATGCTGGTTACACCATCGAATCTATAACCGTCAAAATGGAATTCTTCCATCCAATATCTACAGTTTGATAAAAGAAAACGCCGTACTTCGTCCTTTCCATAGTCGAAACATCTAGAATCCCATGCTGGATGATTTCCTCTATTTCCTTTATGAAAATATTGATTGTGTGTACCATCAAAATTACTCAAACCCTCTTCTTCATTTTTCACCGAGTGTGAGTGAACTAAATCCATAATTACGCTAATACCCATTTCATGGGCTTTATTTACCAGAGACTTTAATTCTTCAGGTGTGCCAAAACGGCTGGAGGGTGCAAAATAATTTGATACATGATATCCGAAACTTCCATAGTAAGGGTGTTCTTGAACAGCCATTAGTTGAAGCATGTTGTAGCCCGAATCTTTAATAATTGGAAGGGTTTTTTCAGCAAATTCTAAATAGGAACCTACCTTTTCTTCAATTTGGGCCATTCCCGTATGTGCCTCGTAAATAAGGGGAGGTTCATTTGTCTTTGTAAAGTTGTGGTCTGTCCATTCGAAAGGTTCAGGAATCCACACCTGAGCACTAAAAAGAAGAGTGTTTTTATCCTGAACAGTTCTTGTAGTATAAGAGGGAATGCGCATGCCTGCTCCATGTTCCCACACCATCCATAGTTTATACAAATCCCCATGTTTTAATATATCAGAATCTAGATATATTTTCCATTTTCCATCTTCTTGGGGATGAAGTTTGAAATTATCTTGCGGTAGCCAGTTCGAAAAGTTTCCTACAAGATATATTTCTTTAGCATTTGGAGCCCATTCGGTAAAAACCCATTGCTTATTATAATAATGTAGGCCAAATTCTTTATAACCCGAGGCGTAGTTCTTTAAAGATCCCCACTTTGCTTTTATTAGTTTTATATTTTCCTGAAAAAACGCACGGCGTTTTTCAAGTTGCGGACCATAAGGTTGGAGCCAGGAGTCATAATCTATCAGAGGCATGAGCTTATTTGTTTATAAAGAAATTAAAGTAATCCTAAATGGATTACTCTTTCCAGATCTTCAGGTGTGTCTATACCTATACTTTCATGCTTGGTGGGTCTTACACTAATTTTATAGTTATTCTCAAGCCATCTTAGTTGTTCCAATGATTCAGCAGTTTCCAGTGCAGATGGTTTTAGATTACTTATTTCTCTTAGAATATCGCTTCTATATCCGTACAACCCTATATGCAAATAAAATGTGTGGTGTAAATGCCATTCTTCTTTTGGGTAATGACGAAGAAAGGGAATGGGAGACCGTGAAAAATAAATAGCTTCATAATTTGGGTTCATTATTACTTTAGGTTTGTTGGCATCCCATAAATCTCCTGCTTTTTTAAGGGGTTTGACCAGAGTTGCAATTTCCGTTTCTGAACTCATAAAGCAACCTGATAGAGTTTCAAGTAATTCAGGTTCTATAAATGGTTCGTCTCCCTGAATATTAATAACCACTTCAAAAACTCGTTTTTCTGCTGCCTCTATTATATCAAGAGCCTGGGTGCATCTGTCGGTTCCACTTTGATGATTAGTAGAGGTCATTATTGCTTTACCTCCAAATTCAAGTACCGTGTTCAGAATTCTTTGATCGTCTGTGGCTACATATACATTAGATAAAGCTTTGGAGGCTTGTTCATAAACTCGTTGTATCATTGGCTTTCCACCTATGTCGGCTAAGGGTTTACCTGGAAAACGGGTTGAGCCATAGCGTGCAGGAATAATGCCTATAATGGATTCTTGTTTCATAAGATAATAATTTAACTCTCTAAGTTAAGCAAAATCAAGGAAAGGCATTCTATTTGTTGGTGAATATTTTTGAGTGAAAACAGCTATGTATTTGTAATCAAAATTGTAACTTTGTCAGTTGAGCCTGAAAATTTAGCAGGTTGTTATTTATATTAGCAGGTTGGTGTTATTTATTAATGTAAAAGTTCATTCGTTATTAATGTGTAGGTTTAAAGAAATAGGTAGTTGTTAATATGAAGGATGTTCAGCAAATAAAACAACGTTTTGGAATTATAGGTAATTCGCATGCTCTTAACAGAGCCATTGATGTGGCTGTACAGGTGGCTCCCACTGATTTATCTGTGTTAATCACTGGTGAAAGCGGAACAGGAAAGGAAGTATTTCCACAAATTATTCATCAGCATAGTTTAAGAAAGCATGGTACTTATATTGCTGTTAATTGTGGGGCAATACCTGAGGGTACTATAGACTCAGAACTCTTTGGTCATGTAAAGGGATCTTTTACAGGTGCTCTTTCCGATCGTAAGGGGTATTTTGAAGAAGGAAATGAGGGAACTATTTTTTTGGATGAGATAGGAGAGCTGCCTCTTGCAACTCAGGTAAGATTGTTGCGAGTTCTTGAAACCGGCGAATTTATACGGGTAGGGTCCTCTAAAATTATTAAAACTAATGTAAGGGTTGTAGCAGCCACTAATGTGAATTTAGAGGAGGCAATTTCTAAGGGAAGGTTTCGTGAAGATCTGTTTTATCGTTTAAATAGCGTGCCTATAATTATTCCTCCATTAAGAGAAAGGGTAGATGATATATATTTGCTATTCAGGAAGTTTGCCAATGATTTTGGTGATCGATATCGCATGCCTGCAATAAAACTTGATGAAGAGGCACGTTTATTGCTTGAAAAATATAGGTGGCCGGGTAATATTAGACAATTAAAAAATATCACTGAGCAAATTTCTGTTATTGAAAAACAAAGAGTTTTAAATGCGGAGGATTTGTTAAAGTATTTACCTAGTCATGCCGGACAAAATTTACCTGCTTTGGTAGGTAATGACAGTCGTTCTGATAATAATTTTTCTAGTGAAAGAGAAATTTTATATAAGGTGCTTTTCGATATGAAAAGTGATATGAATGATTTAAAAAAGTTAGTATTGGAAATGTTGCAGCATGGAGGAGATTTGAATCTTAAAGGTGAAAATGCTCAAATTATACAAAATTTATATGATGTAGATAATGAGATTATAAAGCCGGCTTCTTCGCCATCTTCTTCACCGGTGAAATATCCGGCTCATCATGATGAGCATGCTATAGAAGATACCGAAGAGTTTATTGAAGAATCGTTATCGCTTGAAGAAAAAGAAAAGGAATTAATAGAAAAGGCATTGGAAAAGCATGGAGGGAGAAGAAAGAATGCTGCCCAAGAATTAGGAATTTCTGAACGTACACTTTACCGTAAGATTAAAGAATATGCCATTAATGGATAGTATAAAATCGTTTAAGGGTTGGCTGTTGATGCTTCCTGTATTTGTTTTTTGGGGCTGTTCGGTACAAATGACTTTTAAGGGGTCTTCTGTACCTGAAAATGTTAAAACAGCTTCAGTTCAATATTTTGAAAACAGGGCTCCTTTAATAAATCCGTTGCTTAGTCAGACTTTTACAGAGGCATTAAAGGATAGAATAACCTCAGAATCTCGTCTTATTATTAGTGATGAAGTTGGGGATGTTGATTTTTCAGGAGAAATAACCGGGTATGATTTGCGACCTATGGCAATACAAGCTGATGCTGTTTCTGCAGAAACTCGTTTGACAATAACTATCAAGGTTCGTTATAAAAATTTCAAAGATCCAAAACTCAACTGGGAATCTTCTTTTTCAGAATATACAGATTTTGAGAGTAGTCAAAATATTACTGCAATAGAATCGGAACTCGTGAGTGAAATAGTGGATAAAATCACAGAAAATATATTTAATCGGGCTTTTTCAGATTGGTAGAAATATGAATAAACAGCAGATTGTTACAATTCTTAGTCAGCCTAATCATTTAAATGAACAGACACTTGATCAGATAAAGGAGATTTTGGACGAATATCCTTTTTTTCAGGCTGGCAGGATGTTGTGGATTAAGAATTTGCATTTATTAGATCATATAAGATATAATAATGAATTAAAACTTGGGGCTGCTCATATTTCAGATCGTGCCAGATTGTTTGATTTGTTGCATGAAAATGATGATTTTGCTTTGCAACAAGATACTATTGAAATAGAGTCAGAAAAAGATGATTTAAATGCTTCGCCAGAAATTAAAAAGTTTACAGAGCTTACTGATGCAGAAAATGCTGTAAGTGAAAAATTTTCACATGAAGCATCAGATGATTATTTCGGAGCCGAAGATGTTTTTGAAACTGAGAGTGGAGAGATACTTGATTTTTCTCAAACTTTTAAAAAGGAAGAGGATGATATAAAATATGCTTTTCCCGACGATGCTGATAATATAGTTCTTCCTAGTGCTGATTTATTAGGCTTTGATATGGATACATCATATTATAGTCTAGAAAATGAAGAAAACGCAAGTTTAGATGAATCTCGTTCATTTAATGGTTGGTTAAATGTTTTGAAAAATAAACCTGTAAATGTTCAGTCTTCAAAGTCTTCTTCATCAAAAATTACCAAGACCGATAAAAAGATGTCTTTAATTGACAGTTTTTTAGAGCAAGGTATGAAAAAGTCTCGTGTGCGACCTGTTAAACCAATTGATAAGGAGGAAGATATAGTTGATATATCAGCTAAGAGTTTGCAGGAAAATGAAGATTTAATGACAGAAACTTTGGCTAATATTTATATTAAACAAAAGCATTTTTTAAAGGCAATTGATATATTCGATCGATTGCGTTTGAAATATCCCGAAAAAAATCTTTACTTTGCACGTCGAATCAAAGAGTTAGAAGAGCAAGTTAATAATAAGTAATAAGTAAATAATATGTACGCATTTGTATCTGTTTTGGTGATTTTGGCCAGTGTTTTATTGATATTGATTGTTTTGGTTCAGAACTCCAAAGGTGGTGGCCTGGCTTCAAACTTTGCATCGTCTAATCAGGTGATGGGAGTTCGTAAGACTACTGATTTTCTTGAAAAAGCGACTTGGACTCTTGCCGGAGCTTTATTGTTTTTATCTTTTATTACAGTAATGGTTTTGCCAAAGGAAGAGATGGGGCGTCGTTCTGTTATTGATGAAGAAAGAATAGAGGATATAACTCCTGCTGCCTCTGCTTTACCTAGTTTTCCTATTTCGGAAGATTCTGCTGAAGACGTTGCATCAGAAGACGTTGCATCAGAAGACGTTGCATCAGAAGAGGCAGCTGAGGTTGAGGATGTTGAAGTACAAGAATAGTCTATTTTAGCTATGCTGTAAGTTTTTTATTGATGAATAATTAGACTTTTTGGTAGTTATAATTATTTAAGTTTTAGAAGTTATTTTATAAGATGTCAGAGTGTCAGGTTTCCTGACACTCTTTTTTTGTTTGTAACTATCTCATTATTCGAATTTAAATTGAGGTGTTATAAATTTGCACTAAATTATAAGTTTCTTGTTGGGGCAATTTGACAGAAGATATGCCAATTGTGGTATGTTTTAAGGTTTGGCATGTTTTGTGAAATAGAACGAGTCATATAAAGAAAATAATGTTTAACTGATTAAATCAATATTAGAGATGTCAACTTTAAAAGGAAAGATTCTTGCCGGTAAGGTTTTGGTAAAACCTCAGGCAGCAGAAGAGAAGACTAGCAGTGGTATTATTATTCCTGATTCTGCTAAAGAAAAGCCATTAAAAGGCGAAGTATTATTGGTAGGCGCTTCTAAAAAAGATGAAACTATGGAAGTGAAAGCCGGGGATGTAGTTCTTTATGGAAAGTATGCTGGAACCGAACTAAATATTGACGGTGAGGATTATCTGCTTATCTCTCAGAGTGACATTTTATACATTGCATAATTAGAGTAATTAGTAAACTAATTTTAAATTAAGATTAAAATGGCTAAAGAAATTAAGTTTGATATGGAAGCCCGTGATCTTCTAAAAGTAGGAGTTGATGCGCTGGCTAATGCTGTAAAAGTAACTTTAGGACCTAAAGGTCGTAATGTTGTAATTGATAAAAAATTTGGTGCTCCCTCTATTACTAAAGATGGTGTGTCTGTAGCTAAAGAAGTTGAGCTTGAAGATGCTTATGCTAATATGGGTGCACAAATGGTAAAAGAAGTGGCATCTAAGACTGGTGATGATGCCGGTGATGGAACTACTACTGCTACTGTTTTGGCTCAGAGTATTATTAACGTTGGACTTAAAAACGTTACTGCAGGAGCAAATCCTATGGAGTTAAAAAGAGGAATTGATATAGCTGTGGCTAAAGTAGTTGAAAGTATTAAGTCTCAAGCTCAAGAAATAGGTGATGATAATGAAAGGATAGAGCAGGTTGCAAAAATTTCAGCAAATAACGACAGCGAAATTGGTCGTTTAATTGCTGAGGCAATGAAACGTGCCGGTCGTGAGGGTGTTATCACTGTTGAAGAAGCTAAAGGTATTGAAACTACTGTTGAAGTGGTAGAGGGTATGCAATTTGATAGGGGTTATATTTCTCCTTATTTTGCTACCAATACCGAAAAGATGGAAGCTGAACTAGAGAATCCTTACATTTTAATTTACGATAAAAAGATTAGTGCAATGAAGGATATGTTGCCAGTGCTTGAGCAAACCGCTCAATCTGGACGTCCTTTGTTAATTATCGCTGAAGATGTTGATGGTGAAGCTTTAGCTACTTTGGTTGTTAACCGCTTAAGAGGTTCTTTAAAAGTTGCAGCTGTTAAGGCTCCTGGTTTCGGCGATCGTCGTAAAGAGATGCTTCAGGATTTAGCTGTATTAACAGGCGGTACTGTAATCTCTGAGGAAACTGGTTTAAAGTTGGAAAGTGCAACTTTAGAAATGTTAGGTACAGCTGAAAAGGTTACTATTAATAAGGAGAATACTACCGTTGTTAATGGTAATGGTGCTAAAGATGCTATTGAGGCTCGTGTAGCTCAAATTAAAGGTCAAATTGCAAGTACAACTTCTGATTATGACAGAGAAAAGCTTCAAGAGCGCTTGGCAAAAATGGCGGGTGGCGTTGCTGTTCTTTATATTGGTGCTGCTTCTGAAATGGAAATGAAGGAGAAGAAAGACCGTGTAGATGACGCTTTAAGTGCAACCCGTGCAGCTGTTGAAGAAGGAATAGTTCCTGGAGGTGGTGTTGCTTATATTCGTGCAATTGATTCTCTTGAAAATCTTAAGGGTGAAAACGATGATCAAACCACAGGTATAGAAATAATAAAACGCGCTATTGAGGAACCTTTACGTCAAATAGTATTCAATGCCGGTAAAGAAGGAGCCGTTGTTGTTCAAAAGGTACGTGAGGGTAAAGGTGACTTTGGTTATAATGCCAGGGTTGATGAATATGAAAACTTTAACAAAACAGGAGTAATTGATCCTGCTAAAGTTACTCGTGTAGCTCTTGAAAATGCAGCTTCTATTGCTGGTATGTTTCTTACTACTGAGTGCGTTTTATCAGAGATAAAAGAAGATGAACCTGCACCTGCTGCTATGGGAGGTGGAATGGGTGCCGGTATGCCTGGTATGATGTAGGTATTTACCAAAACTATAATAAAAAAAAGGGTCTGGTTTTAACCGACCCTTTTTTTATTATAATAGGTGTTTGGGTTTTATAAATCAAGATTGTATTCACACAAAAAGTCATTTGAATTGAATATATTTGCATTCCTGAAATGTTTGTGATAATTAATTATCACAAAGGGAGATGATTGTTTTAGGACAAGTTTTTATATCTATAAAAGTCAAAATAATAATCATATGCAATAAGCTATAATTTTGACACCTAATATTTTGGTTGAAAAAAGAATAATGGCTTAAAAATTCATAAGATAAATGAAGAATATCCGCAATTTTTGTATTATAGCCCATATAGACCATGGGAAGAGCACTCTTGCCGATCGATTGTTAGAGGTTACTAAAACTATAACTCCTAAAGAAATGCAGGAGCAAACCTTAGACAGTATGGATCTTGAGCGGGAGCGTGGTATTACTATTAAGAGTAAGGCTATTCAAATGCAGCACGTTCATAATAATGAAGCCTACACTCTAAATTTAATTGACACACCGGGACATGTTGATTTTGCCTATGAAGTATCTCGCTCTATAGCTGCTTGTGAAGGTGCACTTTTAATAGTTGATGCTACTCAAGGAATTCAAGCTCAAACTATTAGTAATCTATATCAGGCTGTAGAGCATGATTTGACTATTATCCCGGTGTTGAATAAAATGGATATGCCAAATGCCATGCCTGATGAGGTGGAAGATCAGATTATTGATTTATTGGGGTGTAAACGTGATGAGATTATCTATGCAAGTGGAAAAACAGGTATGGGTATAGATGAGATATTGACTGCTATAGTTGAGAAAGTACCTGCTCCTGAGGGTGATCCGGATGCTCCTTTACAGGCATTGATTTTTGATTCTGTATTTAATTCATTTAGGGGAATAGTTGCTTATTTTAAAGTTGTTAATGGTCAAATTAAAAAGGGTGATTTTGTTAAGTTTTTTAATACGGGAAAAGAGTATTATGCCGATGAAGTTGGTGTTTTAGGTCTGGGTCTTGTTTCACGGGA
>Ga0055584_100005260_pt1 | contig 12695 bp, 7 predicted proteins | sample OSDHelmetaG_FD_58716 | JGI IMG/M metagenome (GOLD analysis project Ga0055584, IMG submission 58716) | Pelagic marine sediment microbial communities from the LTER site Helgoland, North Sea, for post-phytoplankton bloom and carbon turnover... | ecosystem: Environmental > Aquatic > Marine >... | reverse complement strand
AAATAACTGAGACCATGCCCCTTGCTGAACCAAAATATCTCAATGAATCCTCTTTGGAGTATCCACAAACCGGTATAAAGGCATTGTTCGATGAGTCCATGTACTTGCTTCATCATGCTGCCTACAAGGCTATTACCCACGGCATGAGTGTTCACCGGGATGATCTCGAATCCGACCGCCACCTCAATGAAATCCTGGCAACCAGGGAAGCGGTAAGCGTGGACATTGAAAACCTGTATGACAGTACCATCAAACCCATCTACAGCAAGATAGTGGAATATGCCACCCTCCTGCAAAGCAAGTTCGCACTGGACGAAGGTAAAATAGAAATTATCAGGAATATCCTGATTGCCAATCGTATGCTGGTACATGTAGTGAAAAAAATGGCTCCCCTGCATGACAATATCATTGAATTCATGTCACTCAACAATCCCTATATCCAGGAAGAATACAACCTGATCAGGAGGCGTATTCTTAAATCCATCAGGAAAATTAATCGCTGTAACAACTCGGATAACCCACTCAAATACCTGCGCCAACTCAGCAAGGAGGGAAAAAGCGGTGAGAAACTGGATGTGCTTGTATCGGGTCGGGTGAACAAGTTGCTGCTGGATAAAAGGATCACCAGCGAAATGGCTTCCTCCCTGCTGAACGATAGCGAAAATGCCCGCAAGATCGTGCGCGACCTGGTGAATATCGCTACCCTGCTTTACCATCCAAAAGACAAATTCACTGATCGTCTTGAAGAACAGGATAATCTGGATGAGGTTGCCGCCTGATTTACATTCTACGACCTGTAAATCCAAAGTTCCGGCATTAAAGTTTTTCCCATTAATGGATTGAGCGTGTTCAATACTGCATTTCCAGCCAAACAATTAGTGCTGCGTACGAGAATGGCATGGAGCTTATAGCCGATATTACGGTGTATGTATTTTCAGCGGCGTTTATCTCAGGCTTGCTCATTACTGCCGTAAGCGGTTCAGTCAGGGCACTAAAGATTTACCTGATCGTTCTTAGTGCTCTATCTATTTTTGGCATGCTAATCGGACTAATCTTCTCCGGCGGTCTGCTTATTTTTCTTCTTTTCCAGACAATTACTCTGGTGATAATTATTTTCTTTTTCATTATCGCCGGCGCTGCCGTCGGTGCAGGTATTAATCAACTGATTCACAGGAAATCATGTTTCAAAAAACTGAAGGAAAACGATCTTGTTGATTATTTGCCGCTACCCGTATTCTGTGAAATGGAAGGCCTTGCGGAACATAGAGTATTTTCAAGAGTTAAAAGTGGTTTTTCTGAGGGTGGACTTTATAAAGGGAACCTTTATATCCACAAATCTGAATTATCAGACCCCGAAGATAAAAACATACATGGAGATCTGCAACCCTTGCAGGAATTTGCCAATAAAAACTAAAAGCAGGTAATCAGGGCGATCGAAATTTTTAAACGAGATGCGATCACCGCAGAATCATAGATTATCTGCTCTGTTCTTTAGACCTTTACTGAGCCACCAGCACTTCGGTAATGTAAGTTCCTACATCGCGCAGCTGCTCGGGACTCAATGCATTTTCAAAGGCTGGCATATTTTTGCGACCATATACCACCACACCCAGCAGATCACCCAGACCCAGTTCTGCTGTTAGCGCGGCACCACCACCCTCGCCCCCTTCACCGGTCTCCCCATGGCAAGGCGAACAAATCTGGGTATAAAGATTTTGTCCGGCAGCGAGGTCCGCAGGCCCCTGTGGCAATGTCGCCAGCAAGGCTTCCGGAGATGGCTGGTTATCTACAATTTCCTCTTCAACATATTCTTCCATGTCTCCTTCCAGAGAAAATAACCAGATACTGTCGCCCGGAGAATTTGGCGCATAAATTGTGCCACCGGCAAATGCGGCCACATACTGTTTGCCGTTATATTCAAATACAGTCACTGCTTGATGAATGCCGGTATCAGTCTGGAATTCCCACAACATATCGCCATTGCCACTATTCAGGGCGGTCAGCCGGCCATCATTACGGCCAATAAAAACCAGACCGCCACCTGTGACAGTAGAGCCACTAAAACAACGATCTGACCATTGCTGCTGCCAGGCAACCTTGCGAGTGCTTAGATCCACAGCGGTATAAATCCCTCTGCGGGGAATACCGGTACTACCGAAGGTGTCAGTATGCTCAAACGGGACATATTCCGGGGCACTGTCACGACTTCGGGAAACCAGAGCGCCGATCTGATCAGTGGCGCAGATATACATCAGATGAGAATTGGGGTCATAGGCACTGGGAGTCCAATTAACAAAAGAGAGCGGTCGATAAATAACAGAACCTTCCATTGGTAATGGAGTGAAAGTCTTGCCCTCATTAACCAAAGGCCAGCCCTCGGGTGCCATATCAATGGTATGAGGCAGGATTGGATCTCCGGCCGGAATTGGCTGTGTTGCTGCTGTAGCCCGCCCGGGAACCTGCGGTACCGGGACTTCATTGATCTCGAAAAGCGGCTCTCCAGTAGCGCGATCAAGAATATACAGATAACCGGTTTTTGGTACCTGCGCGATGCCCTTCCTCATCTCGCCATCAATTTCTGCATCAAACAGGATAACCGGATTGGGAGAATCATAATCCCAGATATCATGATGGATTTCCTGGAAGTGCCAGCGATACTCACCGCTATGGGCATCCAGTGCCACTATCGAGGCGGTAAATAAATTATCACCGGGACGCACGCCACCGTTGAAGGTCGGATAGGCGTTGCCAGTGGTGAAATAAATCATATCCAGCTCTGGATCAACAGCCGGATTGTTCCAGATAGGCGCGCCGCCGTATTGCCAGACATCACTATCTTCAGGCCAGGTATCATGACCGAATTCACCGGGGCCCGGGACAGTATAAAAGCGCCATAGCTCTTCCCCGGTATCAGCATCATAGGCATTCATGCGGCCGCGTATACCAAGATCCCCTCCTACATAGCCAATAATAACCATACCGTCATAATAAAGGGGTGCCGCGGTCAGGCTGTAGCCCACTTCGGAATCTGCATCCTGAATCGACCACAGTACTTCGCCCGTTTGTTGATCCAGCGCCACCAACATGGCATCCAGGCGCCCAAAAAAGACTTTGCCATCACCAATTGCCACGCCTCTGTTTGTCCAGCCGCAACATACATTGATTTTATCTTCATCCAGATTAGCGGTGTATTGCCAGAGGATATTGCCACTGACTACATCCAGTGCAAAAACATCGTTATCCCCGGTGATAATGTATAGAACGCCTTCATAAACCAGAGACTGTCCCTGGGCGGAGTTGCGTGGCCCGGTTCCTGAGCCTCTTAGTTGCGTGCGCCATTCCGCTTTTAGACCCGCGACATTGTCCCGATTAATCTGATCCAGTGGTGAGTAGCGCTGATTGTAGGCATTACCCCCATTAGTTACCCAGTTTCTGTCCGGTGCGGCCACAAGCTGTTCTGCCGTAAAAGCGGGAGAGGCAGGAATTGAGTCGGCTGCAGAAGCCTTGGGTAATGCAGAAAATGGCAGCACTGATATTAAGCAGATCCCTATCATTAATCTGAGTGTGCTAGTTTTATGAGCAAGCATGCTTATATTTCCCCCGCATATGCTTCTGGATAATTTTATCTACAAAATTTACTCTTGTTCCTATCCAATGAATTCCATCAAGTATTCTTGTGAAATCATTAAATGCAATTTGCAAATAGAATGCAATTTTCAGCCATTGTCCGATTCAGACAATTATGGACATACTTTGCACGTAACATTTCACATTTTCTACCGGCAAAATATGGGATAATCTGACCCCTTGAACTATTTATCACATTAAAATTAGTATCTCAGATATGAAAAGAATTCCTCTGATTAGCAGTTTGGCAGCAGCCTGTTTGAGTTTTGGCGCTGTAGCACAGGAAAATACTGACCTGGGTGACCACCCCCAATGGGGAATGTTGGAACAGTACTGTCTGGAATGCCATAACTTCGAAGACTGGGCCGGGGAAATTGCCTTCGATATGATGACTACCTCCAGCCTGGATGAGGAGCCTGCAGTCTGGGAACGTGCCGTACGTAAGCTGCGTGGCCGACTAATGCCTCCACCAGGCAGTGAGCAACCTGAGCAGGAAGAAATTAATGAATTCGTCAGCTGGCTTGAAGGCTCTCTGGACGTCAACAGCACCATTCCCCGCGCCGGACATGTCCCTGTCCAACGTATGAACCGGACTGAATACGCGCTCTCGGTAAATGAGCTTATCGGTGTAGAAATTGATGCAGAAGAGTATCTACCCACTGAAATAGAAGTCGACGGTTTTGATAACATCGCTGAAGCCTTGAGTATCTCGCCATCATTTCTTAATCAATACATTCGCGCTGCCCGACAGGCCGCCAGTCTGGCAGTTGGTAATGCCCAGGCTAAAACTGCTGTTGCCTATTACGCTCCCTCCGGGGGCAGTCAAACCACCTACCAGGACGGCATGCCTCCCGGAACCCGCGGTGGCATGATGTTCAAGCATAATTTCCCTGCAGATGGCGAATACCGCTTCAATCTTTTAGGACTTGGCGCAGGTTTAAATCCCAGTGCACTGGAAACCCGTCATACGGTGGTGATGCTGGTCAATGGCCGCGAAGTTTTTCGTGAGCAAGTTGGTGGTGCGGCTGACCTTGAACTGATTGACCGACAGGGCCCGGCAGGAAGCAATCAGATCATGCAGCGTTTCAATGGCATTCCGGTTCAGGTCAATGCGGGTGTTCAGGAAGTGGTGATTACCTTTATCGAACGGGCACGTTCACAATCCCTGTGGTGGTCAGACTCTGGCGATCTTAACCGTATGCCGCGCATGCAAAGTGGTGTTGAGGTAGCAGGGCCCTTTAATGCCAGCGGAATTTCCATGACGCCGAGCCGGGAAAAAATCTTTGTCTGTTATCCACAATCTGCCAATGAGGAATATGACTGCGCCCGTCGCATTACCGAGAACCTGGCCCGACGCGCATTTCGCCGGCAAGTCAGAGATCAGGATATGGCGATATTAATGCCCTTTTATGACACTGGCTTCGAAGAAGCCGGATTTGACCGGGGCATTGAACAGGTCGTGGCGGCAGTACTGGCCAACCCCTATTTCCTGTATCGAGGTTTCGCTCCCGATGAAGAGCAGGCTGATGATGAATATTTTGCGCTGGATGAGTTGGAACTTGCTTCGCGCCTTTCCTTTTTCCTCTGGAGCCAGATGCCCGATGATGAACTCTTGAACCAGGCTATTGCAGGTAATTTAAGCAAGCCTGATGTTATGGCGAGCCAGGTAAGGAGAATGCTGGATGATCCTCGTGCTTCTGCCCTGGTGAATAATTTCGCTATCAAATGGCTGAATCTGGATAGTCTTGAAGATATTGACCCCACCCCGGGACAGTTCCCGGGATACAGTGACGCCCTGCGTGAAGATTTTGCAGAAGAAACGCAGCGTTTTATAGGCAGTATTTTGCTGGCAGAGCACTCAGTCACCGAACTGATGACAGCCAGCCACACATATTTGAATGAACGCCTGGCACGACATTACGGTCTGGACTCAATATATGGCGCCCAGTTTCGTGAGCTTACACTGGAAGATGAAATGCGTTGGGGACTGCTTGGTAAAAGTGCCGTGCTGCTGCGCACCTCTTATGGCGATCGTACCTCTCCGGTATTACGTGGCAACTGGGTACTGGAAAAACTTATGGGGACCCCCTCTCCGCCACCCCCACCCAATGTGGAAGTCGATCTGAATGTTCCTGAAGGACAAAAAGCAACTACGGTGCGTGCACGACTGGAAGCTCACCGTGCCAACCCCAGTTGTAACCAGTGTCATGGTGTTATTGATCCCATTGGTCTGGCACTGGAAAATTTCACAGTGACCGGAAGCTGGCGTGACAGGGATGAGGAAGCCCAGGCCCCCATCAATGCACGCACTGTTATGCCCGGTAACATCCCGATCAATGGTCCGGCAGATTTGCGCCGGGAATTAACAAGTCGACCGGCACAGTTTGTCCAGACCCTCACAGAAAAATTGATGATGTATGCCTTGTCACGGGAACTGGAATACTTTGATATGCCTCAGGTACGTGACATCGTGGCTAAAGCCGAGCAAGATAACTACCAGCTTTACGGCATTGTCATGGGAATCGTGAATAGCGATGCTTTCCGCATGCAGGCCCAGCATCATGACAATGAAAAAGATGACCAGGAATTAGCGTTCCAGTAATCAGTAACGGGAACAATAGCGCAACAAGAACGACTTGAGAAAGACAAAAGAGAAAAGAGAAACAACAGAGAGACCAGCTTATGTTCATTACAAAAAAATATCTTTCGCGCAGAGCCATACTGAAAGGCGCAGGTGCCTCCGTAGCTCTGCCGTTTCTCAGCGCCATGGTGCCTGCCGCTACCGCGCTTGCCCAGACAGCTGCAGCGGGTAATAAGCGAGTGGGGTTTTTCTATATTCCCCATGGTGCGGTTATGCACAACACCGCTTATGGCGCCGAAATGGATCACTGGCATCCTGCCGGCAACTTTGGCGATGAGCTGAAGCTGAACAAGATCATGGCGCCGCTGGAGGCCTACAAACCTTATCTGAATACCTTCAGTAATCTACTCAATGAAGCCAGCAAAGGCTCGGTACATACACTTAATCCCGCTACCTGGCTCAGTGGTATTCGTCCTGACAACAACGCCGCCGGTGCCAGCATGGCACAAACCCTGGACCAGGTAATTGTTGACCACATTGGTCAGGAAACAGCCTTACCTTCGCTTCAGGTCGCCTCAGAAACTACCATACAGGGAGCAGCCTGTGGCAACTCTGGCTGTTATTACAGCTCCACCCTGTCTTTTGCCAGTGAAACCGCGCCACTACCGATGGAATACAATCCCCGTAAACTGTTTATCCAGATGTTTGGCGAAGGTGACACCAACGAGGAACGCGGCAACATTTTAAGCCAGCAGGCCAGTCTTCTTGATATGGTGGCAGAAAGCACCCGCTCCTTACAAAGAGAATTGGGCGCTGATGACAAGCAGATACTGGAAGGTTATCTCGACACTGTTCGGGAAATCGAGCGTCGGGTCGAGAAAGCAACGCAGCAGGACCTTTCCACTGTAGATGTCCCGAATGCCCCGATTGGTGAGCTGGATAATTTTGCTGAACAGGTCAGCCTGATGTTCGACCTGCTTGCCATTGCCTACCAGGCAGACCTTACCAGAGTCATTTCCTACATGATGGTGTCTGAAGGCACCAACCGCACCTATAACCATATCGGTGTACCGGATGCATTCCATCCGGTCTCCCATCATGCCGATGACCGCGAACGCCTGTACAAACTGGTGCGCATACAAACCTGGCACATGGAACGCTTCCGTGACTTTCTGGACAAGATGGCGGCGACGCCAGACGGTGAAGGCTCCATTCTGGACAACAGCATCTTCATGTATGGCTCTAATATGAGCAACAGCGACCGCCATGACAACTATCCTGTCCCCAACTTGTTAGTCGGTGGCGGACAGGGAACCCTGAAACGCGGTGGTCAGCATATTGAGCTGCCCGAGCGCACGCCACTGGCTAATCTGCACCTTACGCTCTTGCATAAGCTGGGGATTGAAGCAGAAAGTTTCGCTGACAGTACTGGCATCATTTCCGAAGTTTAGTGAAACCAGAGTAAAGCAAGGGTTTGGAGCAATGAACAAAAGATTTGACCGCAGAGAAGTGCTTCGCTATTCCCTTGGCGGGGCTGCCCTGATAGGGTTGCCATCGGTTATGGCACAGAGCACTGCTGCCACAGAAAGCCTGAGGGGTTCTCTTACCCTGATCAAAGCCGGTGGCGCTAATCAACTCGCCCTGACAAGCCAGGATGGTCTGGTACTGGTCGATAGTGGTCCAGCCGATAGCGTTGAGCTCCTATTGGACACACTGGATAACCTGGATCACTCCGGCGTCAAGACCTTGTTTAATACGCACTGGCATCTTGACCAATGTGCTGGTAATGAAGCGCTGGGGCAACAAGGTGCGACCATCATTGCTCACCAGAAGACCCATCAGCGTCTATCTACTGAATATTACATTCCCCATGAGGAACGCTATCAACATCCGTTGCCGCAAGCCGCCCTGCCCACAGAAATATTTCATGATCAGTCACAACTGCAAATTGGTGACGAAGTCATTGACTATGGCTGGCTGGTTCAGCCTCATACTGATGGCGATATCTATGTCTATTTTCGCGAAGCCAATATCCTCGCCGCTGGCGATGCCGTATCCCCCGAACGTGACCCACAACTGGATTGGTTTGGTGGCGGTTGGCTGGGTGGACGCGTAAATGCCCAGGACCAGTTACTGGCATTGAGTAATGAAGATACCTTGATCGTACCCGCCTATGGGCCGGTGATGCGCCGCTCTGATCTGTTGGCAGAACGAGATCTGACTCAGGAAGTCTATAACCGTGTGCTAAACCTGATCAGGGAAGGCTGTAGTGCCAACTGCATGGTAAATGAAGGGGCGCTCACTGGCCTGAACCGGACCTGGGATGATCCGGACAAATTCCTTTATGACGCCTATAAGGGGATGTGGGCCCATCACTATAACCTGGCACCGAATATATTATGAGCGAGATGAGAACTGCGAAGAGAAGTGTAAAGACAAGTGCACTGAGAAAAACAATGATTTTCTGGAAACTGATCTTACCTGTATTTTTACCGTTGCTACTGATTTCAAATACACTTCAGGCTGCCTCTGCCCTTGCCGAGCTGATCAAGGCCGGTAATCGAGACGGTGCCATGGAGATGATCCGTGCCGGTGCTGACGTCAATATGCCGCAGGATGACGGGACCACCCCGCTTCATTGGGCCGTCTACCAGGTTGATCAGGAACTGGTAGCAAGCCTGCTCCGCAATGAAGCCAACCCCAACATTAGCAATAATTTCGGAGCAACTCCCCTTTCTGAAGCTGTGCGAGTAGCCAATGCTGATCTGGTTGCAATGCTGCTCAATGCTGGCGCCAATCCAGACCAGGCTAATGACGATAATCAGACCCCACTAATGCTGGCGGCCTGGACCGGCGTAGTAGACGTTGCAGCGCTTCTAATCCAGCACGGGGCCCAAGTGAATACTGAAGAAAACTGGACTGGCCAATCTGCCCTGATGTGGGCTGGCTCCCGTAATCATCCTGCCATGGCCGAGTTACTGATAACCAATGGCGCTGATGTCAAAATACGTGCTCGATCTTTTGACTGGTCCTCTCAAATAACCTCAGAACCGCGTAACCAATACCGTCCGGCAGGAGGACTTACCCCTCTGCTTTACTCAGTACGCAGTGGCTGCTTGCAATGTGTCCAGGCCATTGTTGAAGCAGGTGCAGACTTCAATTTACCTACACCTGAGGGAGTGACTCCCCTGATGGTTGCCATCGATAACTTTCATTTCGATACTGCTCATTATTTACTGGACCAGGGCGCTAATCCCCATACCTTCGACTGGTGGGGTAGAACGCCTTTGTACATCGCCATTGATGTACGTACTAATGAAGGCCGCGGACAAAGCCTGGACGTCATTGACCAGGCTACTGCCCTTGAGCTGGCCCAGCGCTTGCTGGATATGGGCGTTTACGTAGATCCAGTGTTGAATTTTGGTCGACCGGGACAAGGTGGTGGCAATGGTCGATTTTCTGATGAGCATCTGAGCACTAACGCCACGCCCTTGCTAAGAGCCGCAGTTTCCCATGACGCCGAGGCGATACGCCTGCTATTGAGATATGGTGCTGAAGTAGACAAAGCCAATATTTTTGGGGCTACACCATTGCTGGTTGCCGCTGGCCTGGCAACACCACGCGGAGTACTGAGTGATGGTACTTTTTATAAGGCCCCGAATATCGAAGACAGGGTTATAGAAACGCTTGGGCTGTTACTGGACGCCGGCGCTGATATCAATGCCCGGATCACTGACACCACCAGCTACACCGCATTTATTCCCCGTCACAATTCAATGACAGATCGTCAGGGTCAGACCGCTATTTTCGGTCCCGGTAAATGGAACTGGAAGAAAGTTGCCCAATATCTTATCCAAAATGGTGCCGAAGTGAAGATCACCGATTTCTACGGTAAAACACCGGCAGATTCAGCCCTTGGTCAGGCAGGAGGTGAGCAGGATGAAGTCTATGCCGAGCTTGCCGAGTATTTGAAAGAAGAAATGGCAAGATAAACAGACACGAATTTTGCCCTTGGCAAATTCAACCAAGCCCTACGCAAAAAAAAATGGCGCTATCTTTTAGATAGCGCCATTTTTGTATCAGCCCTTAAAACTTGTCTTGAGGGCTAAACCATAAGCAATTTATTTGCCTTTGGTTCTCCAGCTGTCCGCATAGTTTTCACGGGCATCGCTGGAATAAGGTGTCGGAGCAACTCTTACCCGCATTTCGCATTGCTGATGAGGCTCAATGGAGGATTTCTGTGAATTGACAGCTTCACCCCATTTCAGCGTCAGTACATCACCAACCTCAACGTCAGCATCAACGACGGCCAGAGACAGCAGGCATCGCTCATTGTAGCTGTAACCATTAAACATGCTCATGCCCACAGTCTTACCATCTTTGGACAATTCGTCGGCATTGCTGGAAGAGTAGTTATGATTCGGAAAGTCGATCCACTTGTACGCCAGGCCTGGCTCGAAAGCGGACATTATGACTTTCTGAACGTCTTCACGGTTCCACTCAATGGTCACTTTCTTACGCTGCTTGCCTGCTTCTTTCATGGCTTCCAGTGCAGATTTTCCGATAAAGTCATCTTTCTTCCAGCCGATATAGAAGTCATAACCCAGTTCAAAAGGCGTTACGTAGTAATCTTCGATGTTGTCACTTTCCAGTGAACCGCCCAAAGAGCCCATTGCTTCATAGCTGTCAGCACCCAGCCAGTCACGGTAATCCGCCAGCATGCCATCACCTGTATAGATGCCTGGCAGAGGTGAAGGAATCCAGCCACTTTCAAGGGTGTTGGAAGAGTATGCACGAGCCCCAACCATACGCATATCAACGCCAACCGCTTTTGCTGCTTTCTGAATTTCTTCCTGAATATAAGTCTTGTCAGCATACGGGCCCCAAACTTCAAGACCAGGTGCACCAGACATACCATGTCGCAGAGCCATCACTTCACGTGAGCCGATATTTACTTTATCAACATGGAAGAATTTTACTTCAGGAATTGGGCCGCCATTCATTTGCTCAAATATCTTGCCAGCATCAGGTCCCTGAATCTGGAAACGGTAATGAGTACGAAAAACAGCTTTGCCGTCCGGGCGAGAGTCTGAACGTGGATCATGTTTCAGACGAATGTTATAGCTGCCAATTGAGGCCTGGAACATTACCCAGTTTGCCGTTGGCGCACGACCAACGAGGACAAATTTGTCGTCTGTTTCACGGAAGATAATCATGTCACCAATAACGTGACCAGCCGGGGTAACAGGCACAAAATGCTTGGCGACATTCAGCTTGAAGTTAGCAAAGCTGTTGATGCCAACATAACTCAGGAATTTTTCAGCATCAGGGCCTTCAACCGTCAGCTCATCCATATGGTGAGTCTGGTCAAAAAGTACTGCCGAGTTACGCCATGCCATTTGTTCTGAACGCCAGTTTGAAAATTCAGCAGCCACTACTGGATATACATAGATGCCAGCTTGGGAATTGCGCAACATATTTACGGCACCACCGGCCGCTTCGATCGCTGCTGTTAGACTATTCTTACTCATCTAGATCTGCTCCTGATTTTTAATTATTCTAAATTTCGGATAACGAAAAAAGTGCGCATTTTGCCAGAAAGTCGCTACAGTAGGAAGTAAATAATCTGGACTGATTCCTGCAATAGCTCCAATCTTCTCACAAGGCGGCAATAATTCTCTTTTAATTCATTGATTATAAAAGATTAATTAGCTTTTCTTCAGTATTCATAAATTTTCGCTATACGAAAATTTTTCGATATTTCCAGATTCAAATCTATAAGTAGGTGGACTACGCCTTCTATCCTGTTTATTCTTCTGCTTCTTCATCATCGCTCTATCTAACAATGAAATAAAATTAAAAATGCAATTTTAAGGGGTTATTCGATGCCAAGAAGTACAGATCATTTTCTCACCACACACGTAGGCAGCCTGCCTCGTGAAAAAGACCTGATGCATATGATGTTTGCCAAGGAAGATGGCGTCCCTGTTGACCAGCAGGCCTTACATGAGGGGGTCCACCAGGCAGTGATCAATATCGTGGAAAAGCAGAAATCCCTTGGCATTGACGTGGTTAATGATGGCGAAATGTCGAAACCCAGTTATGCGACATATATTAAAGATCGCCTGGATGGCTTTGGCGGCAGTGAGAACACCTATATTTTTGCCGACCTTATCGACTTCCCCAATCTGGCGCGCCGGGTTGGCGAAGATCCTTCACGTCAACATCGTCATGCACCAGGCTGCAAGGGACCCATCAGTGTAAAAACCACTGACGATGTGCATGAAGATGTGCGCAATATGCAGGAAGCCACCAATGGCAATATGGAATATGCTTTTTTCAGTTCTGCATCCCCGGGGGTTACCTCCATATTTTTCAAGAACGAGTACTACCCCACCCATGAGGAATATGTATTTGCTATAGCCGAGGCGATGAAAACAGAGTATGAAATTATTGCTGCCTCAGGCGCTACATTACAGATTGACTG
>Ga0055584_100005259_pt1 | contig 12696 bp, 10 predicted proteins | sample OSDHelmetaG_FD_58716 | JGI IMG/M metagenome (GOLD analysis project Ga0055584, IMG submission 58716) | Pelagic marine sediment microbial communities from the LTER site Helgoland, North Sea, for post-phytoplankton bloom and carbon turnover... | ecosystem: Environmental > Aquatic > Marine >... | reverse complement strand
TCCGGCCTGAACTAATTTTTCAGCAAAATCTGTATTACCCTTTTCTATTGCTTCTTTATGAAGAGTGAGCCAGTCATCAGCTTCTTTTGTTTTTTCATTCGGGCCGAGTAAATTGACTGCTAGTAAAATAAGTGCAGAACAACTCAATGCGGCTGCTAAGTGTAATCGTAATTTGTTATGATTCGCCATAGGGTGTTCCTTATTTGGAAATTTGTTGGGCGCTATAGATCAGTCAAATAGCAGGACAAACATTACCGACCAAATCGCATACCAAATTACTATTTCACCTAATACGCTCATCATGACTTATGGATAGCTCGATTCAGGTCGTCTAGCCGTAAATCATTGTGTTTGCTTGTTTTCTCAAGGCTGGACCATAAGACACAGGGATGACCGTCTGCTCGCAACATAAAAGGAATATTATTTTTTGACAGATGCTCGCATTGCTTTGTTTTTTGCTTCCAACCAGTTAGTGCTGTTAGGTCTTCAATCGTTAAAAATTTATTCATAAGCCTTACTCCAAAAAGTCGCCATGCCTGCAATAATGCGCGGCTTGCATTAACAAAATGCCAATCAGTAAGCCTGCTAAAAATGGGCCGCCGTACCGATCGACTAAATAAAATATCCCTGCCATAAACAAGGCAAATATCACGTTAGTCATTAGTTTTCTTGGTTCCTGGTTTTATCCACCGCATCAGCAAGAGCATCGCAAATTTCGTTGGGTCGCTGGTATTAGGAAGATAAATACCGAACATGCTATAGCTACTAGAAGTTGTGATAGCACAGTTTTACTACAAGTCATTGCGACCTTCCTCGAATATTTTATTGAGTCTTCCATAAGACTCCTCAGGGAGTTTTGCTATTCCTCGAATAAGAACTTCGTCCCCGCTAGCGAGCACTCGTGTCTTAATCCCAGGCGCTAGTCGTTCGCCCTCTTTTACTTCGTTTTCGTCATAATCGGCCCCTCTTACAATGGCGCCATCGCGTAACGCTTCCCTTAAGCTGAACGTAAAAGCGTGTTTGAACGATTCGCCACAGTTAATACAGTTTTCAGCTGAGATAGGGTTTAGAGTTTCGCAGTGTGAGCATGGTTTAGTCCGCGGAGCTGACTCAGGAAACTCATGCCCACAAACATCGCATGAAGTCGTTTGCCAAGAACATTTTGAGCCACATTCTGGACAATGCTTGGTTCTTTCTTTCGGCTCAGCGTTTGCTCGTTTTGACGGAGACATTTCTAGTTCTACGCGCGTTGCATACTCGTCAAATATTTTGAGTGATGGCATAATCACATAGGCTCGAGTGTAATCTTCGCGGCCGGATGTTCTTACAACTCGCCCCATGGCTTGGCGAAAAGCGAGCTCGGTCCTAGCGTAAGGTAAGTAAATCAGGACTCTTAAGCGTGGTATGTCCACACCTTCTGAAATCATCCCGACACTAACCAGCCATCGTTTTTTTCCATGCCTGAACCCCGCTATACGCGAGGCTGCATTTGGTTCGTCGCTATGGACGATAACGGGTGTTTCACCTTCACGTAACGCGATTAAATCACGCATGTATTTGGCCATTTCGATACTGGAGGCAATAACTAGGCCACCTGCGTCAGGCATTTCGTGTCTTAGATCATCGAGTTTTTCTGTCGCGATGTTCAACATCGTTGCTTGATAGCCACTGGATAACGGTGTCTTATTATCTTTTTCGTATTGCGGCGTACACGCTAACTTATAAAACTCAAGCGCCCGTTGTAGGCCGTCCACTCTTTCAAAGTCATTCGGTAACTTAGTATCGGTTTGACTGCTCACGAGCACTGTCGTTTTATCCTCTAAGTCCACAGCAAACTTTCCTTCGTGGCGATGGAATGTAATAGGGCGACAATATTCCAGATCTACGCATTCTCCGTAGGTAAGCGTATAGCTCCCTTCAGCAGGATGCTCAATGGCACCAGAATCGTCGTAGGCTAGCCATACGGACTCGTTTCCATCAGATCGTATGGGCGTACCCGTTAGGATTAAGACATATTTGGCATCAGCGAAGGCGCTGGTCGCTGATGTACCCCAAGCCGCCTCTACGGCGGCATGATGATGTTCATCACAAATTACTAACGTTTTGCTGTGTCTACAGACTGCTTGAAGTTCGCTTGAGAGTCCTTGTATTGCTTGCCATGTTGCACAGACATCAGCACTCATTTCAGACACCTCCTGATCTGCACCAGTTACCTTGGCCATAAATCGTCCGGTAAGAAGCTTAAAGTCTTCCGCCCACTGGTTTACTACTTCGGAACGGGGCGCTATGACAATCACACGTTCTATGTCACCGCGTTCGATTAAAAGTGCCGCGATAGCGATCGAGGCTCGCGTTTTCCCAGCACCAGGTGCTGCGTTTATAAGAAAATGCTTTTGTTCGTCTTCACCAAGCAACCATTGCTCGGCCTTATTTAGTGCAGCTTTTTGCCAGTTTCTTAATTGTATCTTATTCATTTTGACCCCTTTGACAGATTGCATCGTTGACACAACGCTTGTCCGTTTCGAAGATTTGTTTTCCCGCCCTTTGAAAAAGGAAGAACGTGATCTGCATGAAAGATTGTTGGAAGTCTGTCACCGCAGATCTGACAGAAGCCTTTTGAAAGCCATTTAAGGACTGATTTTTGCTTTTTGTTGAATAACCTGCTCATCGTTGTATCCACCATTCTGAGAAGTGGAGCTCTTTGATTGGCGTGTTAGCAGGTGGGATTAGTGTGCAGACTTTATTCAGTCGTGCTAACACTGCTGAATACGTTATGATTTTCCGTTTGATAACAAAGCCGTCATTTTTCAGTCGTGTCCGTGTGGCTGCTGGATTGACAACGCCAAACATGATGATTGACTCGAGATTCGTTATAGGGTGTCCATCTAGCATATGTTCCCTTAATGCAAGTTCAAATCCTTGATTGCTGTATTTCATTTTTTTATTTCCTTTATGCGTGGTTGTTTGTTTCTAAAAATAAACCGCAGCTCCTTAGAGCAAGGTGTGTAGTGATGTCTTTGGTAATGCCATCGTTAGGGTCGGTAATGTCGTCTCCAAAATACTCCCGCCCTCTGCAGATTCCTGTCCAATCGGCACCATCTGATATTTGTGCATATAGAGGTCTGTGATCGAAGGGCAGGTGACATTCTTCGTACTCAGATTTATTAATTGGTCGCTGCGTGGGGAGAAAAACTTTGGTTATACGACTTGCGAGCAATAAGTACTCGTTCGTATTCGCATCTTCTGGCAGATCCTTGATCAGTGCGTTATATATTTTTTTGGTTAAAGTTGGTCGATTCATTTGTAGGTCCCATTTTTGTTATGTTTCCTATACAACGAACGAATTGTGATTTTGTGAGGGTTTTTTTTAAAATTTATCTTTATTTTGCAGATTACTTGCGCTTAATGCTTATATACCCTGCAATTTAGCTGAATAAAATTTCAGGACAGTCTTAGGCCTCACAAAATTTGCTTTTGCCCGTTAATGAATAAATACTTTGTTTATTAAACTAATTTGATACGAACAAGGTGCGCAGTGAATTTAGATCACTTAGTGGAACGATTGAAGAAAAACCGAAAAGATGAGCAGGCTCAAAGTGCGCTTTATACGGAATTACTTCCCGATTTAGTTAGCTGGTACGAGAGACACGGGTTTAGTCCGCATGATTCGGAAGATCTTGCTCATGATGCAATTTTTAAAATTATAGAGAAGATCAAGCAATGTCGCTATGAGCCTAACAAATTCATTTGGACGGTCGCTAAGAACATAGCAAGAGACAAATGGAGAGCTCCAAAAATATCTTCTTATGACTCAAATAAAGATACGCGTCGATCAGAAGAAACACCTCAGTATGACCCAATGGAGGGCTGCGTGGCTGCAGGGTTGGCGAGGTTTCAGAACGAAGAAGGGGGCGAACGAGCTGCTGTTATCGCGTGGAGAATAGATAATGTATCGCCAAAAGATATTGCGCAAAGGATAGGAAGAAGCTACGACGCGACGCGCCAATTTATTATGCAAAGCATGAAGAAATTTAAGCCATTTGTAATACACTGTTTTGATCGGCCTGGAGAAGAGTCATGAGTACAAAAGATAATGATGATTTCATCTCTGCATTAGAAGGAGAAGACATAAGTGGGCTTGAAAATAATGCGGAATCAAAAATTGGACAAGTGGCGCGCAACATAATCCTACAACAAGAAAATCATTATAAAACGCTTACACCATCCGAGGAGCGATTGCGTCAGTTGGCTATGCAGGTGCAAGAACTGGAAGCTAATGAACATAGCTCCTCGAGTGCTACAGGAGTAATGATGGGATATGTCTCTCAAGCTTTTGATAGGGTTTATACTATTCTATCAGGACCTGTTGCCGTTAGTGGGATGGCTGTATCAATCCTAGGTTTATGCGTTGTTCTGAATATTCAAATGAGCTCCCAGGTTGATCCGGTCTTATTAACAGACCAAGCTATCGTGGAGCCTGGGACTGCTCCGCCGGTGGAAATGTTATTAGAGCTTGAACAAGATCTCATGGTTTATAATGATCAAATGCCGTCCCGCGAAGTTTTGTCTTATGACCTAGATCTAAGTCTCTATGATAAAGATCGGTTGATAGTCATGCGGGGCGGAGCGAGGCAATCGCAAAGTAGTGGTGTCGCTGTTGAGTCGGATGATCCGTCTGTGGTAATTACCTGGACTGTTGATGTGGCTGATGTCGCTGCCGAGACGGCGAAGTGGCAACATAAGCTTTTAAGACAGAAGGTCCCGCATGCTATAAAGTTCTCCTCAGATGTTACCACTATAATTCGTGTTCCTTTGGGTAATGATGATGCTCAGAAAATATTTGTCGGCGAAACAGAGAACATACTCCCAGCTGAGTACGCCGATACTTTCGCTCACGTCGTGATCAGGCACGAACCGGTAAATTAGTATTGAGCATGTTTGACGGATCCACTAGGCCAGGTCCGTTCCTCGCAAGCTGGCTTTCTATTTTATTTCTGTTGGGGATCTCTTTTTTAACAGCTGCTAATGAGGAAAATGAAGACTCTTGGGTTGAGCTGCGGAGCGCGCTCAAACAGCAGGGATGGGCAATAGCATACCAAGGGGAGTCATGCTTTGAGAATTACCAAGTCCCGTTGAGTCGCTATATCGGTCCGGGTGGAGATACGAATTATCGAAAAGTAATTCTAGAATATGAAAAGTTCTTGAAAATCATTGACCACAATGAATGCCCCAGTCATGTGGCGGAGTTTCGTTATCGATTAGCGAGTGCGTATCGTTACGATGAACGCGTCTCTAAAGACTCTGTCACACTCATGCAATTGGCTTTAGAAAGTGCGCGGGCAGTCCACCCTATGTTGCGGGATGACGTCTTCGCAGGCTATGCGATTGAATTATCTGAACATCTTATGATACTAGGCAAGTATGTTTCTGCAGAACAAGTATTAACGGAACAGTTGTCTTTTCTTGACTCTGACGCGAGCAAGAAAAGTCGCCCCATCTATCGATTATTACTCTCGTTAGTGCCGCTTCAGAACGAGTTGCTAAGAGAAGACATTCTACCAAGTGATTCTATAGAAAGCATGAAGCGGTCATATCTGCGAAATGCGCGCGAACACGTTTCCTACCAGCCTAATGACTATGATTTTGTGTCATATGATTCTCAGGCGGCTGGTTACATGGCTTTAATCGAGGCATTAGTGCTTAATTCCCAAGGTGTGGAGGGAGCAAATATCTTGGGGCAGCTAGTTGAGAGGATCTTAGATTTCCGTTACTACCATTTGTATTCCGATGGTAGCAAACGGATGATTCTTATTAGGTCCTGGGATGAAATTCTAATTGGGCGTGAACCAGGGAATAGGGATTGGACGGTTGATTTGTGGTCGAAACCGCATACCCAAAAAATTGGGCGTGCCTTGTTACGGCTATTAGATGAAAGCAACTCTGCAGATCGCATGTACCAATATTCCGTAAAGTCAGTGCTCGGTGAAATTGCATATCAAATTGAACAGACTGACCAGGCAATAACACTTTTGACTGAGGTGACCTCAGATCGCTATGAAGAAATCTGGCGCACTTATTACTCTGAACATGTATCCAATTTAATGCATCTCGCTGCCGTATATTATCGTTCTCAGAAATATAGCTATTACGAAGGAATCAAAAGACGGATAGAGCTTTTTATCGGAGATGCCGTCCCCAAAAAAGAATCCGATACATGGCTTGATTGGGTGGAGGGAGAATTAGCGACCTACCAAGTACAAGATATTATGCGACGGTTATATCCAAAACGCGTACAGAGATTGAGCCTTTTGTATCCTATAACGTCGGATTTGCAGATGAGGGAGGCTATCCGAAAATTATCAGCTTTGGCTGCTGAAGAAAAACTCCCAAATATAAGAGAAAAAGCTCTCGCTGAAATTATACCCCGCTTATATGAGTTCAGGTTGGCAAGTGAACGTCTGGAGCAAATCCTTGCTGCGCACTTTAACGAATGGACCAGCCTGTACGGTAGCGCCGAGGGAATAGCAAATATTGAGAAACTTATATTCTTTTTGGAGCGTATTGAACAAGTAGACGTTGCTCGCAAGTTCCTAAGGCTAGTGACTACACAGTGTGATAATTCATCATTAGAAATGGGGTGTTTTACATTATTGATGCTCGGTGGTGGTTACGAACATTTTTTGGGGAACCCAAATGCTATTCACTACCGCCGAAAAGCTGTTGAATTAGGGGATAAGATATGGGGCTCATATGATCAACGACAAGCACTGGCTCTTTACTCCCTTGGGATAGAGCAGTACAAGATCGGTGAGACTCAGGATGCCTTAGACTCGATGCTACTGGCATCTAGCGTTCTCAAAAATGTGCCAGACGCTGAGTTGGATGTGCAGCTATCTATCGTAAGGAGCCTATATCGGATGGGTGCCGAGATACCTCAGGCACAGCTTAGGCTGTTTTTCGATGAGTCTAAGAACATTATCTCCCGCGATTCAAAGCATTACGCGTTTCTTTTACAACTCCTACTGTACGGAGAACTCTTTGCTCTCAATACGACTGATCTTGCTGAGGAAATTAATCTTGCTGAGGAAATCGAATTTTTGACTGAATATCTTTCCCACAGGCAGATAGCTGCGTCAGTCAACGTCCCTGATGATTTGTCTCTCTTGAACACTATGCGAATAGTACTAATGATTGCGACTAATGAGAGTTTATTGAAAGCAATTAGAGAGACAGAGTTTGATTTTGAGTCGTTTTTCGATAGTACGAGAATTCTTTTGTCGGAAAGAAATTGGTCTGGTAAACCAGCGCTCGGCCTGGAGGCTGCCGAGCAAATGTTCTCCCTAGCTGCGCTATCTTACACGTCATTAGTTTCCCTTGAAGAAGGGCTCAGTATTGCAAAGAACGCAAGAGCTCATTTGGGTGCACTACTCGAGAAGGGGAAGGGGAACGAACTGCGGCCAGCTGATTTGGCTATACGCGCTGCTGATGAATATCTCCCCTTGATGGCGGTGCGTCGAAATGAAAATTATGATAAGTTTGCTCTCCTACCGACTGCCTTAGATGCGATGATTGTAGCTATAGCAGGACAACTAGTAGAAAAAGGGGATGTTTCAGAAGAAGAAATTCTAGCACTATCTAACGACGTGTTTGTTGGAACGCAGGCTCTGATATTTAATGCTACTGCGAACAGCTTCCATCAGACATCACAGAACATTATAGCCAAAGAACAAGGTCTTTCTGGGCTGATAGAGAAAAGAGATGTTTTGGCTAGTCGCCTTAGCGAGACAGAATTGAAAGTGGGCGAGATGATTCGTTTGGAAAATGAGCTCTCTAATGTGGGTCAGGCGCTGAGCAAGGATATGCCTTTTTACCGCGAACTTTCCCAAAATCAGCCCATTCCACTACCAGAAGTGCAAGAGCTGTTAGGGAATAATGAGGCATTATTTATCGTAGGTGATTTATCTCATGGTCAGGAAAAGGTTAGTTGGGGTGCGATCGTCACAAAGCAAGAGTTTAAGTGGCGAGAGTATCCTGTTGATGAGATTCAAAAATACGTCAAAATTATCAGATCATCGTTTGGTATCCCTGGCGATCTCAATAGGTTTGATGTTAATGCAAGTTATGAGCTCTATCGGATACTGCTCGAAGAATTTGAGTCGACACTAAGTGATGTGAATCACCTTATTATCATCCCGAGTGGACCGATGAGTTCTCTCCCGATGAGCATGTTGGTTACTGAGCAGCCGAAGGGCGATGAAGTTGCCTGGTTCAGTAAAAAATATGCGACAACAACATTACCATCGGTCACCTCATTAAAGGCAATGCGTGAGGCAGTGGGCTCAGCTAATGGGACAAAGAAGTTTCTGGGCATTGGAGATCCTTACTTTGGAGAGCAGGCACTGAGTAAGCAGGATATTTTTTCCGGTAATTTTCTTTCAGTAAGAGGAGCTACCGCTAATAGGGCAGGATTTGCGCAATTTGCGGCCTTACCTAAAACACGTGCTGAACTAAGGAGTATGGCTCGAGTATTGAACGGTGATCCTCAAGATCTTTATTTTCGTGAACGAGCGAGTGAGACTACGATAAAGTCATTAAATCTTTCCCAATACCGGAACATTGCATTTGCGACTCACGCTTTGGTGGCTGGTGAGTTTGAAGGGTTTGATGAACCGTCTTTGGTTCTCTCACTTCCAGATGTTTCGGATGAGGTGGACGATGGATTACTCACTGCAAGTGAGATCTCGTCGTTAAAACTGGATGCCGATTGGATCATTTTGTCAGCCTGTAACACAGGAGCATCCGATGGCTCGGTTGGGGCAGATGGATTGTCGGGCTTAGTGAAGGCTTTTTTCTTTGCAGGTGCTCGCAGCCTACTAGTATCACACTGGGCGGTTGAGGATACGTCTACTACTTTTCTTACCACAGAGACAATTAAACAGTTCTCTAGCGGAGCATCTAAGTCGGAGTCCCTACGACAAGCACAGTTGAAGATGATTAACGGCGAGTTAGGTCCTGAATTCATGCATCCTGTCTATTGGGCTCCTTTTACTGTTGTCGGCGGGCTAGAGCCATTACCTGTGCATTAGAATAAAAGATTTACTATCGTCCCTCACAGATCCGGGCTTGAAACGTTCTTCTAAGTAACAGTGGGTTATTTAGAGGTACAAATTCATGCGACTATCAAATCATGCACAGGTGAGAGCGCAACAAAGAGGTATTGAAATTCCTTTTCTATATTTGCTGCAAGAATTCGGAGATACTCAGGATGCCGGGGCCGGGTGTGTAGTACGGTTTTTTGGGTGTAAAGGAAAGACACGATTGGAAGCAGCAGTTGGTCTCAATTATCTGAAGAAACACTCGGAAGATTTAAGAGCGTACATTATCGAGTGTAGAGAGACTCATAGTGTTGTGACTGCTGGGAAGTTACGTAAAAACAGTAGGGTGTCCCACTTTAGTGGGAGGTGCAAAAGTAAGTCAGATTATTTTCGCAGAAATAGTGGCAGAAAGAGGAGCTGGAGTAGCTTTTAACCTATGTGGGCATTGGCAAGCGACGTATTTAGGCGATTATCCTGAAAGAGTAGGTTGGGGTTAAAAATTCCTTAATATTTTTGGCACGAAGATAAAGTCTCCCCCATCATGGCCGAGCTTGTTCAGGCCGGAGTATTCTGGTGTTTGCTGTAACTTTGCGTTACTTGCGGCATAGACCACCTCTTTCCTGAGAAGTGGGAGGATACTCCCCGCGTATAAAACATCGTCATTCTCGCTGAGAATATTTAAAAGAGCAGCTGCGAAGACTGAATGTTTCGCGCCGGGGACAGAGTCTATGACGGGCTCGTCTCCGCCGGAAGCCAGAGCGACACGAGTTTTTAGACCTATCATCCGTTCAAGGGTGGCGAGGCTCTTCTTAACTGAGTATTTTTTTTCCGGGCCCCTCATTACCGTTGCTGCATAGCAAGAATCTGCAATTAGCATTACGTGCTTTGCTGGCAAGCTTTTTATGATTCTATTTATTCGATCATTGGCTATCCATTCAGTGTCGTCGGTTTCTTCTGCATCAACGGGTTGCCAAAATCCGTCTTTCGTCTCAGGGTCCATATTGCCGTGCCCTGCATAGTAGATGAGAAAGTTATCATTCTCATTGAGTTCTTTTTTGTAGCTGTTTAGAGTCTTTAAAGTCTCTCTCCGAGATGCGTTGGTGAGTAATTTGGTGGAGAAGCCATATTTTTCACGAAGTAATTTCTCTAACGTTTGACCATCGCTTACCGCGGTCCTTAGTTTTTTGAGGTGGCTGTAATCGTTATTAGCAATGATAAGGGCATAATAGTGTCCGAATTTTACATTCGTATATTTTTGAATAGTTGTGTTCGATATTATTGCTTCGAGTCTTTCCGCGTGTTGTTTACCTACATGTTTGTAAAGGTGTTCTTGCGAGCGTGAAATTTCTAACAAGCCACTAGACTTAGTGGTTTTTCTATAATGTTCGAGTGCTTTTTTGTGATCCGGCTTCCTCACTCGCCCTTGTTCTAGCATAAGCCCTAATTTAATCATTGCGCCTGTGTGATTTTTTTCTACTGCTTTGCTGTAATATTTTGACGCTGCGGTATAGTTTTGATGAACACCAAGACCTGTTTCATAAAGGCGGCCAAGTGCGTAAAGAGCATCTATACTCCCATGCTTTATCGCTTTTTTGTACCATCTAGATGCTTCGAGGTGGTCGATAGGCGTACCCCTGCCGAGCTCATGTATTGCCCCATAACGACGCATTCCTATCCCGTTAAATTGTTCAGCGGAGCGCTTATACCAATACACAGCAAGGTCGTAATCTGTTGGTGTGCTTATACCGTTTTCATAGAACATTCCTAGCATGTGTTGTGCATCTGCATGATCATTTTCGGCAGCTTGTCTGAACCAGTCTAAGGCCAATACATCGTTTTGTGATACTTGGTCCCCAAGATGGTACATAAGCCCCAACCTATATTGGGCATCGATATTCCCGGGAGACGAAGCTAACCACTGAAACCACGCCAGCAGAGAGGACGCATCTCTTATTTCATTGCGTTTTGCTCCGACAGGAGGGGTCTTATCTATTCCTTCAGATTCCTTCTTAAAGCCCTCTGAGTTCGCATAACGCTCATACCATATCTTTGCGATTGTTGGATTCTTTGGTATCCCGCGTCCGTATTGGTGCATGTTGGCAATAGCATATAACGCCTCGAACTCACCTTGGTTAGCCGCGAGTTGGTACCAGGTCATCGCTTCTGCATTATCTACAGCAATACCCAGACCTTTTTCGTACATAGCACCAATATTTAGCTTCGCTGTAGCATTATCGAGGTCGGCAGCGCGTCGATACCATGTCATCGCCTCCTTATAATCGATGTCAACGCCCAGACCTGTTTCATACAACACGCCGATGTTATTCAAAGCATACTCATCGTCTTGTTCTCCTGCGAGTCGATACCACATCATCGCTTGACTATAATCCTGATTAACACCTTGTCCGTTATCGTACATCAGACCAATACGATATTGAGCATCGACATCCTCTTGGTCGGCAGCGAGCCGATACCATTTCATTGCTTCCTTATAGTCTTGGTCAACGCCGAGACCTTCCTCATGTAACCTACCAATACTGTATTGGCCTGCGTTCTCTCCTTGGTTTGCAGCGAGTCGATACCATTTCATTGCTTCGTTATAGTCTTGGTCAACGCCGAGACCTTCCTCATACATTAAGCCGAGATTCAGTTGTGCAGCACTGTATTCTTGGTCCGCAGCGAGCTGGTACCATTTCAATGCTTCTTTTAAGTTCTGTTCTAAACCTTGACCGGTTTCGTAGAGGAGTCCGAGCGCATTCTGAGCGTAAGGATTACCTTGGTCTGCAGATAGTCGATACCACGTCAGGGCTTCCTTATAGTCTTGGTCAACGCCTAGACCTTCATCGTAATGGACGCCAAGATAGAATTGAGCATCACTATCACCTTGGTCAGCAGCGAGTCGATACCATTTCATTGCTTCGTTATAGTCTTGGTCAACGCCGAGACCTTCATCGTAATGATAGCCAATCATGTATTGAGCATCACTATCACCTTGGTCTGCAGCGAGTCGGTACCACTTCATTGCTTCTTTATAATTTTGGGCAACGCCATGCCCGGCCCCATAGAAGAGACCAATATAGAACTGTGCTTCAGTATCACCTTGTTTTGCGAGAGGTTCTAATATAGTGAAAGCGAGAGCGTAGTTTTCATTTTCATAAGCATTGACGCCATCAGACAGGTCGTCGCCAAAACAAAGAGTAGAAAAAATAACCAGAGAACTAAAAATCGCGCACTTAAAATTCTTTATTAGCATAAGCATAACATTACCTTCTTCGCTAAATTGCTACAACAATGATTTAAGTGGTTTGGTTCTATTGTTCTCTGCTGTCTGAGAATAGAGTGTTTATTCGCAATAGGAAAGTAGTTTTGTCCATATAATGAAACGTCCTTATACGGTAAAATAATCATCAGATTAAAGCCTTAACGAGGAGGCATTATGGCAGCACCATTAGGTAATCAAAATGCGTGTCGAAGCAACCGGGAATACCGTAATGCTTTGCTTCGTACGCTCAAGCAATACGAGGCTACCGGTACTCCACGGGGTGAAGCATTAAATCAGATCACTACCCGTTTAGTAGAACTCGCTATAAAAGGCGAGGCG
>Ga0055584_100005258_pt1 | contig 12698 bp, 13 predicted proteins | sample OSDHelmetaG_FD_58716 | JGI IMG/M metagenome (GOLD analysis project Ga0055584, IMG submission 58716) | Pelagic marine sediment microbial communities from the LTER site Helgoland, North Sea, for post-phytoplankton bloom and carbon turnover... | ecosystem: Environmental > Aquatic > Marine >... | reverse complement strand
CGACCTGCCTGGATCAGCCAGTTCCCCTGGCGCAGCGCAGCGCTCGGGTGGTCAGGGTTGATCTCCATCACGCGGTCGAGCGCGGCGATCGCATCATCCAGGCGGTCGGACCGCTGCAACGCATCTGCGTACAGAACCCAGAGGCGGTCTTCACCGGCGTGCGTCTCCAGAACGCGCTCGCTCATCATGATCGCGTTGTCGAGCTCTTCCAGCTGAATGTAGGCAGACACCACGTTGGAGAGATGACCGACCGGCGTCTCAGCGCCCTTGGCTTCGAAGACCTTTTCGTATGAAGCAATGGCTTCGCGGTAATATCCGACGGCTTCCGGCGCGACGGCATCCCCACCGTTCTGGGCACCGACAGCAGCTTCCTGCTGAATCTCCAGCGCGGCGCTGAATGCAAAGCCTCCGTACTGCTCATGGAGGTCAACATTCTCGGTGTCCACGTCGAGACCCACCTGGATGAATTCCATCGCACCTACCGGGTCGCCAGCCTGAGCCAACTCGTACGCGATCCGCATCCGAATGGCCGCGTTGCCCGGGTTGATGTCCAGATAGCGCGAGTAGTAGTCGCGCGCCTTGTCGTCCTGCTCGCTGACAGCGGCGATGTAGCCAGCCAGCTGAAGTGCGTCCTCGTGGAACGGATTCTGGTCGAGCACGGTCTCTAGCTCACCCAGCGACTCGTCCATCCGCTCCATTTCGTAGAGAATCCGACCGCGCAGGTAGCGCGTCCCAACCTGGCTCGGGTTCAGAGCGAGCGACTCATCGCAGTTGCGCAGGGCGTTGTCCCACTGCTGCGACGCGTAGTAGTCGTTGCAGATGGCAGCCGAACGGACGGTGGTCGAATACCGCTCGAATTGCTCGAAGATGTGCTGGGCTGCCAGATCCCGGTCATCCTTCGTCGCCGCGAACGCTTCGATGGGGAACGACTCGGAACCCGCAATGTCCCACACCTCGGCCGTCACCATGAAGTTGTCTTTCGACACCTCATTGTAGCTGGCGCAGATGGCGACGGGGACGTTGATCTGCGACGCGAGCTGGCGCGTGTAGAGGCAGTTCAGATCGTCGATCTTCATGTCGAAACGCTTGGCTTCGTCCTTGATGTCGCGTTCTTCCATGGCGACATGGGTCGGAAAGTCCTCGAGGAGCTTACGGAGCTCCTTGGAGACGTCCTTACCGAACCCGTCGTTTGCGTCCTCGAGAGGCTCGAAGTACGGAATAATGACGCGAAAGCGTCCGCCGTCCTGAGCCGCGAGCTCAGCCGCGGGGGCGATCACAATGGCGGCAATCGCCACAGCGAACGTCAGCTTGAGCCGTCCAAGCATGGCTTCATCTCCTTGGGTTTTCCCGACGGTTGTCCCGCCACACCGAGGCGGGCTCATCCGGACCGGATTCCGAATGTTGCTCTGAGTCCTAAACCAACGAAAAGCCGGAGATCCCGAACACACGAGATCCCGGCGAGTGTAGCGTGATACTTTATTCACAAATCGAGGAGCGGGCAAACGCCTCCCTGGAGTAGCGCGTCCGTGCCCCGCTCGGTGCTGCAGTCAGGTACGACCCATTCAACCCCCCATTACTCAGCGGTCTCCGTCGGAGAAACCGTACTCTGGTCGAACGGACCGTCGAAGCGTTCCAGCGTCTGGCGCAGGTCATTCGGCATCAGAGTCGAAGCACCCGCCGCATAGTCATACATCACTTGAACGGTCGAACCACTCTGAAGTTTCTCTCCGTCCTGCGAGCGCACCTCGTACTGCATCTCGAAGTGCTTCCGGCCGATGCGGGACACCCGAACCCCCACCGACACGCTCTGAGGCCAAAGGACGCGCGCATGCCAACGAACCCGGCATTCCGCCAGGACGTAGTTCAGGTCCTCGACGCGGGTCTGGCCAACCACCTGAGTCCAGTACGCCCAGCGAGCCTCTTCGAAATAGATGAGTGCATCCGCATGATGTGCGTGCCCGGCTACGTCGACGTCACGGAACCGGACCGGCACAGAGTGCCAGAATCGGAAGCCGGACTCGTCCAGGCCGCGGGGATCGTTCACTTCGGAGCTCATCTCGTCTCCACCAGGGTTCGGGACAGCGACGCTCCGATAGGTAGGACAGTCCGAAGCTCGACGGAAGAGCACGACACGACCCGTGACTCCGACCGGCCGGCGTGCGTACCTTGATCCATGCTCTCAAGCCAACCCGCCATTCGCGCCTGCCTTTGTTGGGCTTCGGGCGTCGTGCTGACAGTGGCTCTGTCTGCCTGTGCAGGGACTCCCGTCGGTTCTTCGGGTGCGGCGCCGGCGACCGAGGCCGAGTGGCGTGGTCTTCGCACGCCCCGGCCGGATCCGCTCCCCGGGGCCGCTCGGGTGACAATCACCTCCGTCGAGATGCTCGGTGCGTACCCTTGGGCCTATGAGGGCACCGTGGGCGCGGACCTGGGGATCGCGGAGCTTGCCGTAGCGGGCTTGCTCCGACGCAGAGATGTCCACTTCGTCGAAAGGAGGCGCTTCGCCGCTGCCGCTCTGGCCGAGCGAAACGGGCTACCCCGCCCTGCTGGCCGACCCGTAGTCGGTGTATCCGTCGGCGCCGAATTCTCCGCGATGGCGGTCTATGCCCCTCTGACAGACGAGCTCGCGAGCGTCGAGGTGCGTGTGACCGCCATGGAGACTGGCATTGTGGCGGGTGCGAGCCGGGTCACCGTACCAGCGGGAGCGGATCCGGTCGTCGTGGGCCGTGCACTGGTCAGCGGGGTCCTTCAGATCCTGGACGACCTGGGGCGGCTGCCGGAGTGGGATGATCCAATCGCGAACGTAGCGAGGGACGACCGTGTAGCACCCGACGTGATCGCACGCTTCCTCTACGGGCTGTCCCTCGAGGAGGTATGGAGGTGGGAGGACGCCCGACGAGCTTACGAATCGGCTGCGCAGAGTGACTTCCCGGAAGCCTCGGCGGCGCTTGCCCGAACCGCACGACTCCGACTTGGTGGAACCCTCGCTGAGAGCTGACGAATGTCCATGACGATGAGCCGGTTGCTTCTGACCGCCGGGGTATCGATCGCCACTGGGGTGCTGGTGACTCCAGTTCACGCACAGGAGCTCGCCTTGTGCCAGTTCCGTGGAGCCCCCGAGGCGCTCTCGGAGCGCCCCAGTCCGCTCGACTCGGTGATTGTCCGACTCGGTGACGCCGAAGCCAAGCTCTGCTACGGCCGGCCCTCGGCCCGTGGCCGTACGATCGTCGGTGGCCTGGACCCGTTCGGGCAGCCCTGGCGAATGGGCGCGAACGAGCCCACGACGCTCCACCTGCCGTTCCCTGCCCGTGTTGGAGGGGTGGATCTGGAGGCGGGCTCCTACTCGTTGTATGCGATCACGGGGGAAGCCGAGTGGACCGTCGTCATGAACTCCAACACGAATCGATGGGGGATTCCTATCAGCCCGGACGTCCGATCGTCAGACGTAGGAAGCGTCGTTGTCCGGCCCCGAGACACAGGTGAGCATGTAGAGACACTGACCTTCAGCTTCTCGGGATCCGGATCGTCCGGGACGCTGACATTCGCCTGGGAGCGTGCCAGCTTCGACCTTCAGATCGCCCGGCGCTGAACGGGAGGGTACCCACGAGATCGCCGTCGCCCGACCAGGGATCAAGATCAGGGATGAACAAAGGGGGGGCAGCTCGGTCGAGCTGCCCCCCCTTTGTTGGTCCCGCGACGTCTCCTCTCGTCAGTTGCGCGTTCGGAGGAGCCGAACCGAACCGGAGCCGGTATCGACATTGATCTCACCTCGACCGTCACCAATCGTTCCGACTACATGGTCACGACGCACCGTGCGAACCTCCACGGGGAAGTCGAGGTCGATGCCGCCGCTACCCGTCTCGATCTCAACTTCCGCTCCAAGATCGGCCGGTGCATACACCGTGATGGACCCCGAGCCAGTATCGACCTCGAGGCGGTCGACGTCCGTCAGAAGCTCGATCTCGATCGAGCCACTGCCCGTATCGAGCATCACATCCATGGCTGAAACGGTCTGCAACTCGATCGAGCCGCTTCCCGTATCGACGCTCACGCGCTCAACTTCGAGCGCGGCCCCCTCCACGCCACCCGACCCCGTATCGATTTCGATGGCGCGGCCGCGGACGTCGGACACATCCACCCGACCCGAGCCGGTATCAACCAGAACGTCGTCGCCCGTCACGCCTCGCACGAGAACGCTGCCCGAGCCCGTGTCCACCTCGAGCGAACCGGAGATGTCCATCGCGGTCACCTCGCCGGAGCCGGTGTCGATCGTGACGTCACCGTCGATTCCGGTAGCCGTGACCTCTCCAGCGGCCAGATAGACCTCGATCTCGCCCCCCGCAGGGACTTCGATCGTGAGGTCTGCCCAGACTTCGAGACCATCACCACGCCCACGAATACGGACCTGATCGCCCCGGTTACGATCACCGCCGTCCGAGAATGTCCCGTCGTCTCGAACGCTCTGCGTCGTGTTGGACCCGCGGCCCATCTCCGGATACACGATCTCGTCTTCCGGATAGATGATACGAAGCGTCTCCCGTCCGCGAATCTCACTCGTCTCGACCCGAAGCGATGAGGCATCGCGGCCACCACGATCGATCCGTACGACCACGTCAGACCCGCTACCACGCACGACCTCTACGGTCCCGGCCAAGTTGTACACGGCCGCCACTCGGCTCGACACACGCTCGACTTCCTGCGCTCCTGCCGGAACCGCGACCAGCGCGGCCACCATCCATATCATCCGGTTCATCGTCCTCGTCCCCTTCCGTTCAGGAATACCCTGTCATCGATCCAGCTAGCGAATCCGGATCGAGCCGTTGATCGTCTTCAGTTCGATCTGGGCGCCGCCGTTGCCGAGCGCACCCCGTGCACTGCGTCGCGACACGAGCCCCTGCATGCTGAAGGGGAGATCGCTATCGAAGCTGCCGTTGAGCCAGCTCGCGTCGAGATCTGCGTCGACCGCATCATGAAGGTCTACCGTGATACTTCCGTTCACGGTGCTGAACTCGATGTCGTTACGTAGTTCCATCGCACCGATCTCGGCCTCGATCGAGCCATTGACGGTCTGTGCCGCCGCAAAGCCGGTCGTCGAAATTTCGATGTCACCGTTGACAGTGACCGCCTCGATATCGCTCTGCAGATCAAGCGCCTCGACATCGCCATTCACCGTGCGACCGACGACGTCGACATCGGCAGGAACCTCGACGCGGAAATGCACGTTGACGTCGTTGTTCTCCGTGCTCATTCGGCCCTCGTCGCCAGGCCCGCAGTAGTTCTCGCGCTTGCCCTCGGGCGTTGGGTAGACCACGCAGAACGTCAGCCCCTCACCGTGTTCGACCATCTCGATGACGACGCGTTCCGGGTCGGACCTGCGGCCATACGCCTCGGCCGTGACCACCACCTCGCTGCCGGACGCCTGAGCGATGCTGACATCACCGTTGATGCCCTTGATCTCGACAGCGTCCCCACCGTCGACTCGACCGGACCAGTAGAAATCATCGGCCGACTGGCGCAAACGCTCCTGTCCGGTATCCGAAAGCCTCGATTCACTACTCGGCTCACCCCCGAGTGCCCCGATCGCGAGCACGGTGGCCGAAACCGACACCACCGTCATTCCAGCGATCACCACATGCAGCTTCTTCATCGTCATCTTCCTCCCTGGTTCATGGCCTCTGTGGGCCCCGTATTCACCTGCGTCATCTATCGGCGCCGCAGGAGACTGATCTCTCCGTCGAACACCTGGATTTCAATCCGGGCGCGCCCGCCTCCGACCGTGAATTCAAACTCACGCCCGCCGGTAAAGGGATCGCGATCAGCGCATCGCCGTCATGCACAAAGAACCGGTACTCTCCGCTTTCCGAGATGAGGCCAGAGAACTCGACGTCACCGTCCTGGGTCTCCACCTGCACACGCTCCGAGCGGATGTCCATCAACGTCAGATCTCCGCTGCCACGGTGCACGTCAACGGGGCCACTCACGTCGCGGAGCCGGACGTCGTCCGACTGCGATGACGCGCGCGCGCCCGACCGCACCGAGCTCACATCGACCTCACCCTCAAGCGTCCTGACGTTGACCGGACCTCCCAAGTTTCGGATCCAGACGTCTCCGCTCAGGGTGGAGACCTCTACGGATTCGTCCACGCCGTCGACCCAGAGAGCCAGAGCTCGCCCAGAGACACTCAGATCCACCCTGGCAGGTAGACGAACCGATGCCTCGATCGCACGATTCCTGCCCTTGCGATCGTCTCTCGAGAGCCTGATTACGTCTCCGGAGCGTCGTGCGACCAGGCCCGAGTCGTCGTCGTCCGACCGGAGCTCGAGCACGTCCCGGTCCCAGGCTTCGATCGAGACGTCACCCGACGGCAGCCGCGACAAGAATGGGGAGCGTCGTCATTCTCCCGCCCACTCCACCAGCTGCGCTGCATCACGCAGGAAGGTCAGCTTTCGCTCGAATACCCGACCGAGATGCTCGCTCAGGAATTCGTTCTCGGGGTCCTGTTCGAGGGCACGCACCGAGTCGTCGATCGCTTGTTCGATGACCGCCAGATTGCGGTCCAGAACCCGGACCGTGTTCGCGTCCAGGCTCGCCCATGCGCCTTCGAGCGCCTGTTGCAGATCGAGCAACTCCGTCGCGAGCTCCGGAGCCCTGTCTGCTTCCGCCGTGACGAAGGAGCCACGAGACTCCAACGCCTGTTCGACCGGAATGCCTGTGGCTCCAGCGCCGACGCCAGCCCACGTCGCCATGGACGACAGAGCGATGAGTGCGACAGAAGCAGCCGCGAGCTGGGGTACGGAGAAGCTTGCCCGAGCCCGAACGTCGGAGAGCTCGTCAGACGGGTGGCTGGTCGGAAACGCGATCACCTTCGTGTCTTCCTGCGCTGTCGGCGACGGCGCGTGGATGGTGGCCGCAATACCGGCCCACAAGTCCCTCGGAGGATCGCCGCGTCGGTGTCATCACCCGTGCAAGAAGCGAATCGCCCGAGTGGCGTGCCTCTCGCTTCCGCTGAGTCTCGCGCCGACTCAGAATGTGGTTCACCGCAAGTCGATGCAGGCAGGTGCCGAACTGCGACTGACCCTTGAAGGTGCCCAGCCTGCTCCAGGCGCGAATGAAAACCTCCTGCGTGAGCTCTTCTGCCGACTGCTCATCGACCATCCGCACACACAGAGCGAAGATCCGCCCCACGTGGTCCCGATACAGCCGTTCGAACGCCGCGTGGTCTCCCGCCGCGGCTCGGTGAACATCAGCTGTCTCGAAGTGAGCAGTCACGTGTGCGCCCAAGGTTCCTCTGTGGCTACGGTTCGCCTTCGTCTCGTCCGTATGCGTTGACGGATGTCATGGCGGGAGGGTTGGAACGGAATACGCATCCGCCTGAGTCCGAGTGTTGCGTTCACTCGGACAGGTGAACACCATGCCGAGAACGTGGCCCTCATGGGCGCGTTCCGCTCGAACCCACCCGAATCATGCAAATCCTTCCCGTTGACCTCACAGCGCTCATTCTGGGTGCCCTGGGTATTTCGATCGTCCTGGTCCCCGTCCTCGGGCTGACTGCGCGCTTCGCGCTCAAACCCGTCGTCGAGGCGCTTGCGAGAGTCTTCGAGGTGCGTGGTGAAAACGATGCCCTGCGCATGCTGGAGCGACGGATCGATCTTCAGGAGCAGGAGCTCATGATGCTGCAGCAGACCATGCGCCACCTGACGGAAGGGCAGGACTTCGATCGGCGGCTGACCGCGGGTGAATCCCGGATGCAGCCCGCCCCGGCACCACATCCGTCCCACGGGGCACCCCACAAGCGGACCGCTCCTGTGGACGAGGCCTGAGGACGAGACTCACCTTTGCCTGTCTGACATTCCCATGACAACCGATTCGCCTTTCGCGCTCGACCAGCCGGTCGAGATCATCGCACACCGCGGCTACAGCGCCCAGGCTCCAGAGAACACGATCGCGGCTCTGCTGCTCGCGCTCGATGCAGGCGCTACTGCGGTGGAGTTCGACATCCACACGACAGCCGACGGGGTCCCCGTCCTCCTGCACGACGAAACCCTGGACCGCACCACCGATGGTCAGGGTGAGATCACCGCGCTCACTGCGCGTGACCTTACGGGACTCGACGCCGGCTCCTGGTTCGGTCGGACCTTCACCCACGAGCCTGTTCCGACCCTCGAGGCCGCACTCGGCGCGATCCGCAGTCGAGTCACCACGGTCTTTTGTGAGCTCAAGGGCGTGCGAGCGCTCGAAGACGTCGAGAACGTGGTGGCCGTGACGCGGGACGCGGACCTGTTGAACCGAACCGTCTTCATCTCGATGAATTGGGCATTGCTCGATGAAGTACGGAGGTATGCACCCGACGCCCTCCTCGGACCGATTGTCGAGCGTGAGGATCGGGTCGACAGCGCCTTCGCCCGAGTCGTGGATGATCCGCACAGCCTGCTCGACTTCGACGCCCGGATCCTGCTCACTCAGCCAACTCTGCCCAGGCATGCAGAGGCGTTGGGGGTACCGCTCGCTGTATGGACCGTCGACGAAGTCGACAACGCATCGCGACTTCTCGACCTTGGAGTACGTCGCATCACGACCAATCAGGTGGGGCGAATGCTCGCGTGGGCAGAGACCATTCCCTCTGGCTAGAGCGGCGCTACGCCAGAACGTCTGTGGCTGGTTCCTCACCTGCCGCGGGCCCGGAAACCGGCAGACACAAGGTGAACGTGCTTCCCTCATTCGGGGTCGACTCAAGCTCAGCCGTCCCGTCGTGGGCCGCCGCAACACCTTTCACAATTGCCAGACCCAGCCCCGCGGAGCCACCATCTCGCTCGTCACCCTGTGAGAATCGATCAAAGATCCGCCCGGCAATCCCAGCCGGGACACCGGGGCCCGTGTCACGTACGGAGATCCGCACCCACGGCCCGTCGACGCAGGCCGAGGCCGAGACCAGCCCGCCTTCAGGCGTCAGTCGGAGGGCATTGTCCAGGAGATTCGAGACACCCTGGATGATCCGATCTCGGTCCACTCGAGCAAAGACTGGCTCCTGACCCTCTACGCTCAGATCGATTGAGCGCGCGGACGCCTGGAGCTCAAAGAGGGACACGGCCTCGTGCAAGATCGGAATCAGGTCCTCCTGCGACGGTCGCACGACAAAAATCCCCGCCTCGATCCGGGATGCGTCGAGCAGGTCCTCTATGAGATTCTGCATGCGCTTTCCTGAACGACGAATGATCTCGGCCTGACGTCGCCGCTTCTGCTCGTCGAGCGGCAGGTCCAGCAGAAGGTCCGCTGCCGCGAGGGCGACGCCGAGCGGATTACGCAAATCATGCGAGACGATCGACACGACGTCCTCGCGCTGTCGCACCGCCCTCCTGAGCGCGTCTTCCCGCTCGAGCGTTTCGGTCATGTCCGTGAACGTCAGGACCGCACCCCGGAGCTCGGTCCCATCGATCAACGGAAGGAGCGACCATCGAGCGGGGAACGGAATCCGCCTCCGACGCCACAGAATCGCACCCTCCTCGGATTCAAGGGCATCACCGGCGGCGGCCGCGACGAGGACGGGAGACGTCTCTCGAGGCGCCTGGCTGCCATCCGGGTTGGAGTGGAAGATTGTCGCATGCACGTCCCGCCGGCGCATCTCGGTCTCCGTGTAGCCCAGAAGCCGCACCCCGGCCCGATTCAGCGAGGTGCATCGGCCATCAAGATCGAGCCCCAGCACACCGTCGTCGGTCGCTTCCAGAAGCGCGTCGATCTCCCTGCGCGCCTGAACAGCCTCGCGTCGCCGCTTCTCCTGCTCGGCGGTCAGGCCACGGTAGCGATAGGCGACACGCGCGACGATCAGCGTCGCCAAGAGTGCCACGAGAGCGAGCGCATAGGTGATCCTGGACTGAAGCCGTTGCTCGTTAGCCATGCGACGCCGGCTCCCGTCGACCTGCGCCAGAATCGTCAGCTCGAGATCTCGTGTCGCCCGCTGAAGGTCTTCGTACCCCTGCCGGACGACCTCGCGGGATCCCTCACCGGGCCCCTCCTCGAAGATGAGACCGTTGTTGAAGCGCCAGTCGAACGATGCGCTGCGAAGCGCCGCGACCCGCTCGAAGACAGTCCGATTCAGGTCGGTGGTCACGGGCGCGGTATCGGTGGCGACAGGGTCAAACACATCCCGGTCGAGTTCCCTAGCGATGACGCCAAGCGAATCGAGCACCGCGTCCTCGTCATCGATCGCCGAGTTGTAGTAGTCACGAAACAAGGGGTCGGACGAGAGAATGAAGCCTTCCACCCGTGCCATCTGCCGAGCCTTCAGCAGATCCAGCTTCGCGCTGAGGCGAGCCGCGGGCTCCACCACCGTCGTGATCCGATTTTGAACCGCGGCGACTCGCTTACCGAAGTATGACGGCACCGCCACGAGCGCGATGAGTGACAGCGCCACGAAGCCCAGCGCCCACAATCCACGGGCCGAGGGTGGCCGCGCGGGAGACAGCTCGGCATGGGGCAACGGACGTGGTCCGGCTCCGTCCGTCATCGTCCCTCGTTCATGCTGAGCCTACTCGTCGAAGTCGAAGTCCTCTTCGCCCTCGTCGTACGTCGCGTCCCCGAGGGCGAAGCTCGCATTGAGTTCTTCGTTCGTCTCCGTCCCAAAGATCCGCCCGGCAATGTACTCACCGAGCACCGGTCCCTGCTTGAAGGACTCGGCCTGCCCGCCACCGGCGAGCCAGACGTTGTCGAAGTCCGGGTGGTGATCGATGATGAAGTTCCTCGACGCGGTACTCGAGTAGTGGCACGCTCGCGTCTCGTTGATGATGCCCCCGGCGAGCGCCGGAAAGAACTTCGACAGGATCTCGCGCGGCCGTTCGTGGCGATCCTCGGGCACCCAACGAACGCTCTCGTCAGGGTTGTCGCCCCTGGCACCGCCGGTCCGGATTCGAAATCCGCGGTTGTCGTCCGGAAGCGCCGGCCAACCGGTACACCCGGGCACCCCGTAGCTGGGACAGTTCGGCCAGCGGTATGACTCATCGCCGGGCGGTGTCTCGAAGTAGTACACATGACCCACAGCGTTCGCCCGGAAGCGGTTACCCATGAGCTCCGGGAGGAAGTGTGCGAACCAGGCACCCGCGGCATACACGAACATACCCGCCTCGAGCTTCTCGCCGTTGGAGAGGTGCACGTTCTCGAGCATGCGTCCGTCTTCGTCGCCATGGGTCGCCTTCACGATCCGGATCTCACCGCCCTCCTGCTGAAAGACCCGCGCCACGGATTCGATCGCTCGCCGCGCCCGCACGACACCAGCTGAGGGCTCGAACACCGCGGCTCCCATCTCCGGCGTCTGAATCATCGGCCAGCGGTAGGTGACCTCTTCGGGAGTAAGCACCTCGTAGGGATGCCCGAGCAGGTCCCAGTTCACCATGGACTGCTCCATCGACGGCGACATCTCCTCACGCATCATGATGTCACCCGACTCGTAGTAGAGGCGGGGCAAGAGCGAGTCAGCGTACTGGTCGTCCCAGTCCTTCCACTTCTGCATGGAGCGGATCGCCCACTCAGCCCACTGGAGGCCGACCGCGACGCCACCGTAGCTGCTTCGTACGCCTCGCGTCTCCCCGCCAGAGGCCGACTTCGAGTTGCCCGGTCCGTACTGGTCCAGGAGCGTGACCTGCATTCCGCCCCGCTGAAGGTTCAGCGCGGTCCACGCCCCGAAGTTACCCGCACCGACCACAACCACATCGGGGATCTGACCGCTCCGGACGAACGGAGCGCGGCGCGGATTCGCACGCGGTCTCTCAGTGCTCTCCGCTTCGGTCGGAGTGCCCGCCACAGCGAGGCCCGCTCCGGCTGTCGCCACCTTCAGGAAATCACGTCGATCAATGCCCATGAGTCTTCTTCTGGATCAGGGAGCGCAGCGAGAGCCGCGGATGGAAAGCCGGACTACTGGTTCCGGATCGACGAAAGACTGATGCCGTCCAGGACTGCGCGATCGGCGGCAAGTTCTGTGGCACCTGGCTCGAAGCCGTTCATCCGAAGGATGTACGACACCAGGTTGACCGTCTGGTCGTCCGAGAGACTTCCCGGTGCAGTCTCCGGCATCTGCGTCTGGATCATCTGATAGAGTGATCCCGCATGCCTGCGGCTCCATTTGAACTGGAACTGGGCGTCGGAGAACTCACTCGAGGCGTGGCACTCCGTGCACTGGCTACGAAACACCTCACGACCAAGATCCGCCTGACCGTCGGTGAAGGACGCCATGGCTGCGGCGCTCGCGGCTGGGGCCGGGGCCGCCTCCGATGTGACGGCGGGCGTCGACTCCGGGGCGGTGGCTGAAGGGGCGGTGGTCGCCGTCGAGCCAGCTGAGGCACAGGCAGAGAGCACGAGAAGGGAAGAGCCGAGCAGCAATGTCGAGGAGCGATTCATCGGAACGCGGGCTTGGGTCAAAGTCGCCGAAGAAGAATATCGAGGCTTGAGCGCCAGACGGCGGTCTGTCACCTGACGCGCATAGTCGGACCCCTAAATCTTCACGTAGATCCTCCTGGAGTGAAGCATCCACATCATCGCGAGCCAGAAAGCCACATAAGACACGGCAAACGCCAAGGACCCGTTGATGTCGCCCGCCCAGCTGCGAAAGGCCGTCTCGTAGATCCAGTTGTATAGCGACGTGCCCTCGACGCCGCCCACGCGGATTCTCACCAGCGTCTTGGTCAGCATACCCGACGCCACGAAAACCGCGATGG
>Ga0055584_100005257_pt1 | contig 12699 bp, 11 predicted proteins | sample OSDHelmetaG_FD_58716 | JGI IMG/M metagenome (GOLD analysis project Ga0055584, IMG submission 58716) | Pelagic marine sediment microbial communities from the LTER site Helgoland, North Sea, for post-phytoplankton bloom and carbon turnover... | ecosystem: Environmental > Aquatic > Marine >... | reverse complement strand
AGAATTCGGTAGACCTGATGACATATCGGCATTTCTATGCCGAGGTCGTCAGCAACCTCCTTAACGGCTTCAGCTGCAAGAACACCCTCTACAACCTGCTGGATCTCCTCCTGCGCCTCCTCAACCGTCTTGCCGCTGGCCAGAGCCAGGCCCATTCTTCGGTTGCGTGACAGGTTGTCAGTGCAGGTCAAAACGAGATCGCCCATACCGGCGAGGCCCATCATTGTTTCCTGACGTGCGCCCAAGGCAACGCCAAGGCGCATTAGCTCGACAAGCCCTCGAGTGATCAAAGCAACCCTTGCGTTAGCGCCGAAGCCGAGTCCGTCGCACATGCCGGCGCCGATCGCGAGGACGTTTTTAATTGCACCGCCTACCTCGACGCCAATGAAATCATCGGAGGTATAGGCGCGAAAATTGTCGCCGGAGATAGCTTTGGCCAGAGACTGGCCGAACTCGGCATTATTGGACGCGATCGTCATCGCTGTCGGCAAACCCTCCCCCACCTCCTTGGCGAAGGTTGGACCAGAAAGCACAGCAACCGGACGATTCTCACCCAGAACTTCGGCGGCGACCTGATGTGGCAGCTTGCCGCTGTGCAGCTCGAATCCTTTCGTGGCCCAGCAGACCCGGGCATCGGGACCGAGAAAAGGCAATGCTGTTGTCAGTGTGCTGCGCAGCCCATGACTGGGTACCACCACGAGAAGATCGCGGACACCTGAAAGACATTGACCAAGGTCTGGACAGGCAACGAGGTTTGGGGGGAATTTTATACCGGGGAGATAACGAACATTCTCGCGGTCCGTCACCATGGCCTCCAGCAGGTCGAGCTCAACGACACCACCGAGACGGACGTTGCTGCCCGATCGGGCGAGTTGCAGTGCCAGCGCCGTTCCCCAGGAACCGGCGCCAACAACCGCAATCGTCTTGGTAGCCTCGCTACTTATTAGTGCTTCTCCGCTTCTTCGGCCTGCTTTGCGGCCTGCTGTTGCTTCGACTGAAAGTATAGCGCATCGAAATTGATCGGCTGCAGGACGAATTCGGGGAAGCCGCCCTTTTGAATCAACGACCCGACAGTTTCGCGGGCGTATGGGAACAGCATGTTCGGACAGAAGCTACCAATGATAGCGCCAAGTTCTTCGCCCTCGTAGCCCGAGATCTCAAAGAGACCCGCTTGCTGCAACTCGAGCAGGAACAGAGTCGTATCCCCTTCCTTCGCCTCGACCGTAACCGTCAACACGATCTCGTGAAGATTATCTTCAACCGCCGTATGATTGCTGCGCAAATTAAGGTCAGTTTGCGGCTTCCAGTCAGCCTGACGGAATACGCTTGGAGCGTGTGGGGATTCGAAGGAAAAATCCTTCAGGTAAATTTTGCCAATCGATAAACGCTTCTCAGCGGTTTGTTCCTCTGCCATTTTCTTTCCTATCTTTCGTTATAGCTCGCGGGTTATCCAGCGAGCAGCTTATCGAGTTCCCCGCTCTTATCCAAAGCACAGAGCTCATCAAATCCACCAACGAGGGTGTTACCAATAAAAATCTGCGGCACCGACTGGGCGCCGCTTCTTTCCTGCATTTCTTTTTGTTTCAAGGGATCATCAGTGATGACGATATCTTCAAAATCAACCGCCTTTTTCGTCAGCAGCATCCGGGCAGCTCCGCAATAGGCGCAGCTTGTGTTGCCGTAGATCGTCACTTTGCTGGATGTTCCCACGCTATCGACCCCTAGGTCTTCTTCGCTTTCTTGGCCTTGGTCTTTTTGCCTGTCACGACCGGCAGCCCTGCCTGACTCCAGCCTGCCATGCCGCCCTTGAGTCCGTAGGCGCTTTCAAAGCCTGCCGTGCGGAGCGCCGCGACTGCCTTGGTAGCAGAGGTGCCGGCATCGCAGACAGCGACGATGGGCTTCGACTTCATGGCGCCAAGATTGTCCATCTTTGCCTCGAGCTCATCCGACGGAATGTTCCGGGCATTGACGATATGACCCTTGGAAAATGCATCGATGCTGCGCAAATCGATTACAACGGCATCATTGTTAATCAATTTCACAGCCTCAATGGCCTCGATGTTCACGAGGCCGCTGGCCTTGCGGCGTAGCTCTGTAAAGGCGACGACGAAGAAGCTGACCACCAGCGCCAGCACCAGCAACGTATGGTTGCCGGTGAATTCCAATAGTTTGTCCATGGGTTACTCAGGCAGAGAGAGGACCCTCTGCAGCCAAATTGTCAAACGCGGGAGTATACCTGTAAAAGCGGCAGGAAATACCCCGCTGAAGGCTCTACACTCTGCCGTCATGGTCACACGCTCCGCCCTATTTTTGATACTGACATTGGCAGCAGGCGTCCTGGCAGCCCAGGACTCCGGCGGGGAGCTCGCCACAGTCAAGGAGCGTGAGCTGGAGCAAGTCCGGGAGCGGATCTCAGACCTCAAACAAAGCATGGACCGGAGCGCTGCCGAGAGAGATCGCCTGACCGGGGAGCTGCAGGGAATAGAAATCGCGATATCGGAGCAACGCTTGCGGATCAAGGACATAGAGCGCGAGCAACGTTACGCGGAGAATAAGAAACAGGTGCTTGATGCGGATCTCGCCGAACGGGAGAAACACCTGGATATCGAATCGGGCGAGCTGGCCGCGCAGGTGCGGGCGGCCTACATGAGCGGCAGCCAGGAGAAGATCAAGCTACTCCTGAATCAGCGCGACCCGGCGACGCTGGGCCGCCTGATGGCCTACTACCGTTACCTGAGCGACTATCGAGCCGACAATATAGCGGCCGTAATGGAGGAAATTCGGCGGCTCGCTGAACTGCGCAATCAAATTGCGGCAGAGGAAGCGCGCCTGATTCGTCTCGCAGAGAAGCGATATACCGAGCTCGGTCAGTTGAATGCGTCTCAGGAAGAGCGCCAGACCCTGATCAGGAGTCTGAAGAAAAAAATCGCGAGCGAAGGTCAGGAGGTTGAGCGTCTCGCTGCAGATGAAGAGGACCTGACACGACTGATTGCCGAACTCACGAGTATTCTTTCGGACTATCCGATCAGCTCCGAAGCGCCTTTTAGTGAACACAAAGGCAGGTTGACCTGGCCTGTTGCAGGCACATTGATACACGACTTCGGGCAACCGCGTGTCGGTGGCGGTATCAAGTGGAATGGCGTTGTTCTGGCGGCGCCGCGGGGGCGGGAAGTCCGCGCCGTCTATCATGGGCGGGTCGCGTTTGCCGACTGGCTTGCCGGCATGGGTCTTTTGGTTATCGTCGACCACGGCGAGGGCTACATGAGCCTGTATGGCTATAATGAAACGATATTGAAGAACGCTGGCGACTGGGTCGCACCCGGCGACCTTATTGCGACGGTTGGCGATAGTGGCGGGCAACAGCGATCGAGCGTGTATTTCGAGCTCCGCCGCGGAACCAGGCCCGTTGATCCGCGACAGTGGGTAACACGGCGTCCCGGAAAGTAGCCCTTCTGTGCTAAGGTCGGAGGTCGCGCCACGAGAGCCACGTACCGAGGCGCCAGGAAGAATCTATGTCATTGAAAATTAGAGCAATTCTCGTTGTCGTCATTGGTGTCGTAATGGGCCTGAGTCTGTCCATCGGTGGCGGCCTTCTCGGCAATGAGAAACCTTTGTCCAAACAGGAGCTGGCATGGGAGCAGGCGCGCCTGTTTGCCGAGGTGCTGGAACGCGTAAAGCTCGACTATGTCGAATCGGTTGACGACGCAGAGCTGCTCGAGAGTGCGATTCGCGGCATGGTCAGCGATCTTGACCCCCATTCCGAATACCTCGACGCTGATGAATACCGCGATATTCGCAATAGTACGACCGGTAGTTACACGGGTATTGGGATTGAGGTTGCCGAGATAGACGACGCGATTCGGGTAATAACCCCGATCGCCGGATCACCCGCTGCGCGCTCCGGTATTCGAAGTGGTGACGAGCTGGTTGCGGTGGACGGTCTGGCCATTGGGCCCGGTGAGATCAAGGACGCCATAGGAAGGTTGCGAGGCAAAGCCGGTTCGAAAATCACTCTATCCGTGCTGCGAGACAACGCGGTGATCGAACACGAGATGCGCCGTCAGATCATTCGTGTTGCCAGTGTCCACAAGGAATTTCTTGGCCCCTCGTATGGCTATGTTCGCGTCAGTCAGTTCACGGAAAATACCTCTCGCGAAGTGAGTCGTGCCGTTGATGAGCTGCAGGAGGCCAAGGGCGGCATGCTTGAGGGCCTGGTGCTTGACCTTCGCAACAACCCCGGTGGCGTGCTCGATTCTGCGGTGGATGTGTCCGACCTGTTTCTGAATTCAGGGGTGATCGTTTCGGCTGATGGTCGCACGCCGGACGCGCGCTTTACTCGTTCTGCGCACCCTGGCGACATTCTCGATGGAGCGCCGTTAGTGGTGCTCGTCAACAGCGGCTCTGCTTCGGCCTCAGAAATAGTTGCCGGCGCATTGCAGGACCACACTCGGGCAACGATCGTGGGCACATCGACTTTCGGCAAGGGATTGGTGCAAACCGTTATGCCGTTGTCGAAAGGCCGCGCGGTGAAGTTAACCACCTCACGCTATTACACACCGTCGGGGGACTCGATTCATGAGGTCGGTATTGAGCCCGACGTGTTGACAGAAGAAACGCCCGGATTCCCCGACCTCAGCCTTTCGGGAATCCTCGATCATAAGGCCGACATCCAGCTTCTTGAGGCTATGGAGCAACTTCGACCGCGGGCGGTGATGCACAGCAAGGCGCAATGACCGTACGACGGTTCTGCCTACTCGCGCTATTGACGTTGCTGACGACCGGATCGGTTGCAACCAGTCCACCGCGCATTGCGATTATCATTGATGACCTTGGCTACCGGTTTGCCGCGGGTCGGCGGGCCATAAAGCTGCCGGGGCCGGTGTCTTTTGCGGTGCTTCCCGGAGCTCCGCGGTCTCGGGCGCTGGCTACACTGGCTTTCGAAAGCGGCAAGGAGGTGTTGCTGCACCTGCCGCTGCAGGCAGCGCCGGACGATGGTCTGCAAGAGCCGCTGGAGATCAACCTGGAGATGAGCCGCAAGGAGTTGGGCGTCGCTTTTGATCAGGCGCTGGCCTCGGTTCCGCACGCGATCGGTGTCAACAGTCATCGCGGCAGCATGCTCACTCGCCACCCAGGCCACATGCAGTGGCTAATGGACGAAATTCACGCCAGGGAAACCCTTTTTTTTGTCGACAGTCTCACGACGCATCGAAGCGTGGCGCTGACGATCGCGCATGAGACCGGTGTAGAGGCGCGCAAGCGTGATATCTTCCTCGACCCGGATAAAGAGCCCGAAACCGTTGCCAGAGAATTCGAGCGAATGAAGCAGATGGCACTAAAGCGCGGCTCCGTCGTAGCGATTGGTCATCCCTATAAGGCGACGCTCGAATTGCTGGAGCGCGAGTTACCAAAGCTGGCCGGCGAAGGTATCGAGCTGGTGTCCATTAGTGTGCTGGTGCGCGAACAATGAGTCGCTACGGCGACAATTCGTTGAACCGTCTTATGTTTTGATGCTCTAAGTGAGGATGATGAAGAACACAATTCGAAACCGACTTCTGGTCATGGCCCTGATATCAATACCGCTGGGATCGGTACTGGCGGGCGACGTCGATCTGCAAAGTATTTTCCCGGCGACAGAAAAAACGCTGGTCATCGCCCAGGGCGATGTGGCGTGTACGATGCAATACGACCCCGTTTGCGGCAATGATGGTCAGACCTACAGTAACGACTGCGTGGCTGGTGCTGCAGGCGCCGAGGTCGTTAGCGAAGGGATGTGTCCCGATGAAAGCGACGGCGGCTGTCCGGAGACTTTCGATCCGGTTTGTGGGACCGACGGCAACACCTATATCAATGAGTGCTTCGCACAAAAATCAGGGGTTGAATTGGCCGGCCTCGGTGCCTGTACCGCGAACGGATGCCCGAGCTACGACGACCCGGTTTGCGGAATGAACGGACGTACGTTTGTGAATCGCTGCGAAGCCGATGCGGATCGAATACTGGTGCAACGCGAAGGCACCTGCGATCTAGATAACTGTCCCAAAGTATTTGCGCCGGTTTGCGGTGACGACGGTGTTACCTATGACAACGCCTGCTTCGGCGAAAAGGCTGGCATAACGAACTTCACGGAAGGGCTATGCAATGTACGCTCCTGTCCGAGGCTCTTCGTGCCTGTATGCGGCGCTGACGCTATGACCTACGGAAACGCCTGTTTCGCCGAGCGGCGCGGTATTTCGATCGAGTACGCCGGCGTTTGCGAAAGCCTGGGCGAAAACTGTCCCAATGAACTCCTGCCGGTATGCGGTATGGATGGCGAAACCTACGACAATGCCTGCCAGCTGGACAATGCTGGTGTGCAAAAAGCGTATGCCGGAGCCTGCGTCGGGCTCTAAATCAACGCAGGCCCCCGGCCGCTTTCTGGTCCCGTCGCTTACGGGTAGGTGTAACTCGACTGTATTCCGAGCGGCAGACCGATCGCGAAGTAAGTCAGCAGGAAGATGGTCCATAACACCAGGAAACTCATCGAATACGGCAACATCAACGCGGTCAGCGTGCCGATGCCGGTGCCCTTCACATAGCGCTGGCAATACACCACGACCAGGGGAAAGTAGGGCATCAGGGGTGTGATGATGTTGGTGCTGGAATCACCCACGCGGTAGGCCGCCTGCGTAAGGTCGGGGGAGATGCCAAGAGACATGAGCATCGGTATGAATATCGGCGCGAGCAGACCCCACTTGCCAGACGCCGAGCCCACGAAAATATTGACGACAGCTGTCAGGATGATGATGCCGACGATGGTCACTGCGGCTGGCATCGCCATTGCCTTCAGAAACGCTGCGCCCTGCAGCGCCAGCAAGACGCCGAGATTTGACTGCCCAAAGGCGTAAACGAATTGCGCGATGAAGAACATGATGACGAGGTAATAGGCCATGCTGTGCATGGACTTCGTCATGCCGACGATGATGTCTTTTGAGCTCGTGACGGTTCCGGCGACGATGCCGTAGACAACACCCGGAATCAGGAACAGAAAGAATATGAGCGATACGATGGAGCGCATCAGGGGGGCCTGAAAGCTTGAAATGTTGCCGGTCGCGTCGCGCCAGGGTGAGCCAGCCGGCAATGCAGTCGCAAGCAAAAGAATGACCCCGAGAAACATGGCGATTAACGACCATCGCAAGCCTTTGCGTTCTTTATCTTCGAGGTCGTGCATCTCGGGCAGGTCTTCGGCGTCACCGTCGATTTCCGTGTTCTTAAGACGTGGTTCAACAATCTTCGACGTGATGTACCAGCCGATGCCTATAATCAGCAGGGACGAGGCTGTTGTGAAAAAGTAATTATTGAGCGGGTTGAGCTCTATGGCAGGGTCCAGAATTCGGGCTCCCGCCTGCGAAAGGCCCTGCAGCAACGGGTCGATGGATGAGGGTATGAAGCTCGCTGAGAACCCGCCGGAGACGCCGGCAAAAGCAGCCGCGATACCCGCGAGCGGATGGCGGCCAGCCGCGTAAAAAATCACGCCGCCGAGCGGAATAACCAGTACGTAACCCGCATCCGCCGCGGTGTGGCTGGCGATGCCGACCATGATGACCATCGGCGTCAGGAAGCGGTCGCTGGTCACATTCAGGAGCGCGCGCAATCCGGTGTTGATGAAACCGGTTGCCTCGGCGACGCCGATACCCAGCATAGCGACCAGGACAACACCCACGGGATGAAAGTGCGAGAAGTTCGTCACCATTACCGACATAAACTCAGTCAGCGCAGCCCCCGACAGGAGGTTTTTGACGACCAGCACCTCACTCGTTCGCGGATCAACGAGCTCGAACGTTACGTAGGACAGCAGCCAGGACAGAATCCAGACAATGAACAAAAGCCCAACAAACAGCATGGCCGGGTCGGGCAGCTTGTTACCGACGCGCTCGACCGTGCCGAGTATGCCGCCTTGGGCGGCCGATGGATGTGCGTTGCTCATGTTATTCCCCCAAATTAATTACCAGCCGCAGCTGCGGCCTGCGTTCTGTTCTTTCAGATAGCCCATCAGCGGGGCGAAGTAGTCGATGATTGCGGTCGCGTCCATCTCCCGCGTACCCGTCAGTTTCTCGAGCGCATCCTGCCAGGGCTCGCTCTGGCCTGACGCCATCATGGCGAAGAACTTGTCGCCGGCTTCTTTGCTGCCGTATATCGAGCAGGAAGCGAGATCACCCTCATGGCCCGCAGTCTCGCACAGAGAGCGCTGGAACTGGAACTGCAGGATTCTGGCAAGGAAATAACGCGTGTAAGAGACGTTGCCCGGAATGTGGTACTTCGAACCCGGATCAAAATCGTTCTCGCTGCGCTCGTTCGGTGGTGCGATGCCCTGGTACTTCAAGCGCATGTCCCACCAGGACTTGTTGTAGTCCTCCGGTTTGATCTCGCCCGAAAAGACACCCCAGCGCCATTCGTCAATGAGTTTACCGAAAGGCAGGAACGCGATCTTGTCGAGCGCCATCTGCATCTGCCGGTTGATGATTGCCTTATCGCTTATCTCGGCAGAGCTCACGAGCCCGACCTCTTTAAGATAGTCGGGCGTCATCGACAGGGTTACCGTGTCGCCAATAGCCTCGTGGAAACCGGAGTGTGCGCTTCCCTGAAACACGGGTGGCTGATCCTTGTAAGCGGCCTGGTAGTAATTGTGGCCGAGCTCGTGATAAACAACGCGAAGCTCGTCGTAGGTCTGCTTGATGCACATCTTGATCCGCAAGTCGTTGCCGCCATCGAGGCCCCAGGCACTGGCGTGACAAACCACCTCGCGATCGCGCGGCTTTGTAAACTGTGAGCGGGTCCAGAATGTATCGGGCAGTCGATCCATTCCGAGAGACACGTAGAAATCCTCAGCCGAACGAACCATCTCTTGCGGCGAGTAATTTTTGGTTGTCAGCGTAGAGTCAACGTCAAGATCCGACTCGCCGGGATAGGGCTCCATAATGTCGTAAATGAATCCCCATTCCTGTGCCCACATGTTGCCAAGAAGGTGCGCAGGGATCGGACCGTCCTGCGGTACTTTATCCTCACCGTAATGCTCACCAAGCTTCGCTCGCACCGCGCAATGCAGCTCGTCATAGAGCGGTTTTACCTGCTCCCAGAGTCGAGCCGCTTCGCCCTGAAACTCAGAGGGGCTCATGTCGAAGCCGGCACGCCACATTTCACCGAGGTCGCTGTAACCGAGTTCGTCTGCACCTTCGTTTGCGAGCTCAACGTAGCGCTGATATTTCTCCCGCATCGGCGGCGCGATCGTGCGCCACCCGGTCCAGTACTCTTCCAGTTTGTCGTAGTCCTTCGAGCTTTGCATGAGACCTTCAAGCTCGGAGCCTGAGAGGCATTCGCCGTCATCTGGACAATACTGGCCAGCGCCGTACAAACCGCCAAGTTCGGTCGCGATCATAGTCAGCTCTTTGCGCTTTGCAGGGTCGTTTGGCGTTGGCAGTGTCGTGCCGAGCTTCAAGAGGTTGATCGCGCGGCGGGTCTGCGGTGCAAGGTCCTGGTCATCATAAGCCAGCGCCTGTTGCACCATGCCGCTGTGCCACTTCGCGTACTTCTCGTCTGCAGCGGCCGCGATAATGGCGGTGTCATCAGTAATGTAGGTTGCGCGAACCCAGCCAGCCGCTCCAAGTTCATTGCTCAGCTCTTTAAGTTCCACGTTCGCCCGGGCGACAAACTGCTCGGCCGTTTCTGTGGGCGCCGCGACGGCAGGCTCCTCGCTGGCCGGCTGTGTGCAGGCGCCGAGCAAGGTCACGAGCAAAGCGCCCGCGAGAATTCTTGCGAGTTTATTCATAACAAATTCCAGTACAGTTTTTGATTGTGTTTAGTGAATACCGTGCATCCATCGCTTGAGTATCGGGGATATCAGGATCATGAAAGCGCCGGTAAATATGCCGAACCACATCAGGAAGGAGAAAAGCTCTGTGTACGACGCGAGTGCTATAGCGACGTCCGCAGATTCACCCGCTGACGTGTCGATCGCCGCCATTTTACCGATGCGCGTGGCCACGGTTTCGGACAGGGCGGTGGCGAGAAACCAGGTGCCCATACTCACGCCGACAACGCTGCCAATCGACAGCTTCGTGACGGCAGAAAGGCCGACAGGCGACAAACAGAGCTCACCGGTGGTGTGCAGCAAGTAGGCGAGAATCAGCCAGATCATGGCGACCTGCCCTGCCGCGTTCGGGAATTCGGCACCCAGAACCAGGGCGCCGAAGCCGAAACCGACCTGCATGATGCCCAGACCGAATTTAATCGGCGTGGTGGGCTCGAGGTTTTTCTTCGCAAGCCAGGTCCAGAGCGCCGCGAACGGTATCGCCAAAAGCATGATGAAGCCCGCGTTCAGCGAGCCGAACTGCGAGGCAGTAAAGGTCGTGTTGCCAAGCGAGCGATCAACGACGCGATCGGCGTACAGAGTCATGGAACCCGCCGATTGTTCGAACAGCGCCCAGAAGACGACCGTCGACAGAATCAGGATCATCAAAACGACTGTGCGACCAAACTCAGGTGAGTAGTGCGTAAGGAAGCCGTAAACAATAAAGCCGAGAATCAGCAGAATTGACAGGTAGAGGATCTCGTCCGCAATAGCCTCAAGACCGCCGACTGGGTGCAGGTTCGCGATAACGGCCAGGATGCCGGAGATAATCGCAATCGCGGCAATGGTGTAAGCGACATTGTTGTTGGCGTCCTGTTTGGTGTGAACCATCGAGTAAAGAATGAGACTGACGATGGAGACAATCAGAAAGACGTTCTGGGTGATCAGCACAACTGGCTCGTTTTGCACCAGGAACCAGAACACGATCAGGAACGGCAGGCTCATGAGGTAAATGCCCCACTCGACGTTGATCGGGCCGAACAGCTTCTTCTTAAGTTTTTCCGGCTCGGTAGGTTCGGCAAGACCCATAAGATACTTCTGACCGAGAGTGAACGTGATAAGACCAATGATCATGCCGATACCGGCCGCGCCAAAACCGTACCTCCAGCCGAAGGTTTCGCCAAGCCAGCCGCACAACAGCGTTGCCGCGAATGAGCCGATGTTGATGCCCATGTAGAAAATCGTGAATCCGCCGTCGCGACGGGGGTCGTCCTGCGAGTACAGCTTGCCAACGATGGTAGAGATGTTCGGTTTCAAGTAGCCGACGCCCATAACGATCAGTGCGAGGGCGAAGTAGAAAACATCGAGTGCTGCGGTGTCCCGCAGGGTGATGTCTTCTGCCACCACCGTACCCGCGGCGAGGACTTCACCGGTTGCCAACGTCAGGTTTTCAGCGAGCGTTGTGCCGGCAGCATAGAAGCGAGCCGCATGGCCTTCGACCGCCATCAGTATGTGCCCAAGAGACAAGAGAATACCGCCGAACAAGACCGACTTGCGCATCCCGAGGTATCGGTCCGCGATCATTCCGCCAATCAGTGGCAGCGCGTATACAAGCCCTGCATAGGAGCCAAGGACATCAAGACCCGCGCCGTCGGTGAACAGGTGATACTTTGTTAAGTACAAGAGCAGCAGATACTTCATTCCGTAGAATGAAAAACGCTCCCAAAGCTCTGTCGTGAAGCAAACATACAGGCCAACTGGGTGGCCGAGAAACTCAGCTTGGTTGGATAAGTCGTCCGGTGACCCGGCAACGGCTTCGGTCATTATGTTTCCCCTGGGAGGCGATTTACGCCTTTAATTTTTTTGGATGGGCAAGGCTAAACATTAAACACTATTTGGGCCCTGCTTCCTAATGACATCCTTGGACTTGAATAGTTTCGCCATGATGATCCCGAGCTCGTACAGGAGATATACGGGAACCGCGAGCACGGTCTGACTGATGACGTCGGGCGGTGTCAGCAGCATGCCGACGACGAAGGCACCCAAAAATACGTAAGGACGAGCTTTGGCGAGTTGTTCCGGCGTTGTGAGGCCCGTCGATACCGTTAGCATGGTTGCGATCGGCGTTTCGAAGGCCACGCCAAAAACCAGCGCCACCATCATCACAAAGCTTACGTATTCGGCCATGTCGGGTTTCCACTCGACAATGTCCGGGGTGAAGGTTGCAACAAAGCCAAAAATCAGCGGGAAGACAACGTAATAAGCAAACGCCAGCCCGGCGTAGAAAAGCAGGATGCTCGACGCCAAAAGCGGAAACGCGAAGTGTTTTTCCTTGCGGTACAGGCCGGGCGCGACGAAGGCCCACACCTGGTAGAGCACGATAGGCATCGCGAGAAACAAGGACAAATAAAAGGACAAAGAGATGGTGGCCGTTAGCGGTGTAACAGCACCGATCGATAGCAACTCTCCACTGGGAACAAAGCGGGTCAGTGGTATCGCGACAAAATCGAATATTTTCCGGGAGAACGGCACGAGAATAATGAAGACACCGAACACGCTGCCGAAAATCCAGAAGAGACGGCTGCGCAACTCGGTGAGATGCGACATCAAGGTACCTTCGGCGAGGTCTTCTTCTGTTTCTTCAGCCTTCTCTGTCATTTGGCCTGTTTCTCGTCAGGCTGTTCGGATTTAGACTTGGGCTCGGCTTCAGCTTCGGACTCGTCATCGTCGTGGTCATCGTGCAGGGGTGAAAACGTATCGTTTTCGTTAGGTTTTAGTAATTCGTTGGGGTCGAGGTCCTTCGGGTCGATGCCGAAATTCTTTTTGACGTCGACCTCTTCTTCAAGCTGCCGCTGCAGCGAGCGCGTCATTTGACGTGC
>Ga0055584_100005256_pt1 | contig 12699 bp, 13 predicted proteins | sample OSDHelmetaG_FD_58716 | JGI IMG/M metagenome (GOLD analysis project Ga0055584, IMG submission 58716) | Pelagic marine sediment microbial communities from the LTER site Helgoland, North Sea, for post-phytoplankton bloom and carbon turnover... | ecosystem: Environmental > Aquatic > Marine >... | reverse complement strand
AGGTCCGCCAGGAGGGAATCAAGCTCATGATCCACGCGGCGGTCGCCCAGCGCATGGCGCAATCCGTCGATTCCGGGACCAGGCCTTGGGCCACGAAGGGCGAGCAGTTCCAGTTTCCGGACCAGGGAGCGCACGTCGCCTGCTTCACGCCCAAGCCGCGTGAACGGATGTTTCAAAAGAGCGAGCAATGGAACAGGCGCCCAGTTGGTTCCCAGGGCCGTTGCAACAAGCCTGAAGAAAGCCCCTGCGGGAGTCGTGCCCAGCACCTGGCCTGCCGAATCATCGACCTCGATGGACCAGCGACGCAGGTCTGCGGCAACCCTGCGTGCCAGGTCACGGTCGCGGGTTACCAGGGCAACCGTGCGTTCCGGTGTTTCCAGCTCGAACCGCATGCGCAGTGCGGCAACCTGGGCTTCCTCGCGCGGATTGGCGCAGGCCGTGAAGGCCAGGCCTTCAAGCGCGGCTTCAGGTGGATCGTCGAGCTCCGACCATGCCGCGGTCGCTTCCGCCGGTCGCATGACGTCGGAGAAAAGCTGATGGCGCTCTGGTGAACCAGCGGGCAAGTGCGCCCATCCAGGCACAGGCCATGACTGCACGGCCTCGCGTTCAACCTCGAAGTGTTCCAGCAGGGTCTTCAGAGCGTGCTGCGGGTGGCTGGGCGCAATCGATGCCCACGCGCCATCTTCGAGGTCCTGATCAAGGCCCGGCAGGACAACCATGCCAAGGGGAAGTGCACGCACCCGCGCCAACAGGCGTGCCGTTGCAGGAATGGTGCCGGTCGAGCCGGCTGCGACCACGGGACCCTGCGGAGGATTGTCACGCCAGCGTTGTTCGAGATTGTCGAGCAAATGGCGTCTGTGGGCAGCGGGATCAATGCGGTCTTCGCGTTTGAGCGTCTGGTGCCAGGCATCCAGGACGCCGGTGAGGAACCGCAACGTCGTTTGCCAGTGCTCTGAAAGCCCCGCATCGTCGACCAGGTTCTCCAGGCGCCCAAGGTCTGCTTCGGCGGTATCAACCTCATCAATAAAGCTGGCCAGAGCCGCAGCAAGCTGGGCTGCCTGTTCGTCCCCGGTAACGCCGAATGCGGGGTCGTCGCGGATACGCCGGGCGAGCAGAAGCTGGCGTCTCAGGCCGCCTATGGTCGGGGGCAGATCAACATCGCCCTCAAAGTCGGCACTGAGCGCAACGGTCATCTCATCTTCGTCGACATCACCAATGGGGCGCATCACCGGCAGAACCATGGCCCGCCCACCAGACTGGCGCAGAAAGGCATCGCGCAGGCTGCGCACAGACCGGCGTGTGGGGAGCAGGATCAGGGCATTGGCAAGTTCTTCGGGCGGATCGCCGAAGCGCTCGATCAATCCGGCGGCGAGCGCATCTACAAAGGACGTTCCGGCCGGAATGGTAAAGACGCCGTTCATGTGTTCTCGCTCAGCCACGCTTCGGCGGCCTCGATGTTGGCTGGCGTGTCGACTGTGTACCAACCGCCATCATGAACAGCGCCGAACAACCGCCCCTCTTTCAACGCGCGATCCCACAGCAGATTGAACGAAAAGGCACCCTCCGGTGAATTGGCCAACAGGCGCGGATGTACCAGCTGCAGGCTGGCGTAGACATAGGGTGCGCTGGCGGCATCGCCCCGGCGCTCAAGACGTCCTGCGGGGTCGGTGAAAAAATCACCGGCACCCCTGAAACCACCGGCGTTTTCGCGCGAGACCAGCAGCAGGAGCGCATCCATGGTTTCATCATCCCAAGCCTCGGCCAGGGTGGCCAGCGCAGCCTTGCGTGGTTCGTGGAGGAGCACATCCCCATTGGCCACGGCAAAGACGTCTGAACCCAGATGTGACAGAGCGTTTGCCACCCCACCGCCCGTATCCAGCAGGGACTCTTCCCGCGACAGGGTGATACCGGGTCTCTGCCGGGCGCCAATGGCTGCAGCAATCTGTTGGGGAAGATGCCACGCATTCACCACGACACTGTCGAGATCCTCCATCCGATCAAGCATGCGGTCGAGCATGGAGCGGCCGCCAATCTCGATCAGCGGTTTTGGAATCGTATCTGAGATCGGGCGCATGCGTTCGCCCCGCCCAGCGGCCAGCACCATGCCGTGGTGCAGTTTCTTCATGTTGCCCGGGTCCGCGAACCCATCGGGATCCAGCGATCCAGCCAGGAAACAAGCGGTGCAAGTGCAGGGTGTTTCAGATCTGTCGCAACATGGTCCCATACCCGTGGCATGTAATTCTGATATCCAGGTTTGCCGTCACGTGTGAGAAGCCGGCAGAAGATGCCCAGTATCTTCAGATTGCGTTGCGCTCCCATGACGGCATAGGACGCCAGGAAGTCGTCGCGATCAATGGCCGGGAACTGCGCCAGATAATGGTCGATGGCTGCCGCGACTGTATCTGGCGCAACATCACGCCTGGCATCTTCCAACAGCGAAACCAGGTCATAGGTTGTCGGACCGGTTACGGCATCCTGGAAATCGAGCTGGCCGACGCGCGCGATTCCTTTGCGGTCGGGAAGCCAGAGCAGGTTGTCTGCGTGGTAATCGCGCAGCACAACGCAGTCTGGCATCTCGCGTGCAAGCGGCAGAAGCTCGCGCCACAGGTTCAGATAGTCCTCACGCCCCTGATCAGTGAGCTCCAGACCGGCCAGTGGCATGAACCAATCGGTCAGCAGCGAAACCTCGAACAGCAGCAGGTCGTCGTCATAGACAGGCAGGCCGTCGTGTTTACCTGTTTTGTGGAGCGCAACCAGGGCATCGATTGCAGGCAGGTAGAGCTTCTGTTCGTCCTCACCCTGGGCCAGAACACGCGTGTAAATCGAATCGCCCAGATCTTCCAGCAACAGAAAGCCTGCTTCCGGGTCCTGCGCCAGGATCGCAGGTGCAGCCAGTCCAGCGTCGGTCAGAAGGCCCGCAACATTCACAAACGGGCGAACATCTTCCTCAGGAGGCGGCGCATCCATCAGCACGGCGTCGCCACGTGGCCCCTTCAGCCGGTCATAACGGCGGAACGATGCATCTCCGGCAAGTGGCTTCCGGTCAGCGTCAGCCCAGCCTGCGTTGGCCAGAAAGCCCATGATCTGCTGCTCGCGTTTGTCGGTCATAGTTTCAGATCCAGTCGACGTTCTGCCCAGTTACCCCGAAGTGTGAGAACGGCACGGCGCCCTCCGGCATTGTCATGTTCAAGCAGGATATCGAGACGATTGTCCGGCAGGTCTGCCTCCATGCGTTCAGGCCACTCGATCAGCACCAGCGCGATGTCAAAAGCATCTTCCAGGCCCAACTCCTCCAGCTCGGCTTTATCTTCGATCCGGTAGAGATCCACGTGCCAGATTTCCTGGTCTTGCGCGCCATAAGTCTGGACCAGGGTAAAGGTCGGACTGGTGACCTCGACATCGCCAAGCCTCGCGCGCACAAACCCTTGAGTCAGGCTCGTCTTTCCGGCACCCAGATCGCCACGCAAGGCGATTGTGTCACCTTGCCGGGCGGCTTCGGCAATCGTTGCCCCCAGGGCTCGGGTCGCCTCGACCGAGTCCAGTGTACACATTAGGTTGTTTGGGGCCGGGTCCATCGGGTAAGGCTTAGCGTCACAGGCGTAGCTTGGAAAGCACCGCTGGTGACATCAGCAAGGCAGAGACTGGGATAACTCATGAGCGAGACGCACGAGACTGACATTGTGGTGATTGGAGCAGGGCCCGTTGGCCTGTTTCAGATATTCGAGGCGGGCATGCTCAACATGCGCTGCCATGTCGTTGATACGCTCGATGCCATCGGCGGTCAGTGCACCGCGCTCTATCCAGAAAAACCCATCTACGACATTCCGGGATATCCCGAGATCGAGGCCGAAACCCTGATCACACGGCTCAAAGAACAGGCAGACCCGTTCGACCCGGTGTTCCACCTGGACCAGCAGGTTGTTGCGCTTGAAGGTGAGGCGGGGTCGTTCACGGTGCACACATCGACCGGAACCACAATCTCCAGCAAGGCCATCGTCGTAGCAGCCGGCTGCGGAGCCTTTGGTCCCAACAGACCGCCTCTCACGGGTATCGAGGCCTACGAGGAAACAGGCGGCGTGTCCTATCTGGTCACCCGGCGCGAAGAACACAGGGGCAAGCGTGTCGTGATCGCCGGTGGTGGTGATTCGGCACTCGATTGGGTTCTGGGGCTTCACGGAATTGCCGAAAAAATCATGGTGGTTCATCGCCGGAACCGCTTCCGCGCAGCACCAGACAGCGTGAAACGTATGGAGGCACTGGTTGAAGCGGGCGAGGTGGAGCTTGTCGTGCCCTATCAACTCCACGGCTTGGAGGGAGAAAACGGTCAACTGGGCGCTGTTATCGTCGCTGACCTCGATGGCAATGAGCTCAGGCTGGAGGCTGATTTGCTTCTGCCCTTCTATGGCCTGCGTATGGAGCTTGGTCCGATTGCTGAATGGGGGCTCAACCTCGAAAAGAACCTCATCACTGTCGACCCTGCAACGTCGGGTACCAGCACGCCGGGCATCTATGGCGTCGGTGACATCATTACCTATCCAGGCAAGTTGAAACTGATTCTCTCAGGCTTCTCCGAGACCGCTATGGCAGCACACGATATCTACAATCTCGTGTATCCCGACAAACCGCTTCACTTCGAATACTCGACCACGCGCGGTGTGCCTGCCGAATAGTTTCTCGCACTGCCAGAGTTCTGCCTGATTCCTGGCGTTTCATGCGCGGTCAGAATTGACCGACGATGGATAAGAACCTTGGTTGGATGCGCGCGTGGATTGGCGATTGTTTTGATTGCCGTGGGGTCGATGGCAATCGGCCTGCAACAGTCCTGGGTTCGCATCCCGGCTGGCTGGTTGCCGTGGGAAGACGTGAACCTTGAGGCTCCGCCAGGAGGCATGGCGCGCTACCAGCTCAATGCCTTGAGCGCTGACAGCGATGCCTGTTTTGCCGCGCTGGATCACTCGGGCCTGCTCTATACCGCGCTGCCGGTCCGACCGATGCAGAATGGATGCGGTCTGACCGATGGCGTGCGGTTTGATCAGTCAAACGTGCACTACAGCAGTGGCTTTGATCTCAGCTGCGGCATGGCCGCTGCGCTCTACTGGTACGAAGCGGAAGTGGACCGTCTGGCCCGCGAGCAACTAGGCACCGGCCTTGCGCGCATCAACCATCTGGGCAGCTATGCCTGTCGCAACATCAATGGCGCAACAGCCGGCCGACGAAGCCAGCATGCCACGGCCAACGCTATCGACATCTCCGGCTTTGTCCTCATGGATGGACGCAGCGTTTCCGTGCTCGCCGACTGGACAGGAGAGTCGGACGAAGCCTGGTTCCTTCATGCGGCTCACAAAAGCGCCTGCGGGCTCTTCAACACGGTCCTGGGCCCTGATTACAACGCCCTCCACGCCGATCATTTTCATTTTGACATGGGCCGCCTGCGCGCTTGTCGTTGAATCAATAAGGGCCGGAACCTTGTGGTTCCGGCCCTCGAAAACTCTGCCGAAGCAGAGCTTAGTAGCGGTATTCTTCCGGCTTGAACGGGCCGGCCTGATCGACACCAATGTAACTTGCCTGATGATCGGTCAGTACGGTCAGCTTTGCGCCGACCTTTTCGAGGTGCAGCATGGCAACTTTCTCGTCGAGGTGCTTGGGCAGAACATAGACCTCGTCGCGTTTGTAGGTGCCCTTGTCTTTGTGGGCCCACAGTTCGATCTGGGCCAGAACCTGATTGGAGAAGCTGGCGCTCATCACGAAGCTGGGGTGACCGGTGGCGCAACCCAGGTTCACCAGACGGCCTTCGGCCAGCAGGATGATCTTCTTGCCATCGGGGAATTCGATCTCATCAACCTGCGGCTTGATGTTGTTCCACTTGAAATTCTTCGTCGCTTCGACCTGAATTTCGTTATCGAAATGGCCGATATTGCAGACGATGGCGCGATCTTTCATGGCCCGCATGTGGTCAACCGTGATGACGTCGGTATTGCCCGTGGCGGTCACGAAGATGTCGGCCTTTGAAGCTGCTTCATCCATGGTGACGACTTCATAACCGTCCATGGCGGCCTGCAATGCGCAGATCGGATCAACTTCGGTCACCATGATGCGTGCACCCGCACCCTGCAGCGACTGGGCGGAACCCTTGCCAACGCCGCCATAGCCAGCGACCACGGCAACCTTGCCGGCCATCATGACGTCGGTTGCGCGGCGAATGCCGTCGGTCAGGCTCTCACGGCAGCCATAGACGTTGTCGAATTTCGACTTTGTAACGGAGTCATTGACGTTGAAGGCAGGAACCATCAGTTCGCCGCGTTTGGCCATCTGATACAGGCGGGCTACGCCGGTTGTCGTTTCCTCACTGACGCCGTGTACGTCCTTGAGCAACTCGGGATACTTGTCGTGCATGATTGCGGTCAGATCGCCGCCGTCATCCAGCAGCATGTTGGGAGCCCAGCCGTCGGGACCCGTGATGGTCTGCTCGATGCACCATTCGTATTCCTCTTCGGTCTCACCCTTCCAGGCAAAGACCGGGATGCCGGCAGCAGCAATGGCTGCAGCGGCCTGATCCTGGGTCGAGAAGATATTGCAGGAAGACCAGCGAATCTCTGCGCCAAGTTCCACCAGTGTTTCGATCAGCACGGCGGTCTGAATGGTCATGTGCAAGCAGCCGGTGATACGCGCGCCGGCCAGGGGCTTGCTGCCGCCGTAGCCCTCGCGAATGGACATGAGGCCGGGCATCTCGACTTCAGCAATCTCAATTTCCTTGCGGCCCCAGTCGGCCAGGCCCATGTCAGCAACTTTGTAATCGGTGAAATCGCTCATTTTGCGTCCGTGCTCACATTCAATTCAGGGAAAATCATCGTCCTGTCAGGACATTGGGCACCGCTTATCAAATACCGCGCGCGGCGTCCAGCAACGCCGGTGCAGGCCAGCTATGCCAACGCGTTGAAATCATCGAGCAGAGCCGCAACCATGCCGGAGTCGGCCTGCTCCATGATGGTTTGCGCCCGGCGGGTGGCCTCGCTCAGATCGAGACCCCGAATCCGCTGTTTGACCCGGGGAACGGCCGCAGAGGCCATGGAGAGATCGCGGATGCCCAAGCCCAGCAAAATGGCAGTCATGCGTTCATCGCCGGCCATCTCCCCGCAGACGTTGACCGGGATACGTGCGCGCAGCGCCGCCGCAGTCGTGAATTGGATCAGGCGAAGAACAGCGGGATGCAGGGGGCTATAGAGATGTGCGACCTGCTCATCGCCGCGATCGATCGCCAGCGTGTACATTGTGAGGTCGTTGGTCCCGATCGAGAAAAAGTCACAGTCGCGCGCCAGTCCGTCGGCAGACAATGCGGCGCCTGGAATTTCAATCATGGCGCCCACAGGCGGCAGCGGGTCTGCGATCTTGATCTTCTTGCGACGTAACCGCGTGGCAACCTTCTTCATGATCTGGCGTACCTGGCGCATCTCCGAAGACGTTGAGATCATCGGAATCAGGATCCGTACCGGGCCATGGATGCCAGCACGCAGGATTGCGGAAAGCTGATTTTCGAGAAGGCTCTGAACCTTGAGGGATAACCGGATGGCGCGAAGGCCCATTGCCGGATTGGCACTGACGCCCAGGTGCTCACCCAGCGAATACGGAAGCTTGTCGTTGCCGACATCCAGCGTCCGCACCGTCACGGTGCGCCCTTTCATGCCTTCGATAATGTTACGCAGTTCAACGTATTGCTCGTCCTGAGTAGGCACATCGTCACGATTGAGAAAGACATACTCAGTGCGGTAAAGGCCGATGCCTTCCGCTCCGTGCTCGAGTGCGCCATCAATCTCGCCGGGAAGGTCGATGTTGGCCTGCAGGGATATCTGGACTTCATCGCGCGTCATGGCTGGCAGGTTGCGTAACCTCTCCAGCTTTCGCGCCTGACGCTTTAACTCGACCTTGCGCTCATGAAAGCGCTTCAGAGTCGCTTCGTCGGGGTTGACGATCACCTGGCCCGTCACGCCATCGACCACGATGATATCGCCGTTCTTCACGTGGTTCAGCAGCTCTGCCGTGCCGACGACTGCGGGAAGGGCCAGCGAGCGGGCCAGAATGCCTGTGTGATCCTGCGCGCCACCGACAGCCGTCACGAACCCCGCGACAAGGTGGGGATCCAGCAAGGCTGTATCGGCCGGCGTCAGTTCATCGGCCACCACCACGGTGCCCATGGGCAGATCAGCCAGTGCGCGATAAGGCGTCTGCATCAGGCACCGCAGCAGGCGTTGCCCGACATCGCGCACATCTTTGCTGCGCTCGGAAAGATAGCTGTCTTCCATTTGCGAGAACGCATGCGATATCTCGCCGACTTCCTGGGAAACGGCTGCCTCGGCATTGAGTCTCTCGCCACGAATGCGCTTCTCGACACCACGTACCAGGCGTGAACCCTGCAACATCTGACCGTGCGCCTGAAGAAGGTATCCAAGTTCCTCGGCTGCGCTGGCGGGCAGGTCTGAGGCCTTCATTGCCAGTTTGTCGATCTGGGTCAGCGCGGTTGCGACGGCATCTTCGAAGCGAGCTATCTCCTTGTCGACCTCTTTTGCCTTCAGCTTGTAGGTCGGGACATCCAGCGTGCCACTTTCGCTGACATAGGCGGGGCCAATGGCAATGCCCCGGGCAACGCCGATTCCCTTCAGCTCGAACGTTGGTGAGAGCTTGTTGCCGTCACTCATCGAACCGGTTCTCCACAAGCACGACAAGAGCGTCCAGCGCCTGAACGGCATCGGAACCTTCTGCCTCGACTTCGATGGTTGTACCAGGAGCTGCGGCAAGCATCATGAGCCCCATGATCGAGCGGCCGGAGACGCGAACGTCATCCTTTTCGACCACCACCTCTGCCTCGAAAGCGCCAAGGACCGAAACAAACTTGGCAGCCGCACGTGCGTGGAGTCCGCGCTCGTTGACGATTACGAGCCGGCGGCTGTGCTTCTGAGCCGATTCGCCGGAGGATGACATGTCAGTTCAGGCCTTGGGCTTCAGCAGAGAACTGGCGACGTTGATGTATTTCCGGCCGGCTTCCTGGGCTGCGGCGACAGCATCGGTCAGTGTTTCGGTTTGCCGTGCGGAAGCGAGTTTGATCAACATGGGCAGGTTGATGCCTGCGATGACTTCGATATTGCCACTGTCCATGATCGAGATTGCCAGATTGGATGGCGTGCCGCCGAACATATCGGTCAGAACGATCACGCCGCTGCCGCTTTCGACATGCTTTACCGCATCAAGAATATCGTCACGGCGGCGTTCCATATCGTCGTCGGGGCCAATACAGACCGTGCGCACAGCAGATTGCTCTCCCACGACATGTTCTGTCGCAGCGACAAACTCCTCAGCCAGACGGCCGTGGGTTACCAGTACCAATCCGATCATGTCTCGATGCGCTTGCTGCTGTGGTCAATGGGCAGGAACCTACCCTTCATGACGCGAGCTCGCGATGCTGCAGGCTCACCCGTCGTCCCCCTTCGCTTAACAGAGCAGCAAGACGTTCGGCAACAAAAACCGAGCGGTGTCGCCCGCCCGTGCAACCGATGGCAATCGTCAGGTAGCGCTTTCCTTCGTCGGCATAGGCTGGAAGAAGGTCTAGAACCAACTCACCCAGTCGATCAAAAAACGTCTGGAAACGGGGGTCCTTTTGTATGTGCGCTGCCACGTCTTCGTCGCGTCCGGTCAGATCGCGAAGCGATTCGACATAATGCGGATTGCTGAGAAAGCGCACGTCGAACACCAGATCGGCATTGCGAGGCAGCCCCATGCGATAGGAAAACGAGGTCACAAAGACAGACAGTCGCGGGCTGTCGATGGGCGCCAGATGTCCGGCAAGGTCCCGGCGCAGTTCGGCCCCTGTCATATGCGTTGTGTCGATGACCAGGTCAGCCTGTGCCCGAATGTTGTGCATCAGGTGTCGTTCTGCCTTGATGCTCTCCACAAGCGTGCCCTCGCGCACCAGCGGGTGCGGGCGGCGGGTCTCGGTAAAGCGTCGCTGCAGGGCGTCTGCTTCGCAGTCGAGAAACACCAGGGAAACGGAAAGGCGTTCGTCGCTGCGTAGTTCGTCGGTAGCCGCTAGAAAATCATCAACGCTGAAACTGGGTGCCCGCACATCGACTGCAACGGCAAGGGACGGTGTTGTCGCGGATCCGCCATCAATCAGTGGCCTGAGTAAACGAAGCGGCAGGTTGTCGATGGCATCAAATCCCTCATCCTCAAGGGCATTCAGAGCCGTGCTGCGTCCAGCACCCGAAAGGCCTGTGACCAGAACAAGTCCACGTTGATGTGGCTCAGATGTCATCACGAATCTCCGATTCAGCCTGGATCCTGGCAATCATCAGGCAAAGCTTGGCTGGTGCTGACGCATCGTGAGGGTACAGCCTCATGAGAGGGATAGCACATCCGTCCAGAGTCCGGGTTTCAGGCTCGGGCATGCGTGAGACGGCTTCGCGATCGCACAGCTCCACGACAAGCGTCAAGGTCGTGCCGGCCTTGTGAGCAAGTGGGACGATGCCCACACCGCGAACCTCAAGAAGGCCAGCTAGCGATGCCGGTGCCGACGCATTGAGGACATCTCGTGCAGCACCGAGAATGACCTGATCGTCAGCGACCAGTTTTGCGCCGTGATAGGTGATCAGGCGCAGGGCCAGGTCGCTCTTTCCCGCGCCAGATGGCCCACACAGCAATAGTCCCGCGCCATCAAGTTCGACGCAGGTGCCGTGGACCAGCATTGTGCTGTCAGGCTGCCTGGTTGGCTTCGGCCTCGGTCAGAAGCGCATAGATCGCTTCGGCGCTCTCGGCCCCGCGCAGCTTCTCGCAGACATCGTGGTTGCGCAGCAGACGCGAAACCCTCGCCAATGCCTTGAGATGGTCGGCTCCGGCACTCTCGGGTGCCAGCAACAGAAACACCAGGTCGACCGGCTGTTCATCAATTGCATCGAAGTCAATCGGCGAATCGGCCCGGGCGAAAACCCCGTGCAATTCCGTCAGTCCGGCCAGCTTGGCATGCGGAATCGCAATGCCCAGGCCCACGCCGGTGCTTCCCAGGCGCTCACGCTCAAGCAGGGCATCAAAGATGCTGCGCTCGTCGACGCCGGCAATCGAGCATGCATGCCGTGCCAGGTCCTGCAGCGCCTGCTTCTTGCTGGCGGCTTTCAGGTGCGGAACGACGCTGTCTGGTGTCACAAGATCGGTAATTTCCATATCCAAATCCCGTTCCGGCCGCGCCAGGGCGGCCGAATCGTGCCTTCAGTGGTGATCGCGAAGCTTGCGTTTGTTGCGACGTATTTGTTTCTCGGCGTGTTTTGCAGCCTCGTTGAAGCTCGCATAGGGATCGGGATCGACTCCACGACCCTCGGCATGGATGTCATGTCCGACATGCACCGAGATATGAGTCAGGAAGTCCCCGCCTTCGCGTGAAAAAGTCACATGGGCTTCTATCGGGTCAGCAAAGTATTTGCTGACGCCTGCTTCAAGGTGCTCTGTGGCGTGGGACTTGAGGGCGTCGCCCACGTCAACCTGATGCCCGGTAATGGCAATCTTCATTGGAATCTCTGCGTTGTTGCGCGTCTTGAGATGCTCAAGGCCCTATGGCCCGAACACCGTGGAGCCTGATTTCAGGCACCGTCCGTCAAAACGGTGCGCACCTATATCCTCAGTGCCTTAAGGAAACAACCCGCCTGACAGGACTAGAGCATATCTGGGTTGCATCGAATCGCCTGCGATCCGAACCGCTTCAGGGACCGCGTCAGCAAAATGCTCAGCCTGTGGTGGCCAGGCGCAACTCGCGGCGGCGCTGGACTGACGAAGGAATTCGCATGGCCTCGCGGTACTTGGCGACCGTGCGACGCGCAATGACAATGCCGTCAGATCGCAAGGCTTCAACGATGTCGTCGTCCGACAGAACGTTTTTGGCCGTTTCACCGTCAATCAGGCTGCGGATTCGATGTCTTACGGCCTCTGCCGAGTGGGACGGGCCATCGCCGGTGCTGCCCAGAGAGGCCGTAAAGAAGTACTTGAGCTCAAAGACGCCACGAGGCGTCATGATGAATTTGTTGCTCGTAACCCGGCTTACCGTGCTTTCGTGTAGTTCCAAGGCGTCGGCAATGTCGCGCAACACCAGGGGTTTGAGATGTTCGACGCCTTTGACCAGAAACATGTCCTGCTGGCGAACGATCTCACGCGCAACGCGCAGAATGGTCCGCGCACGTTGATCCAGTGCCTTGATCAGCCAGTTCGCGGAATTCCACTGTTCAGAAACAAAGACCTTGTCATCTTCGCTTCGGGAATTGCGCTGAATCTCTACGTAATAGCGCTCGTTTGCCAACACCTTGGGTAGCGTGTCGGTATTGAGTTCGACCATCCAGCCGCCCGCCTGGCTGGCGCGCACCACGACATCGGGCACAACAGTCTGCACGTGACCTGAATAGAACTTGTGGCCGGGTTTGGGATCCAGCGCCTTGAGCTCGTTCAGGACATCCAGAATGTCCTGATCGGAACAGGAACACAGCTTGCGCAACTTCGCGAAATCACGCTTTGCCACCAGCTCCAGATTTTCAAGGATGGCGGTACTGACGGGATCAAGGCGATTGAGCTCAGCCAGCTGAAGCCTCAGGCATTCCTTGAGATCACGCGCAAAGACCCCCGGGGGATCAAGGCGCTGCAGGTTCAGGAGCGTCCTTTCGTAGAGGTCTGGTGTGC
>Ga0055584_100005255_pt1 | contig 12699 bp, 7 predicted proteins | sample OSDHelmetaG_FD_58716 | JGI IMG/M metagenome (GOLD analysis project Ga0055584, IMG submission 58716) | Pelagic marine sediment microbial communities from the LTER site Helgoland, North Sea, for post-phytoplankton bloom and carbon turnover... | ecosystem: Environmental > Aquatic > Marine >... | reverse complement strand
TATTATAAAGCTCTTAATACATTCTACAAAGAAACACCTGCGCTTTACGAAAAAGCTTTTTCTGGTGAAGGCTTTGAATGGATTAGCTACGACGACCACGAAAACTGTGTAATATCGTACCTTAGAAAAGGCTATAAACCCGAAAACAATGTGGTTGTAATTTGTAATTTTACTCCTGCCGTTAAAGAAAACTACCGTATTGGCATACCCACAAAAGGTAAGCTTAAAGAAATTTTTAATAGCGATTTAGAAGATTTTGGAGGTAGCGGAATACGTAATACCAAACAAATAAGTATAAAAAAAATACCATGGAACGGTAAAGAGTATTCTGCCGAAGTAATATTGCCACCGCTGGCAGTTACCGTTTTTCAAATTAAAACTTAAAAATTAAGCCTTCTGCCCTTTAAACATTTATCCTTTATTGGGCAAAAGGTCTCTCTCTTATAATTTTCAATATACCAAATACTAACTAATGCCTTGATATATCCTCAAAAAAATTTATGCGCCCTAAAACCTGTTTACAACCTTTAAATTATACATTCAATAAATATTTCGCTAAATATTTGTTCATTACATAAATTTCCTGTTGAATTTTTAAAAAAATTAGTCGCTTAATAAATTCAAAAATTAGTAATTTCAAAACATTATAACACACACAATTTTATGATTTTAAATACCGAATTAGAATATAAAGGAAACCTATTTCCCTCTAAAATAATTAAATACGAAAAAAACCTTAACGTATTATCCTTTACCACCGAAAACGGCGTAAAACTTGAAGTTACGGTTAGACGCGATAGTATTTTAAGGTTTAGGTATACTACCACGGGTATTTTTGAAAACGATTTTTCGTATGCCATTACAAAATATGCCAGCCGTGGTTATAACCACCTTGAAGTTACCGAAAACAATGATCATTATATCATTACCACCTCAAAGCTAATATGCCACATTTCAAAAATAGATTTGCGCTCGTCTATCTTTGATGCAAAAGACAATAGCCTAATCTGCGAAGACGAGCTGGGTTTCCATTGGGAAGAAAGCTACGAATTTGGTGGCAATGTGGTAAAAATGTCTAAAACCGCGCAACCAGGCGAAAGCTATTACGGCTTGGGCGATAAACCTGTAGACAACAACCTAAAAGGCAAACGTTTTGAAAATTGGGTAACCGATTCTTATGCCTACGGACGGGAAACCGACCCTATTTACAAAACCATTCCGTTTTACACAGGGCTTCATAATAAAAAATCTTATGGTATTTTTTTCGATAACACCTTCCGTTCTTTTTTCGATTTTTGTAGCGAACGCCGCAATGTTACCAGTTTTTGGGCCCATGGTGGAGAAATGAACTACTATTTTATCTATGGCCCAGATATGTCTGAGGTTGTAGCCAATTATACCGATCTAACAGGAAAACCCCACGAAATGCCAGCTCTTTGGACATTGGGCTACCACCAATGCAAATGGAGCTATTATCCAGAGTCTAACGTAAAAGAAATTACCGCTAAGTTTAGAGAACTTAAAATTCCTTGCGATGCCATATACTTAGATATCGATTATATGGAAGGCTTTAGGTGTTTTACTTGGAACAAAGAGTACTTTCCTGACCCTAAACGCATGGTAAAAGAACTTGCAGACGACGGTTTTAAAACCATTGTTATTATAGATCCAGGAATTAAAATAGACATGGACTATTCGGTATTTAAGGAAGGTCTAGAAAAAGACTATTTCTGTAAGCGTGCCGATGGCCCTTACATGAAAGGAAAAGTATGGCCTGGCGAATGTTATTTCCCAGATTTTACAAGACCTGAAGTAAGGGAATGGTGGTCTAACTTATTTAAGGAATTGGTTGAAGATATAGGCGTAAAAGGCGTTTGGAACGATATGAACGAACCTGCCGTAATGGACGTGCCCGGAAAATCGTTCCCCGACGATGTACGCCACGATTACGACGGGCACCCCTGTAGCCACCGTAAAGCACACAACGTGTACGGTATGCAAATGGCACGCGCCACTTACCAAGGCCTTAAAAAATTCGCTTACCCTAAAAGACCTTTTGTTATTACAAGAGCAGCCTATTCGGGTACACAACGCTACACCTCTAGTTGGACAGGCGACAACGTGGCCACTTGGGACCACCTAAACATAGCCAACCTGCAGGCACAACGCATGTCTTTATCTGGATTTTCATTTATAGGATCGGATATTGGAGGCTTTGCCGAACAACCCAATGGAGAACTTTATGCCCGTTGGATACAATTAGGGGTTTTCCATCCGTTTTGCAGAACACATTCCTCTGGCGATCACGGCGACCAAGAACCATGGGCATTTGGAGAAACCATTACCAATGTGGTAAGAAAATTTATAGAACTTCGATACCAATTGTTACCCTATTTGTACACTGCATTTTGGCGATATGCCGATGAAGGCATTCCTATCTTAAAATCGTTAGTGCTATACGATCAAGAAGACCAACAAACCCATTACAGAAACGACGAGTTTGTTTTTGGTGAAAAAATATTGGTTTGCCCAGTAAACGGCCCCAACCAAAAAGGAAGACGCATGTACGTTCCGCGTGGAAAATGGTACAATTTCTGGACAGACGAATTAGTTAACGGTGGCCAAGAAATATGGGTTGATGCCGACCTAGATAGTATGCCTATTTTTGTAAAAGAAGGAGCCATTATCCCCAAATACCCCGTTCAGCAGTATGTGGGCGAAAAAACCATAGACGAGTTAATCTTAGATGTTTATTACAAAGAAGGCAAAGAAAACTCTATGGTTTACGAAGATGCCAACGATGGTTACGATTACATAAAAGGGCGTTATAGTTTAAGAAACTTTAAACTGCACGGTAAAAAAGACGAAATGATCATCCAACAACATAAGTTAGGTAAATATGTAACCACCTACAAAACATTTAAAATAAATTTACATGGCCTGCCTTTTAAAATTTCTAAAATACAGGTAGACAATGTTGAAATGTCTTTTGAAGATTTAAAACTAGACGAAAACAACTCGTTAATACTTGCCAAAGAATTTTCAGAACTGCATATTATGTCGTAAAACACAACCATTTTATATAAAAAAGCCCTGCTTATTAAAATAAGCAGGGCTTTTTTATATATTTATAACTTCTTTTGTCCTGAATTTAAATTATCTATAAACTTGATTAAAATCTTTGCAATCTGTATGGGGTAAATTTACTTCTCCTCATAATATTGTTTAAAATTAAAGATTATTTTCTGCTTTTAAACAGTTCGGTTTAACAGAAGGAGGTCAGTAAATTTGAACCATTGGTAGCTGAATTTGAAAAAGAACCAAACGAAACATTTCTTTGTACTTCACCAATGTTATCTCCAAATTCATCTACTAAGCCTGTCTTTTCAAAAAGTGATTGAGCGTTAATAATATTTAAATATAGTAGAAAGAAAAAATTGCTTTTATTTTCATCGTTATTGAATGGAGAATTTCGTTTTTCAATGTATGCAAACTACCAAAACCAGCCGCTTCTCCTTATTCCCCTTTAGGATCAATGCTCGCAGCAGTACTTTTTTCCACATCAAAAGGTTTGCCCAGATACACCAATTGGTATCCTTTTTTAATATCCTTAACTTCTAAATTGTATGAGGAAATAATGTGCAGTTCGCCTTTGTTGTCTTTAATAAACAAAGGAATAATGTCTTTATCGTTGTTCGATATGGTTATCAACTCTTCGTAATGTTTCTTACTTTCAAGATCGATTTCTCGTATAAAAGGATGTCTTATGGTCAACTCGTATAAGCTTGTAAAATCATCCTTATGCGAAAACAGGCCTTCTTTAGGGTTGTCGTTATCGTCTTGCATTTCTGCAGTGGTAACCAACCTAAACGATCCATTTTCACCAAACTGGTGGCGGAACTTGTTGATGGCATATTTATTGATATCGGAGTTACCGGTAAGCGCCATAAGGTAACCCACATCGTTAAGCTCGATATTGTCCATTAACGTATCGGAGTAAATGTTGGTGCTAATAGCTTCCAAACCCAGTTCGTGGGCTTTTTCTACATTCCGCTCATTACTGTCAATAAGCACAACATGTCTGCCATGGGTAACCAGATAGTGCCCCAATAACCTAGAAATGTTAGAGGCCCCAACAATTAATATCCCTTCAGATTTTTTAAGGAATACCCCCACTAATTTTGCAAATAGCCTAGCTGTTGTTGCATTTAGCAGCACTGTGCCCAATACTATCATAAACACTAAAGGAGTTATATACTCGGCGCCATCTACCCCTTGCTTTATAAGCTTACTGCCAAATAATGATGCGATACCAGCCGCTACAATACCTCGTGGGCCTACCCAGCTTATAAATACTTTTTCTCTAAATTTCAATCTAGATTTATAAGTGCAGGCAAACACTGCTAATGGCCTAAGTATAAAAACAATTAATATAAATAAAACGGCCGTTTTCCATGTGTAAAGTAGTGTTAGGTCGTGATAGTCTATATTTGCTGCCAAGAGTATAAATAAAATCGAAATAAGCAATACACTTAACGATTCTTTAAAATAAAGTAATTCCTTAATATTGTTAAGTTTACTGTTGCCTAGCACCATACCCATAACAACAACAGCCAATAGGCCCGACTCGTGGGCAAAAACCTCAGATTCTACAAACACCAACAAAACGGTTGATAACGACACCACATTCAATAAATAATGCGGAATAAATTTTTTGTTAATGGCAAAGGCCAAAGCATGAGCGAATGTAAAACCAAAGGTGGTACCAAAAAGAATAATTTTACCAAACTCGATTAAAGCGGTTTTTGTAAAACCACTACCACCCCCAACGCTAATAAACTCAAAAACCAATACGGCTACCAGAGCCCCAATGGGATCTATTAAAATACCCTCCCATTTTAATACGGTAGAAATATCTTTTTTAAGGGGAATATTTCTTAATATGGGAGTTATTACCGTTGGCCCTGTAACAATAATTAAGCCCGAAAATAAAAACGACAATTCCCAACCCAACCCAAAAATCTGGTTGGCCAATATACCGCCTCCAAAAAACGTAATGGCCGAGCCTAAGGTTATAAGCTTGGTTATTACAGAGCCTAAGGTTTTAATTTCAGAACGTTTTAACGTTAGGCCTCCTTCAAAAAGAATAATACTTATGGCCAAGGATACGAAGTAATACAAGCCATCGCCAGGAAACAGCCCTTTCTCTCCGTTCCAAACTGGTTCTATCCATTTTGTGCCGTCTTCAGACAGAAATTCGGCAGCAATAGGCCCTACCAACAAGCCAATTAAAATTAAAGGTAAAATGGCCGGAATTTTAAATTTCCAAGCTACCCATTGCGCCAATATTCCCAAAATGATAATTCCAGCTAATTCTAACATATAATAAACTTTAAGTGACTAATTTAAATAAATCAGTCGATTTAGCCCCATAATGCATACGGTTTTTAAGATATTGTTTTATATTTTTTAATTGGTTTTCCTTAATAATTTTAAAAAAATTAAACACCCCAATACCCCCAATTGAACAAATTTACAATACCTAAAATTGTAATTTTTTACCAGGTTTAACAGCTTACAGACCTTTAAAACCAAGCAATCTTTATCGCTTTTTAGCAAAAACGAAACCCCGTTTTCATTAAAAAAAATCCTGTTTTAAACCGTTTTTAAAATTATCTGTAGAAAAGTGTTAAAATAAAGCTATAATTTAAGATTAAAAGCCTATAAATTTTAATGCTTTTATTATTTTGCGAGACTTAATATTTTTCAATGCAGTTATACCCTATACATGCCGGAAACTTAAAACTTGATGGCGGTGCTATGTTTGGTGTTGTTCCTAAAACTTTATGGAACCGTACCAATCCGGCAGATGCCAATAATATGATTGATATTGCCACACGTTGCCTACTTATAGAAGACGGCAATAGGCTAATATTGATCGATACCGGTATGGGCAACAAACAGTCAGACAAATTTTTTGGGTACTACCATTTATGGGGCGATTTTAGTTTAGACAAATCGCTAAAACAATACGGTTTTCATCGCGATGATATTACCGATGTATTCTTAACGCATCTGCATTTTGATCACTGTGGTGGGTGCATACAGTGGAACAAAGACCGAACCGGTTACGAACCTGCATTTAAAAATGCTCATTTTTGGAGCAACAAAGACCATTGGCAATGGGCTACACAACCCAACCAACGCGAAAAAGCTTCTTTTTTAAAAGAAAATATCCTACCCATAGAAGAAAGCAGACAGCTCAAGTTTATAACACTTCCCAACGGCAATACCCTTAAAAATTCTGAATTGGGTTTCGATATTTTTTTTGCCGATGGCCACACCGATAAACAAATGATACCGCTTATAACATTTCAAGGTAAAACCATAGCCTATATGGCCGATTTATTACCAACCGCCGGCCACTTACCTCTACCCTACGTAATGGGCTACGACACCCGACCTCTTTTAACCCTAAACGAAAAAGAAAAATTTCTGGATTATGCGGCACAAAACAATTTATATCTGCTATTAGAGCACGATGCCCATAACGAAATCATTACCGTTAAAAATACCGAAAAAGGTGTTAGACTAAAAAACACCTTTACCACCAAAGAAATATTCAATTTATAATAAATAGACTAATTCAAATAATTCCTATGAAAACAATAAAAAAAATTGTTGCGTCATTATTTTTATCGATGCTAATCTATGGCTGTGGCAGTACCGCAGAGATTTTATCTACACCTGTTGAAAATATAGATACTTCGCCCTTAAAAGTATCTGAACTAACCAAAACGGAAAAAAACCAATGGGGTCATTTAGACTTGGTTCAGGATACCATACCTGGCATGAGTGTAAATAAAGCATACACCGAAATTATTAAAAACAAAAAAGGCAAAAAAGTAATAGTGGCCGTTATAGATTCTGGAATCGATATAGACCACGAAGATCTAGACGATGTTATCTGGACCAACGAGGATGAAATCCCTAACAATGGAATAGACGACGATAATAATGGCTATATAGACGACGTACATGGATGGAACTTTTTAGGCGAAGGTTACAACGAACAATTAGAGTTTGTTAGAATTTTAGCTAGTGGAGACACCTCTAACCCCGATTATGCCAGAGCACAAGCCGAATACGACGAAGAATACCCAAAATGGGTAGGCAGAAAAACACAGTACGATCAAATACACCAACAAATAAAAGGGGCAGATGCCTTATTATCTAAGCACATCGGTAAAGAAGATTATACCAAAGAAGACGTAAATGCCATAAATACCGATGACGAAGCCGTTAACCAAGCAAAGCAAATGGCCCAGTACATGTTTAACAACGGTATGGACTCTATGGCCGATGCTATTAATGAAATAGAAAGTGGTTTAAAATCCATTAACGAAAGATTAAACTACAACTTAAACAAAACGTTTAACGGACGTGTTAATGGTGATGACCCCAACGATCTATCTACAAAATACTACGGAAACGGTAACGTAAAACCATCAAACAAAGACGAAAGCCATGGTACACACGTTGCTGGTATTATTGCTGCCGAACGAAACAACGGTAAAGGCGTAAACGGTGTAGCCAATAATGTTGAAATTATGCCTATTAGAACCGTGCCTAATGGCGACGAGTACGACAAAGACGTAGCCTTAGCTATTAGATATGCTGTAGATAATGGTGCAAAAGTTATTAACGGAAGCTTTGGAAAAAGTTACTCTCCGCATAGCGACTGGGTTCACGATGCCATTAAATATGCTGCCAAACACGATGTGCTTTTTGTACACGCTGCAGGTAACGACAGTAAAGACGTAGATACAGAGCCTAACTACCCAGACGATAATGTTAATGGCCAAGAAATATCTAACAACTATATTCGTGTTGGCGCCTTATCACCAAAATACGGATCTAGCATGGTAGCCTCGTTCTCTAACTACGGTAAAAACAATGTAGATGTTTTTGCTCCAGGAGCACAAATCTACTCTACCACTCCAGAAAACGAATACCAAACCAAAGGCGGAACCTCTATGGCAGCACCAGCAGTAGCAGGTATTGCGGCGCTAATCCGCTCATACTATCCTAATTTAACCGCTGCACAAGTAAAGCAAGTTATCATGGAGTCTGGTTTAGCTTTAAAAACAAAAGTTATTGTAGGTGGTAATACCAGCGATATCCGGCCTTTTGCAGATCTATGCAAATCGGCAAGAATAGCCAATGCATACAATGCATTAATTATGGCCGCTAAAATATCTAAATAAAAAAACCTTAAAATCTTTTGGGGCTGTTCAATTATTTATTTATGTTGAACAGCCTTTTTAATTTCAAAAAATTATGAACAGATTTTCTACATATATCCTTCTAGGTAGTATTCTTTTTTCCTGCGGAAGTTCGCAAACTATAGAAAGTACAACTATTCCGGAAGCACAGCAAATACCTGTGGCCAAAACAACTTCCAATCCATGCTATTGGCAACAACACGTCGATTATAAAATGGAAATCGATATAGATGTTGAAAACTACCAGTACAAAGGAAAACAAACCCTGGTGTATACCAATAATTCACCCGATACCTTAAACAAGGTGTTTTACCATTTGTACTTTAATGCTTTTCAACCAGGTAGTGAAATGGACGTACGTTCGCGAACCATTGCAGATCCCGACAGTCGTGTAAAAGATCGAATCAGTAAATTAAAACCCAACGAAATAGGCTATATAAAAGTAAAATCTCTTAAACAAAACGGCACTAACATAAACTACGAAACCGTTGGCACCGTTTTAGAAGTCGATTTGGCCACCCCCATACAACCCGGCGAAAGCGTAACTTTCGATATGCTTTTTGATGCCCAAGTACCGGTGCAAATCCGTCGTTCTGGAAGAAACAATAAAGAAGGCGTTGCCCTATCTATGGCACAGTGGTATCCTAAAATGGCCGAATACGATTACGAAGGCTGGCATGCCGACCCCTATATTGGCCGCGAATTTCATGGTGTTTGGGGCGATTTTGATGTAAAAATAACCATCGATAAAAACTACACCATAGGTGGTACAGGCTACTTACAAAACCCCAACGAAATAGGCCATGGTTACCAAACCGATACACTAAGACAACCTAATACCAAAAAACTAACTTGGCACTTTGTAGCTCCACAAGTACACGATTTTACTTGGGCAGCAGACCCCAACTACACACACGATACCGTTCAAGTACCTAATGGCCCCTTGTTACACTTTTTGTACAAAAGTACTATGCCAAAGGAAAAACTGAACAATTGGAAAAAGCTTCAGCCCAAAGCGGTAGAATTAATGCAGTTTTTTAGCGAAAATATAGGCCCATACCCATACAAGCAATACTCCATTATTCAAGGTGGCGATGGCGGTATGGAATACGGTATGTGTACCCTTATTGTTGGCGAAGGTAATTTTGATGGTTTATTTGGTGTAACGGCACACGAAATGGCACACTCCTGGTTTCAGTTTCTATTGGCCACCAACGAGTTGACCAACTATTGGATGGACGAAGGATTTACCGAATACTTTGGCGAGCTGGCCGAAAGCACTATCTTTAACAAACCTTTCGAGCAACCAACACAACGCGTTTACGATGTGTATTTTTACTACGTAAACTCTGGAGCAGAGCAACCACAAACCACCCATGCCGACCGTTTTGCCTACAACCGCTCTTCCTCCATTTCGGCCTACTATAAAGGCTATATATTTTTGCACCAGCTTGGTTACGTTATTGGCGAAGAGTATTTAAAGCAAACCATAAAACAGTATTATAACGATTGGGCCTTTAAGCACCCAACCCGAAACGATTTTATAAGGGTGGCCGAAAAAATATCTGGTTTAGAGCTAGATTGGTATTTAAACGATTGGACCCGCACCATAAACACCATAGATTACGGAATACAATCGGTAAGAAATAACAGTATTACCCTAGAGCGCATTGGACTTATGCCCATGCCTATAGATTTAACCGTTACATATACCGACGGAACTTCAGAGGATTTTTATATCCCACTACAGATGATGCGCGGCGAAAAACCAACCCAAGCAACCATTATAAAAGACTGGGCTTGGGCCTACCCTACTTATACTTTTGAAACTTCAAAAACTATAAAATCGGTTGTAATTGATCCCAAAAACATGATGGCCGATATTAATAGAGAAAATAATAAAAAGTAAAGAAAATAAACTTATTGCTAAAAGGCTTCCCGATAAATCGAGAAGCCTTTTTTGTGTTTTATATACTACAATTTCTATGGGTAATCACTTTATTTTTTATACCTTAGCAGAGTAAACTTTAGGGGTGTTCTAAACAAGAACTGAGACATACCCTTTGAACCTGATACGGTTAGTACCGTCGAAGGGAAAAGTTGAATAGAGTGCTGCAATGCATTCTAGCACATCTTTTCGTAAGCACTACTTTCTTAGTGTTTTTTTCAAGGTCTTTTTATTCCCTTTAGTTTACAATACCTAAAAATATTGTAAATGATAACTATTTGCCTAAACGAACGAAAACTAAATATTGATAAAAACATCAATATTACACAATTACTGCAACAAATTAATTCTCCTAAGGTAGGTATAGCAGTAGCTGTAAATTCTATCATTGTCCCCCAACATCAATGGACACAAACCCATTTAAACCAAAACGATAAGGTACTTATTGTGCAGGCTACACAAGGCGGATAAACAAACCTTAATTATTCTATTAAAATTTAACCTAAAAGCATAAAGCTAAACAGAATAACCTCATGAAAAAAAAAGATACAGCTCCAAAAGAAGGTAAAATTACACGAAACCCATTCCCAAACTCTAGAAAGATATATGTTCCGGGAAAAATACATCCACAAATTAGAGTTGCTATGCGCGAAATTAGCCTAAGCGACACAAAACATTCCCTAACCGGAAAACCAATACCAAACCAACCCGTTACAGTGTACGATACCTCTGGACCTTATACCGATCCTAATAAAGAAATTAACGTACACAAAGGTATTGAAAGAATTAGGGAACAATGGATTTTAGATAGAGGCGATGTAGAACAATTAAACGCCTTTTCATCAAAATACTGCAACGAACGTTTAAACAACAAGAGCCTAGATCATATGCGTTTTGCGCATTTAAAAAAACCTTTACGAGCCAAAAAAGGAAAAAACGTAACACAATTACATTACGCTAAAAAAGGCATTATTACTCCAGAAATGGAATACATAGCCATTCGCGAGAACCAACGCATTGACGAGATGGCCCAAATTGCCAAGCAACATCCTGGCCAAGATTTTGGTGCAGCTATTCCTAATAAAATTACTCCAGAATTTGTTCGTGATGAAGTAGCTCGTGGGCGTGCCGTTATTCCTTCTAATATTAACCACCCAGAAGCAGAACCTATGATTTTAGGAAGAAATTTCTTGGTTAAAATAAATGCCAATATTGGTAATTCGGCCACCACCTCATCTATTGAAGAAGAGGTAGAAAAAGCCGTTTGGGCCTGCCGCTGGGGAGCCGATAATATTATGGATTTATCTACTGGACAGAACATTCACGAAACCCGCGAGTGGATTATCCGCAACTCTCCCGTTCCCGTTGGAACGGTTCCTATTTATCAGGCCTTAGAAAAAGTAAACGGTGTTGCCGAAGATTTAACTTGGGAAATTTTCCGTGATACCCTAATTGAACAAGCCGAACAAGGTGTAGATTATTTCACCATTCACGCTGGCGTATTATTGCGTTATGTTCCTATGACAGCAAAACGAGTTACCGGCATTGTGTCCCGTGGCGGTTCTATCATGGCTAAATGGTGTTTGGCACACCATAAAGAAAGTTTCTTATACACCCATTTTGAAGACATTTGCGAACTCTTAAAACAATACGACGTAGCCTTCTCTTTAGGCGATGGTTTACGCCCAGGATCTATTGCCGATGCTAATGATGAAGCTCAATTTGCAGAACTGGAAACTCTTGGCGAACTAACACAAATTGCCCGTAAACACGAAGTACAATGTTTTATAGAAGGACCAGGGCATGTACCCATGCACATGATTAAAGAAAACATGGAAAAACAAATTGAAGTTTGCGATGAAGCACCTTTCTATACCTTAGGGCCTTTAACCACCGATATTGCTCCTGGTTACGACCATATTACTTCTGGTATTGGTGCCGCCATGATTGGTTGGTACGGCTGCGCCATGCTGTGCTACGTTACTCCAAAAGAACACCTAGGATTGCCTAATAAAGACGATGTACGCACCGGTGTGATAACCTATAAATTAGCCGCCCATGCCGCCGATTTAGCCAAAGGACACCCAGGAGCACAACATAGAGACAATGCCTTAAGCAAAGCCCGTTTTGAATTCCGTTGGGAAGACCAGTTTAACTTAGGTTTAGATCCAGAATTGGCCAGAGCATATCACGATGAAACCTTACCGGCAGAAGGCGCTAAAATAGCACACTTCTGCTCGATGTGCGGACCCAAATTCTGCTCGATGAAAATTTCGCAGGAAGTGCGCGATTTTGCTCAAAAAAATGATATTGTTGAAAATGAAGTAATTGAAAAAGGACTTAAAGAAAAATCGAAAGAATTTAAAGAAAAAGGTTCGGAGGTTTATTTATAATATCCCTTTTCAAAAAAAACATGATTTCGAATGACTTTTGGGAAACGTAATACTAAAAAATTTACTCGTTGCA
>Ga0055584_100005254_pt1 | contig 12699 bp, 16 predicted proteins | sample OSDHelmetaG_FD_58716 | JGI IMG/M metagenome (GOLD analysis project Ga0055584, IMG submission 58716) | Pelagic marine sediment microbial communities from the LTER site Helgoland, North Sea, for post-phytoplankton bloom and carbon turnover... | ecosystem: Environmental > Aquatic > Marine >... | reverse complement strand
GACTGGGACGATTGCTGACTCAGCTCCAGTAGTGACCTTCGTCCCAGGAGCGTTAATAGCTAAAGTTGCGAGTGATGATGACAGTGAGGCTGTAGCTCTTCAAGAAAAATTAGCAGAAGAGATCCAGAGAGGGTATGAAGAAGGTAATGAACCTGATGAACGAAAACTGAATGATTATATCGCTGCAATTAAAAAAGCTAACGATGTATCTTCACCTAATACTAATCGAGTTGAAGACCCTAGATTTTTCTCATTCGAAGAGAAACCTATACAGTTCTCATTTGCCCTAACCAACCAGTTGTCTTTTATGTCATCTCGAATGTCTTCTGGTTCTAGTTATTTCTTTCCTGTCAGTGCTGACATTCCTCCAAGAGGAAAATGGGGTGGGGTTCAGTTCTTTGTGGATTCTGACACTTCAATTACTGAGTCATTCTCAAATGAGTATACTGATTCAATGGCCGAGTCAGCCGTTGATGCTCTATCTAATATGGCTAAACAGTTATCTCAAGCTTGGCAAATTCTCAGTACTTCGAACTCGAACAATCAATCTTTTTCCGAAGAAGCTGGTTCAATTGCTTCTAATGCTGGTGGGGGAGTCTTGTCAGCTACCCTTGGTGGCGCTAACGTAACATTTCCTAAAATGTGGTCGGAGTCTACTTTGACAAGGAATTACAATCTTACTATTAAGTTGGAAACTCCTTATTGCGATGTTACAACAGTTTACGAAGAGGTACTGGTTCCATACGTTACCCTACTTACTATGACGCTTCCACTACAGACACATGATTCAGCCTACCGCGCACCTTTCGTCCATACAATTGATAGTCCGGGTTGGTTTAGTATACAAGCAGGGGTAATTACTGAAATGACTGTGAACCGTTTCCCTGAAGAAGGAGTTAGGGCGATTCATGGTATTTCATCTAAGATCGAATGTAGTCTAACAATCATCGATTTGTATCCAGCTTTGATGTTAAATCAAGGGGCTTTTTCAACTAAAGCTTCTTTTGGTTTGAATAGATACATTGCATCAATGGTTGGTATTGGATATGAGAAGTTAGGTACTAATCAGTGGGGAGCCGGAATCCGACAGAACGTTGCTCGAATGGTACTCAATGTAGATACACTCCCTCAAGCTGCATCTGATCAACTGAAAGCAGATTACAAGGAATTATTGAGTTTCTTTCCTACTAATTGGTTTACTGATTGATCACCACTAAAAAAAAAATAGGCAAATCGCAACCATCTAAGGCTGCGATTTGCTTCTTTTTAGAACTTATCTAGTGTACCACACTTTACTCGTTTGGTATTTTCAATCTGAAGTCCGAGTACCTTCAAGTTAGCAGCAAGGATATCACCACTGTCTACCTTATAGTGGTCATGTGAACCGAACTCACCTGTAGTAATAGTCTGTACAATTGCTGATTTACGAGTATCCATTTCGTTATTAGCAAATTCTTGAACTAGATTAGGATTATCTAACAGTGCAAGGTAATATCGTTCTTGCTCACCCATTTTAATCGGGGTATTCGCATACGATCGAACGTTCATACTCTTGTGCTTAGCTGACTTAGAAGGTTTTCCGAGTCGGTTATCAGAACCACCTGAGCGAGCTGACAATTTACCTTCAGGCTGATGCCTTAGCGTAAAATAGTAAGTTTTACCTGTTACTATTGGCTGGATCATAGGTTCTTTGTCATCGGGATGAAAGTATACATAGTTAGGTGATACTTCATATTTCACATACATGTCTTCTAACCATCGAAGATTATGCCCACTCATGATCGGAGGTATCTCTATTGATACTCCATTCATATGAGACTCTTTGAGATATGTATAAATATCATCAACTGTGACATTATCTGAATCTTCGAATAGATTACCTAATCTATCACTTTGCTCAGGTGATATGTCGGCTATCAGTTCAAGGATGTCTTCAGCTGCTGATATGATGTTAGCATCATCAGGCTCTTCATTAAAAGAACGATCTTCAAGAAGTAAGTCATATTTCTTGAGAACATTCCTTAAATACTCTTCAGTAATGAAGTTAATCTCATGCTCATACATCGACCCAGCAATCATGCGGTTAACGATACCTAATGTATTGATGCAGATGTCCATAGGGTCACCATTCTCAGTTACAGGCATATCTTTATCTGGTAAGATTAGACCTACTACGCCCTTACCACCCGATCGATTCGTGATTTTACTGCCTTTAGCAAGAGGCTTCTCGTCAACAATTGTTAGCTTGACCTCAATGAAATCGAACATACTACGTTCTTTAAACCAATTCTGATCTAAGAAACATTCTGATCGAGTCAACCAATAGCTAGCATCATGAGATAACTTGTATTTTCGGTTAAGCTTTTTTAGAGTTTTATTGATAGCTTCATACTTGTCGTATTGAGCTTCAAGAATCTCGTTAAATTGATCAAACGCAGGATTATTTAAATCTAATAGCCCTTTTTCTAATCGAGAATCATTAGAAAAGATAGTGACATCAGTGATAGTACCACTAATATCAAATACACTATCGCTCGGTGTGAACGATCTCAAATTCTCATCAGTGTATGACTTGATTGAGTTGTATGCAATTCTTCGACGACCTATGTGACCATGTTTAACATACTCACCAATTTTAGGCAACGGCATATACTCTCGGATTTCGTCACCTGAACCATCATCACAAGGAATCCAATTACCATTCAAATCTAATGGGATATCATTTGTATTGAACGATATTGTCATTTCATGAATTGTACGGTAACCCATCTTGTTTGCAGCTGATTCACTAATAACGAACGGATCCTCGTAAGTCATTCCTTCAAATGAGAAAGAACCAGTACGTAGATTGTTGCCATACTGTAAATTACCGTTACTGTCGTATTGCTGAGACTTATACAATATCTCATTCTCGAAGGTATCCCCTCCATAAATGGTTTCATTGAAGTCAAGCTTAAAGCCAAATTTCTCACACATCTGAATGTGGCGTTTCTTTGAGATAACGTCAACTGTCAAGTCATCTAGTAACAAAACCATGAAATGATTATCATGATACAGCATCTTCCCAGACTCACGACGTATAGCTGAACTCCATTCACCTACTCTACGTTCAAACCCAGTCGATATTAATGGTCTTTCAGCTGATAATGTTTCTAATGCTTGATTGATGTGACCATTAAATAAGGCAATGCGTCCACCGTCAGTATGACCTGATAAACACATGATAAGCTCAGTTGCCAGAGCTTGCTCATTTGTTAATAGATCTTCTCCAAAATTCTCTGGGATCATAGAACCTCCTTGCTCTTGATGACTACTTCAAAGTCGTTTGCAGCGTTAACTGCAAAAACCTTTGCCGTATAGTTAGCTGACTCAAGTTCAGCATCTTCAGGAAATAATGTTTCAAGTTCATCGACTGCTTCTGTTTCTTCATCAATGTGGAAAATACAGCGACTGTGACGGATTTTAACATCATCTCGCTTCAGCTCTACTGCTACATCCTCGTATAATGAGTCACGGATAACTTCGCAGAATTCAGCAAGTTCTTCGAATCCATCGATTTTAGGAAACGTTGGGATATTTAACGGGTGTAGTTTCATTTTGGATCTTCCTATAGGTTAAAAGGGAAAGTTCTTATCTTACACTATTATAATATATGTTTATAAAGGAAATTGCACTATGTTTTCACTAAATTCTAAAATTCTATTAATTGGTATGATTGTCATAATGTCTGCCTTGACTGTTGCTTTGAATATCAAGATTGCACAACTTAACAATGTAACTAACCAATTAGTTAGCGCTAATGAGAAATTAACAACTGCGAACGAAGAACTGAATTCATGCACCATGACTATGATGGAACGAGTCGCCAACGATCTCAAAATCAGAAACTTAAAGGAAAAATCCAATGAATACGATGCTGAAACCGACCCTACAAAGCATGACACTAATGCTAATAGCTTTGAGTCTGATCTCATGTGGGGTTACTCCTCAGAAGAGCGTTTTGACAACGATACCGAAGGGGAAGAACCTGTACTCCCCTCCGAAGCTGAGTAAGATAACATTCGGGTACGATCTAGAAAAAGAGCTGTATACCCTTGACAAACCGATGTATAAAAAATACAAAGACAATGAGATAGAGAAGCTCAGAGCGTATCTGGAACTTCGGTCAATTGTTGATCCACAAGTAAACGAATAAAAACAATCCCACAACCCCTATGAAAGAGGTTGTGGGGCTTCTATCCGTTATTAAGCGTCTTCAGTATCATCGAAATCAACGTAATACAGCAGTGCATTTTTCACACTACCATTTTTAGCGATAACTATCTTTCGAAGATCCAACAACTCCACTATTTCAGTAGGAGTCATGGGTGGCAGTTTAAGGTTAGCACTAGGCTCATCGTTTGGTTTATTACTGATAGGAGTATCTTCGAACTCATTATCGAAACTACTTGTTTCTTGCATCATCTTGTCAACGTTACTGAACGTCTTCTCCCAAACATGAGAGCCTTTCTGACTTGCAATGATCTGCTCTCGCAAATCAATCTCATCACTAGTCGCTCTAAACAAGAGACAATTAGGGACAGGTTTACCAACGAAATCGTCAGGATTTGCAGTAAATTCTTGTCGATCATACTTCGTGTCGTTAGGACAGTCTGACAACTGAGTTATTAACTCAGTAACTAACGTTTCACGTTGCAATGAGGGTTCGTATGACTTAAGCGCATAACGAATTTCACCTACTAGTTCTAGCTGAGTCTTTGGATGGTTCTTCAACTTATCTCGTTTTCTGTAATAAGCGTCCTTAATAGCATCCACTTGATCCATAGTGATAGAGTTGTACATCATTTGCAATGCTCTCAAACCCAACCAGATAACGGGAGTTTGACTATTCCATACATTACTACCATACACTACTGCTCGGAAGATCTTTTTGTCGAACTGGCGATCGTTCAACAGTCCGTTCAGGAACATATCTTCTACCTTGGCATTGTATTCCTCTACGCTAATCCCAAGAATATCAGCTACCTCGAAAGAAGATAATGATACTCGCCAATCACAGTCTTTACTCAATGCTACTGGTTTCTTGTCTACTTTAGCACTCATGTCATTCATACCTCGTTAATGTAATTGAACAAATGTTCACAATAATAATATATGAATGAAATATCGATTAATCTTTTAAGTCTCTATCAATCTTATGCTTATTCAACATCTCAACTTTCTTACTGATACGATTACTAACTTGCTTTAAATTATTTCTGAATGTCTTCATGTTCTTGACCATCAGGCGAACATTAGAAGTCTCTAGCTTACCTTTTTCTTCATTTTCTAGATCTTCTTCACCCATCTCAATATCATCATTGAGCGCAACGATGTAATTATCAATAGTCTTTTGGTAAGACTGAAGGTCATTGGGATCATCAAGTAACTTAACGTCCTCAATAATATCTTCTAAGTACTTTTGAAATGACCCTGTCATTCTAAGATCATTCATTTTTTTCTTATCTCGACCTGTCATCCAACGCCTACCCTTAACGAGAACACGTTTCATTGCATTCAACGCACTTTCTTCTAGATGATCATCATCTTCAAGACCATCATTGACTCTTTCTTCCTGTAGTACCTTAAACATAAAGTTCACCATAGTTAATTATAGATTCTATCACTATAGTAGTGTTGCCAATAAAAACATATACGGTAGCCAAAGACTACCGTATATGTCAATCTCAATATGCGTGAGGTCGATACTTGATATTCACAACCATACGAGGTTTCTTGCTGTAGTATTTCTCTACTATGAGATAACTTACTTGAGCGTCATCGCCAAAGAGTACGTTGTTCATGGTATCCATGAGCAGTTTAGCATAATTGTCTACGTCAGGAGTCTTAGTCACACGTATGATACCGTGTTCCATTAGAAACGATTTGTAGACAGGAGTATTCTTATTCATAGGCTTATAGACGATGATATCGACAAATACATCACCGTGAGCTATTTTGAAATCTTTACCGAAATTATCGATAATGGCTGAGGCTACAACAGCCTTCGTGCCGGAATTAGGATCATAGACGTGTGTCTTGAGCTTGACCGCTCTTGACCATGCCTTCGAATCGCCTAATATAGTCATATCAAATGATTGCCACCCGTTGTTTTCAACGAGGTCTGTCAAATACTTATACAGGTACTTATGGTCAGCAGTCCGCATCTTTTCAAGTTCTTCCACGATCGACTGATCTTCCTTGAAGAGAGTGTCAGACTCAGGGAGCATTGCTAGATCCATCAATCTTGGAATCTGATTAATATAGTCAATGTCATCAGTTACTTTTTTCTTGGCCATAAATATAATCTCTTGGTATAGGTACTATGTATCGTTTGTTGTTTGATTATTCAATTGAACAACGAGTTTATCAATAGTTTGAGTCAAAATCTGGACTTGATTAGTGTTGGCTTCTACAACAGCTGTCACCATTCTTTCGTTTGACTCAGTCATTTCACAAAGGCGATCTCCTAACATTTCAAGACTTTTTTCTTGTCTCTCAATGATTAGATTGAGATTACTCTCTTGTTTTTCAATCAACTCAACTAACGTCGTTTGGAATGAAGCATTAGTAGTTTTTAACTCATTCAACTGTTCGACCATGGCAAGTTTACTTTCCTCATGCTGCTGATCTTTAAGTTGACAGAGTCGTTGAAATTCAGCGATTTGTCTTGCTTGATCTTCTCGTGCATGATGTTTACTTTGCTTTTTTGCTTTCCTAAGACTTTTTGCTTCAGCCGCCTCCATAGCTTCCACTATACTTCGACCATGACTTTGAGAGTGTAACTCATTCGCCAATCGTTGTTGCCACTGCTTTCCTTCTGACGGTTTTTTCTCTGACATACTCTGAATCCCTGTAACAAGTGCCGTACCCGCTGCGACTGCTGCACCTACGGCTGCTATAGTTTCTATCATACTAAATCCCTTACTAGTCGATTATCAGTATGGTAAAGTTACCATACTGAGTAACTCCATTTTAGACGATATTGTTATAAATTTTCACTTACCTCTCTACTATTATTAATGTAATTGAACAACTGTTCACATTAATAATATATGAATGAAAAGAAAGTTAAACAAACGGGATACATTAATTAATAACCTCAATCATCCTTCTTTACGAAAGGTTGATGCATCAACCAAGTCGATATAAGTCCGTAATCGAAAACGGTTTTAACTAACGAATAGAATGTAAACAGAGCACCTAACCAACTGGACAGAAGTAATATTACCGTCAGTAAAATATCCAATATAGTTAGTTCGCGCATTTGATGTAAAGTCTTTCTTAATCCTATCGTGATAAGTGATTCAATGAACGCTAAGCTTATTGACGTGATTGAACCTATTAAATAGATTGATAAATATGAACTCATGATTCCAATTCCTTTTAATGAAATTTGATTAACCCATAACTAATGCTAACTTAATAGACTAGTTATGGGTTAATCAAATTTCGTTTAATTAATAATTCTTTCTCTTCTTTTAATCTGGTTAATAGTATCTCTCTGATTATAGAATCACTATTACCATTAATCAATAATAATCCATTACAATAAAAACTAATCAATCCATTATTTTCTAATGCTCTAATTTTATTATCTAAATCCAATATAGCTAAATTAAATTGAGTAATTTGATTATGATTCATTTATTATTTCCTCAATTCAATTAGTTTTTTTTTTAAATAAATAATTATTTTAATAATTATTTATTATTTTTAATTTAAAAAATTTATTTATTTTATTTACCACTAATGAGGGTTATAACCTCCCCCCTAAATCCCCCCTCCTTTTGCGTCCTTGGTCTCAACAACTTTCACTTGGATTCAAGTAGAAGTTGCTGATGCTAGGCAATGTACAGGGAGTTAGGGGTATGACTGTACTCGCGATTCCGATCTTGAGCTGATTACCAATTGTATGAACACATACCAATCAGAAATTTCCTCTCGTAGAATTGTTATAGTCGGAATTTTCGTGGAGTTTACCCCTAGGGAAATAAGCTCTAATATCGATATTGGAACATAGTAAATTTCCAATACTGAAAAAGAAATTTCACCGAAAAAATACAATAACATTTATTTTGATTGGGAATCCGACCAAATTATCATAGGAAGATGAAATGACTATTAATACAAACCGTAATGAATCAGCAGAGTCTACAATAAAGCTATCTGAGTGTCTATGGAAAGATGAAGACAGGATGTATGTATCCAGTAGAGCATTAGCGCGAACTGCAACACGAGCTAACGTTCAGATTCAAGAAGGGGTTGTAAAACTATATAAGGAGATGGGTAAAGAGCTTAGGCTCAAGATTGATCCGACTAAGGTAATGTGGGTTCCTAGGACTCATGCACTTATCTTAATTGAACGTATGCTCGGCTACAACCCATATCTAGCGTTAGATACTCAATTGACTTTCTTGAATCAATTGCGTATTAATAAAAACAGTAACCACCCTAAAGTCAAGAAAAATGCTGAAATGATGGAGGATGCTATCAATCAGATAGTTGATCTCCACATACGGATTGCTGAGTTCAATAGCTACTTTGATGGGCTAGGAATTGATGGGAAAGCGAAACGACAGGTTGTGGGAAAAACCCACGATAATCCTTCACATTTCTCAAATGTTGTAAGAGGATTATCACCGTACAGGAATGCCTCAGATTTTTTGGAGTCGCTGCACAACCGTCCCACTCTCCTACAGTCACTTATCGACACGGATGAGACGGGGTCACCGTTCAATCGGAACCTCTCGCTTGACATGGTGGAGCGATTAGCTAATTCTTATCTAAAAGGTAAGGATGCTGACGATTATATAGCTGATTTCCACAAGGAAATGCTTGTCTACAATAACAGATAATTACTCATGAGTTATCCTTGCCTTCAATGGTGAGGATAACTCAATATCTATTTCAATGATATATTATAATTGTGATGAATTAATCAATTAACCACTAAACAGAGGTGAATATGTCTAAGAAGATAAACCCCGATGACATCATTGTGAGTAAAGCTAAGCAGAAGTGGCAACGCTTCAAGACTCAGGATTTGGATTCAAGACTCAAAGTGATCAATGATTTTCGCAATGAAGCAAGTAGTGATCCTGAGCTTAACCCTCTCAATGTCGAACTAGAGTTGAGTAATGCTAAATCACTCATTGATGGCATCCGTGTTCACAAGTCTACAATAGAAACACTTGAAGACTTACACAACGATATTGATCGACACTATCGTCGAATGGCAGCAAGTAATACTGATCTAGCTGATCGTTTAACTAAGCTGACCGAAGAAGTCTACAGCTACCGCCTTATTGCTGAGAGTAATGCCTCTATCACGAAAGAGATCAAGTACGCTCCTGATGATAAACCTGCATTATCCCTGCAAGAGTGTATGGCTCAGGTACTTCCTGAAGTCAGATCCGAAAATGACGCTAAAGCATTCCTGATCAACGTAGGTGTGCGAATGACTAAAGACTCTTCTAATGGCGAGTTAGGTTTCGTTGACGAAGATCTTGATGATGCTTACAGTGTCTTTTATGAAGACTTGCAAGTAGTTTCGTCATCAAGCAGAGTGTGGGTATATTATCATCCTGAGATAGGGTTCTTCGCTGGTCGTGAAGTGTTGGATGTAGATGACATCCGAAAGAAATACCCTGACTCTAATGTAATCGGCATTATCGGCTGAAAAGCCCTATGAACCAAAACAACCTAAATTTCAACGTTATATTATTATGGTGAAGTGATAGGAAATTACTTCATACTCCCCCTTGTCCTAACGGCTTCATTGTCGTTAGGACTTTTAATTGTCACATATAGGTACCTTATCAAATCATTTTAGAATGGTCTCTGATATAATACGTTTACATGTGAAAAATCAATTTAATTGACTAACTAAAGGCATAATACCATGAGAAAGCAAAACTTAAAGTCTATTTCAGCTCCTTCTTTCAACAACTCAATTCAAACAACTGAAGAAGGTACGTTCTTCTCACTTGCGTTCATCTCTTCACAGTTCCATGTTAACGCTAGTGTAGCGGACATCAAGATGAAGAAGGCTTTCGAGAACGTTCCTAGTTTAGATCAAGCAGCTATCAAAGCACGATCTTCTATGATCCAGTCAAGCCTAGGCATCCTAGATTCAACTTACTGGTTGTCTGAACAGGAAGTGATTGCCAGTGCTGAGCAATTCAACATCACTTACCTTCCTTCTTTCATTCAAACAGCTAGTAGCTATGAAGCGGCTAATGCACGAATCAACGCAATAAGTGCTGATACGTCTACTGAGCTTAAGATCGCTACTCTCCAACTTGAGTTAGCTACCGCAAGACAAACAATAGCTGATTATGATAAAGAGTTAGAAGATGCAATTGTTCTTAAAACGAAGTTTGCTCAAAACCCAAATCAAAATGCTGAATTCACAGTTCGTTCTGAAATGAAAGAAGAATTCTTCCCTGAGATCTCGCTTAGCAGCATGAACGCTGTATGGATGTACTACCGTGGTCTTACTCGCCCTTGGGCTTTCGGTAATACTACTAAGACAGTATTCTGCACAGAGTCTATTGATGAAGTGCGTGAAAAGTTCCTTGAAGAAGTAATCTTCGTTCGCGCTACAGATAAATCACTAGTATGTGATCATCCGTTGTTTGCAGGTAACCCTGACACTATGATAGTGAAGTACGATCGTGCTAATCCTGACTTCTTAAAGAAAGCTGAAGAAGCTGGCCTCATTGAAATTGATGGTGAGGACATCTACATCAACTAATAAGGCAGTTATCTCTAAAGCATATTATAGGCTCAGTAAATCTCTACTGAGCCTAATTCAAATTTAAGAAAAGGAATACGATCATGAAAACTTCAATCACTGAGTTAAGTCACAAACTTCATACAGATGAAACTAACCTGAAGCTAACAATGATGACAACGCTTATCAAAGCTAAGAAAGATGTAAGATCAGTATCATTAGGCATCATTGATCTCGAAAATATTGCTGAAATTTACGAAATGGTAGTGGCTAAGAAATTAAAACTTGCTGATATTGCCCTTGACACTGTTAAGAACATTCTTGACATTGATGATCAACCGAAGATCTCAGCGCCTACTCTATATCTAGTGGGTGGTCAGTATGACCCTAATGTAATTACGATGAGATAATAACAATGTCCCTCTTCGGAGGGACTAGTTATCTTTTTAGGAGCATAGATAATCTATAACGTTAGAATTCTCGGATATATATTATTATCGTGAAGAGTACTTCAATCATGAAGTACTCATAATTACTTAAGGAGTAATTGTTATGTTTGGCTTATTTAAATCTAAGAAGACACCAACAGTTACTAATAAAGTAATTGACCCTGCTGTTGAAGCCAGAGCAAAAGCTATTGAACGAGTAGAAATGTTAAAGGCACGTCTATCCGATATGGAGCATGAAGCTAAGCTGAAAACTTACAGAAGGAAGAAGGAAGAAGGTAAAACAGATAAAACCACTGTTAAACCTACCAATGATCCTTGTAAATTCATAAGTAGGGATTGCCCGTTCACTCGTTAATAAACCTAGCGATAACTATAAGGAACTAAAATGTTTAAGTTCAAACACGTTATAATTGGCCTGTTACTAGTAATGGCTGCACTTGGTGGGAAATGGGAAGGAGAACACCATAACCTAAAACATAACCTGAAACGAAAAATGGTTATTGCCAACTTGAAGTTCAACCGAGATTTGCAACGACTGATACACTCTGCAAGATTCAATTACTATCCTGTCGAGCATATCAAGAAATGATTATAAATGTAGTGGCTTACGGGTCACTACATTTATATATTTTTATTGACTATTCTATAATTTCATTTAAAATATATATTATCTTAATGAAGAATCTTGGAATTGTAATAAAATTCAAACTATAACATTACTATAGAAATTAAATGGAGAAAAGAAATGAGTGAAGGGAAATATGATGCTGTCAAGGCTAAGTTCGCAGAAGGTAGCTGGATTGTAGGTACAGGTGAGCACAGAGGTTGCTCTCAAACCTTTGATTATCACACTGATAACCCACAACCATTTAGTTATTTAGATGCTAAAAACCCTGATGACTTCAGATTAGCTACTGATGTAGAGATACAAGCTGCACGTAAACTAATTGAAGATATTGAAGGTAATAACTGACCAATTAACCGAGTCTATCACCATGAAGAAGAATGTCATAATCAACACAGGTAATCGCCTTCTGGTGAGGAACCCGCCTATAGACCTCAGTAAGCGTTTCGTTAATAGTCTTACTGAGTTTTCCACATATACTAAGTTTCCATTACCTGTATTTACTGCAATTGTCCCTACGAGAATTGACGGAGAGATATACACTTCCCTCCCTATGAACATCTGGCCTAAACTGCTAGAAGAAGAGTTTCCTAATCATGAACTAATCCATCAGAACTTACCTGAGTTAGATGAGTACCCAAAGATTGATGTATCGTTACATGATTGGGCTGAACCGCGTGATTGGATTCAAGATGATGCTGAAGAATTCTTATTGGATACTGAGAATACATCAGCTAAGGTATTAGCCTTAGATACGGGTAAGGGTAAGTCATTCATGATGCTTAACCTGATATGTCAATTAAAGACTAAGTTCCTTGTAGTCGTTCATAACCCTAGTCTATATCTCA
>Ga0055584_100005253_pt1 | contig 12702 bp, 11 predicted proteins | sample OSDHelmetaG_FD_58716 | JGI IMG/M metagenome (GOLD analysis project Ga0055584, IMG submission 58716) | Pelagic marine sediment microbial communities from the LTER site Helgoland, North Sea, for post-phytoplankton bloom and carbon turnover... | ecosystem: Environmental > Aquatic > Marine >... | reverse complement strand
TGCATCAACGGTAACCGTCGAATGTTGCTTGGGAACATGGAAGAAGTCCTGAAACATGCAGCGGCGGCCGCAAGTGAAAAAGCGTCGGGTCAGATCGGCTTGTTCGGCGATGTCATGGCGCCGGAATCTCAAGAAATTCCGCTAAACCCAATCGATGATTGGTCTTCGATTGATCGGCTACGCCAAGAGTTTGAGGCTGTAGGTTTTTACCTTACCGGTCACCCTCTGGCCGATTACGAAGCCAGCCTGAAGAAATTGAAAATCATAACCTCTCAAGAGTTGATGGAGGGTGGCAAAGCGGTCCCGAGGGTTAAGTTGGCGGGCTTGGTGATGAACAAGCAGGAGCGGACGTCAGCTAAAGGCAACCGGTTTGCGTTCGTTCAGTTGTCCGATACCTCTGGCGTCTACGAAGTTGCTCTCTTTTCTGATGCCCTTAATGCGAGCCGTGAGTACTTGGAAACCGGGAATGCTGTTCTGCTAACAGGGGACTTCCGGGTTGATGATGAAGGTGGTGGGCGATTAACTGCACAGAAGATCGAGCCCTTGGAACCTGTTGTCGCTCAAGCCGCGATGGGTTTGCGCATCTTTGTCGAAAAGCCAGAGATTTTACCCCAACTGAAATCCGTAATCGAGCAGGGGGGAAGAGGGAGAGGCAAGGTCTCTCTCGTGTTAACTTTGACAAAAGACGACGAAGCAGAGATCGATTTGCCTCACACCTATCAACTGAACGCGGCAATCCGTGCAGCGGTTAAATCTCTGCCTGGTATTCAGGTTCAGGATCTTTAGGATTCTAGCGCCGTCGTTCGGATCATGACTCTGCGTTCACCTAGGGATGGAGAAAGGGCGGGCCGAACTGTCGCCCCAAGGCTGACAACTGAAATCGATCCAGATCTTAATCTTCCACGAAAACAACCAAATGATCATCAAGGCATCGCCGAAGAAGATCGATTGTTGAAGATGTCGGAGCGCTGAGGTCGACCCCGGATAGGGTTGCGCCAATAGCGCCAGTGAGTTTTGTAAGGTTAACCATAGGCAAATTTCTAGATGGTAACGCGGGAAATGTGATCGTTCTAAGACGCAAATTTTGTGATTGTTCTAAAACTGACATTCTCTCTGTCGTTTCTTAGAAAGCGCGGCAGTTTCGGGTGAAGCAAAGAAAGTTAAAGAGTGTTAATGCGCCCAGTTTGTGGCCAACTTCTCGCTAAGTTTTAGGAGTTTGATATGAACGAAATCACACCAATCGAAAAGATGCTTCACGGCGTTCTGGACCACGTTGACCGTCCGGTGGCGGAAGCTCACGGTTTGCCCAACACATGCTACACCGATGCAGACTATTTGAAGCTCGAACGAGAGCGTGTTTTCGCGCCGAACTGGGCCTGCATTGGCTTTGGCAAAGATCTGCCAAAGAAAGGCGATTACAAGCCTGTTGAGTTGTTGGGTCAACCTCTTCTGATTTTGCGTGATCAAGATGATCAAATCAAAGTCTTCCATAATGTTTGCAGCCACCGTGGCATGATCTTGGTTGAAGAAGCTGGCAATACCAAAGGTGTGCTCCGTTGCCCTTACCATTCGTGGTGCTACAGCTTGAACGGTGAACTGGCGATGACACCACACGTCGGTGGACCAGGTAACAACCGCCACGAAGATGTCGACCCAAAAAAGCATGGTTTGCGCGAAGTGCGGTCTGCGGTTTGGATGGATGTGATCTTCATTAACCTGGATGGTAAGGCTGAATCCTTCGAGCAAAGAATTGCGCCGATGCAAGAACGCTGGAAAGACTTCCTGGGCGTCGAAGTGATCCATACAGGTGAGGATTCGTCCTTCAGCTTTGACGTCAATTGTAACTGGAAATTGGCGGTAGAGAACTATTGTGAATCATACCACCTTCCTTGGATCCATCCGGGCTTGAATTCCTATTCTCGCCTTGAAGATCACTATCACATTATCGAAGACAATGATTATTCAGGGCAGGGGTCAGAGGTTTTCCAACCTTTGAAGGATGAAAACGGCAAACGTTTTCCACGGATTGAAGGCATCGACGAAAAATGGGACACGAGTTCGGAGTACACAGCGCTGTATCCGAATGTTCTCCTTGGCATTCACAACGACCATTTTTTCGCGATCCAGCTTGAGCCGAAATCCATTGATCGCACAGTTGAACATGTTGAACTCTATTACCTCAAGAAGGAAGCGTCAGGCGAAGACTATGCGGACCTGCGTAAGAAAAACGCAGAGAACTGGCATGAAGTGTTTGCCGAAGATATCTTCGTGGTTGAAGGCATGCAAAAGGGGCGTAACTCAGAGGGTTTCGACGGCGGTGTTTTCTCACCGGCAATGGACACACCAACCCATGCTTTTCATATCTGGGTTGCCAGACAGCTGGCTAAAGCGGCATAGATCTCAATGAACCAAGAGCTTGAGGCTCTAAACGATGAGTTGCTCGATCTGCTGCAACGAGAGCGTACAGACCGTGTTGCAGAGATCTATGAGAAGGGCGCTGCCATCCATTTTGCGACAGGTGCAGTAGAGGAAGCCTGTTTCTACTGGACCAACGCGCTGGTCTTTGCTTTACAGCGTGGGGAGTGGGATCGTGTGGAACGTATGCGGTCTTGCCTGAAAGATCACGGAAGAATTTAGATAAGTTAGGACCAAGCACATGGCTGGTGTTGTAATCATTGGTGCCGGACAAGCCGGCGCCCAAGCAGCAATCTCTCTTCGCCAGATGAAATACGAGGGTGAGATTACGATCCTTGGTGATGAAAGCCATTTGCCTTACGAACGCCCGCCGCTGTCTAAAGCCTTCTTGCTCGGGGAGCAGCCGATTGAGAAATCCTTTCTTCGCTCAGAGGATTTCTATCCTGATCAAAATATAAACCTGATCCGCAATGCGAAGGTGCAGTCTATCGACGTTGGCGCCAAGATAGTCCGCTACGGCGACAAAGAACTCAGCTACGATGACTTAATCATCGCGACAGGCACCAGAGCAAGGGAGATTTCTGTTCCCGGTTCTGATTTGGAAGGAATTGCCTATCTCCGGACGGTTGATGATGCCCTGGCACTTCAAGCGATGGCGGAGAATGCGAAATCAGTAGCTGTAATCGGCGGTGGATACATTGGCATGGAAACTGCCTCAAGCCTCAGGAAAATGGGCTGTGAAGTCACTGTGTTCGAGTTCCTGGACCGCATGATGGCCAGAGGTGTTGCGCCGCAGGTTTCTGAATTCTTCACAAAGGTTCATCAAGACAAAGGTGTCACTATTCAGGTTTCTACCGGCGTGACAGCCTTTGAAGGTGATACAGCTGTCGAAGCAGTTGTGACCTCCAACGGTGACCGCGTTGACGTCGATTTGGTAATCGTGGGAATAGGTGCGGTTGCCAATGATGAATTGGCTCAACAGGCTGGCTTGGAATGCACCAATGGTGTTGTGGTTGACGAATTCAGCCGGACATCGGATGCCAATGTCTATGCGGTCGGTGACGTCGCATACACTGACAACCTTAGTCTTGGTTACGGCATCCGTCTTGAATCAGTTCACAACGCGATAGCTCAGTCAAAAGCCGCCGCAAGTGCAATCGTCGAGCAACCGAAGGCCTACAACGAGGTTCCATGGTTCTGGACCCAGCAATATGACTATCGCCTGCAAATGGCCGGCGTTCCTATGGACGACGATGAATTCGTGCTTCGAGGTTCTTTGGAAGAAGGCAAATTTGCTGTCTTTGCGCTCAGGGATGGTGTCTTAAAAGCCGTCAATGCCTGTAACTCAGCGCAGGAATACGTCGTTGGCATGCGTTTGATTGGTATGAAAAAATCTATTGCTCCTGAGGTCCTGAGCGATCCTTCAACTAATATGAAAGATCTGTTGAAAGGATAGACGGGCGCATCAGAACTTGACACAAATTGTTTATTGTCTAAATTGACAAAAAACAATTTGTAGGTAGTCATGGTTAGAGTCCTCAAAGCGTCACTAGTTGTTGTTTTGGTAAGTTTGTTTACCTTTTCTTCAGTGCAGGCAGACTCTTCCGTTGATGCGGAATGGAGTAGTCTTGCTTGGTATCAAATTCCAGGAAAGTACAAGAAACACTGGCGTAAACTTGGCTGGACAGAGAACATTTGGGATAGTGGGAATGAGGCCAAATTTCCAGCTTCTAACGGTAAAGCCTGGCATGAACTAAGCGATGTGGAGCAAGGCGCTGCTTGGGCTTTAGGTTACGACGAGGCCTGTTGGAACGGCCTGAACAAGTAAGCCGATTTACTCCACTGTGATAGTCGTCGTCGCCAGGACCGTATCCCCAACTCCAATGTAGCGGACCTCATATCGACCGGCCTCTTTCGGGGCTCTCATTTTTCGTTCCGTTCTTCCGGAGGCAGAGCGGTTGTAGAGACCTCTTGGTTTGGCTTGGCCGATTGTAGCAACGGCTATTCGGTCGACTTTTGTCCCTTCAGCCCCCCAACTCACAGTGAAGTTTTGGCCTGCAGTAACGTTGTCTGGTGCAGAGATTTGCACACCGCCTTCAACAACCAGGAGCGGTTGCCGGGCAAGTACAGACTTTGTCGTGCCATCCCAAACGATTACGTCGTAGGCTCCAAGCTCATTGGGGGCAATGAATGATCTGTGAGGTGAGAGTGAGTTGATAGAGTGGAAAGCCTTGTTAGGGCCTGCTCCTTCGGGCACCAACATTATGCGGACTTGCGAAACCGCTTCTTCAACTGACCACTGAACAGAAAAGCTGGTTGAAGCCGGTACTTCGTTGGGGACGGTTAGAGCGGCCTCTCTTTCAATCGCTGGTGCTTGTTCTTCCTGCAAAACTTCGCTGACCTCTCCAAAAGCCTCAGCCAACTCGCCAGCGTTATCAGCGGGAAGGAACAAACCGCCTGTTTCATAGGCGAGACAAGCAACAGAGGCTTGTTCCTCCAAGGACATGTCAAAGCCGATCACGTGGGCGGTGAAGTCTATACCCTGCTGTTCCAATTGAGTGGCCAGTAGACAGGGGTCTTGGTTGCACGTCTCGACACCGTCTGTGACGAGAACGACCGTCGCTTCCGACTCTTGATATCGAAGCGCTTCAGCGGCTGCTAGTACTGCATCACTGAGCGGTGTTTTGCCCTTGGGCGAAAGCTGTTGGGTGAGGCGTGCAATGTCTGCAGCTGCTCCCTGCGAAATGGGAACAAGGGTTTCGATATCGCTGCAATCAGACTTACGTCGATGGCCGTAGGCGATCATTCCAATGGCTTCGCTTTCTGGCCAATCGTGCATGATCAAGCCAACGGTTTCTTTAGCAATGTCAATCTTGTGAGTACCGCCGATTTCGCCCCACATTGAGTTTGATGCGTCCAATACCAACACAGTGTCTGCTTTCGCCGGTCCAAATGCCGTCAAGCAAATGAGGACTCCGAACCAATATCTTTGGAATGCCATCATGTCTTCCCCAATCACTGTTTTAGCTCGTATAGACGGAGAGTAGCCCAGTTTGGTGCTCTCTGGAAGTGACTGCAGTCATAAACGATAGCCGCCGAACCTTCATTTATCAGGATGCTTTGCCATGCGTTAGGTGCTAGGGAAGATCTGGTTTTGAAAAACAGGTGGCAAAGTGAACAAACAAATATTGGTAGCCATCGTGATGGTACTCTTTGGTGCAGTTCTCTTTGTTATCCAGGACAGCGGGATAAAATGGCTTACCGTCGAATTGGCTGTTCTGCAAATCATCTTCATCCGAAGCCTCTTTGGGATTGTTTTCCTCTACAGTGGTACGAAGCTCTTTAGGGCCAGAATGGATTTGAAGATCCATGAGCCCAAGCTTTTGTTCTTCAGGACTTTTGTGAACGTCGTGTCTTGGTGCTTGTTCTTCACGGGTCTGAAGTATTTGGAGCTGGCAACAGCGACGGCGCTGTTCTTCTCATTTCCGCTGTTTTTGACGGCTCTTTCGGTGCCTGTCTTGAGGGAACAGGTCGGGTTGAAACGCTGGTCGGCTGTCGTTGTGGGATTCCTTGGGGTTGTTCTAATGACTAAACCTGGCGGCGGGTTCCAATGGCCGATGTTGTATATGTTAGCCGCTGCATTCGGATGGGCTCTCGTTGCATTGGCAACCAGGCGGCTTGGCGAGAAACAATCGGCGCAGTCGATTTTGTTTTACACCCTGTTAGGGTTTGCTTCCACCATGTGGATTCCGCAGTTGTGGATTTGGGAGCCTGTTAGCACTGAATCACTTGCGCTGGTTGCATTTGTTGCTTTGTTTGGTGTGTCAGCGCAGTTCCTAATCACCAAGGCTTACACGCTTGCCAATCCGGCGATTACGTCTCCCTTTGAATACACAGGGTTGGTTTGGGCTGCTCTCTTTGGATTTATGATTTGGGGCGACATACCTGATCTCGCTTCAATTGCTGGCGGACTGCTGATCGTAGGAAGTGGTATTTTTATCCTTTACCGTGAATACAAATTGTCTAGGCAGGATTGAGGTTTTCTTGTCTCATATTGTGGAATGACGTTTTACATAGTGCGGACAGTTTGTTAACTTCTCCGGTATAGGAGAAGCTCTGTGCCAACAAAAATTGACAGCAACGGTTCCAACAAAGGCCAAGTCCAATCTCTCGTAAAAGCACTGCAGTTGCTGGAGATTTTAGCTAATGGTGGAGGAGGGTTGTCTCTCAAAACGATCGCCGCCCAGTCTGGCTTTCCACCTTCAACAACACATCGGTTGTTATCGACCCTTCAGCAGGAAAAATTTGCTCGTTTTGACGCCGATAGCCTGACTTGGTCGGTTGGTGTGAAAACCTTCTCGATTGGTAACGCCTTTGTTCGTGACCGCGACCTCATTCAAACGGCGAGACCATTCATGAAAGCGCTGATGGAGACAACGGGCGAGACGGTTAACCTTGCGGTTCAGAGCGGTGATGCTGCCGTCTATGTGGCGCAGATTGAATCTCGTCAAATGATGCGCGCGATGGCGGCCCCAGGAACAAGGGTCCCGCTCCATTGTTCTGGCATAGGTAAGGCCATGTTGGCCGTGCAATCGGAACAGGAACGTTCAGCTCTGCTGGCCAAAACAGGTATGCGCAGAGTGACCGATAAAACGATCACTGATATGTCTGTCATGCGCCAAGCTTTTGCTGATGCACTGCGCGATGGCTACGCCATTGATGATGAAGAACATGCCGTCGGACTTCGTTGTGTTGCTTCGCTAATATATGATGAAAACTGTGATCCCGTGGCTGGATTATCTTTGTCGGGTCCGCTAGCAAGAATACCTGATAACAAGTTCCAGGAGCTAGGCAAGTTGGTCTGTTCCACAGCTGAAAGAATAACGCGAGAATTTGGTGGTAACTCCCCGAGCTCCCAAAACTAAGGATGTACTGATGTCATTTACTATTGTTGAACAAGCGCCAGCGAGAATGAACCGATCTGAACTGGCCGTTCCGGCCAGTAAAATGAGGTTTCTTGAGAAGGCAGCACAGTCTTCTGCGGATGTCGTGTTCCTGGATCTTGAAGATGCCGTTGCCCCTGATGAGAAACCGCAAGCAAGAAAGAATGCCATTCAAGCTATTCAGGAACTGGACTGGGGCGACAAGACACTTTCGGTGCGGGTGAATGGCCTAGACACTCACTACATGTATAGAGATGTGATTGATATCATAGAACAATCCGGCGAGAGGCTGGATCTTTTGATGTTGCCAAAGATCGGTACCGCATCAGATATCTATGCGCTGGATATGCTTTGCACCCAGGTTGAGGATGCAGTTGGTCGTCAGAAGCGTCTCGGGTTTGAGATCATCATTGAAACAGCACTCGGCATGGCGAACGTTGACGAGATAGCTGCCGCATCGAAACGCAATGAGTCACTTCATTTCGGTGTTGCAGATTACGCAGCATCCACACAAGCCCGAACCACTATGATTGGTGGTCCACATGCTGACTACGGCGTTTTGACTGGCGAAGCCGGGGACAGTGATCGCCAGTACCATTGGGGCGACATGTGGCACTACGCGGTTTCTCGAATGGTTGTCGCAGCGAGAGCCTATGGCTTGCGCGCTGTGGATGGCCCCTTTGGTGATTTCTCCGATTCAGAAGGTTTTAGAGCGCAAGCAAATCGTGCTGGTGTTCTTGGTTGCGAAGGCAAATGGGCGATCCATCCATCACAGCTTGATCTCGCCAATGAAGTTTACAGCCCTTCAGAAGCCGACATTACCAAAGCCAAGCGTATAATTGAGGCGATGGAAGAAGCCACAGCTCAGGGCTTGGGCGCTGTGTCACTGGATGGTCGTTTAATTGACATCGCATCAATTAAACAGGCTGAGAACATGGTCAAGAAAGCAGAACAGATCGCTGCAGCTTCTTAGGAGGATTTGATATGTTGCAACTACCCGAGGCCGATCCAAAAATAGTGAGCCGCAAGGCAGAAATTGTTTCAGCGTTGCGCAGTCTGATTAGTGCGGATGACGCGGTGATCGACAAAGAGGACGAGCTACGCCCTTTTGAGACAGATGGATTGGCGGCATACCGTCAGATGCCTTTGGCAGTCGTTCTGCCTTCGACAACAGAAGAAATTTCCGCTGTTCTCAAGTATTGCAACGATCAAAGAGTAAACGTTGTGGCTAGAGGAGCGGGGACGTCTCTGGCGGGCGGTGCGTTGCCGTTGGGTGACGCAGTTATTCTCGGTGTGTCAAAAATGAAGTCAATTCTCGAGATTGACTATGACAACCGCACTGCAACAGTTCAGGCTGGTGTGACGAACATCAACATCACTAACGCGGTGTCACCGGACGGCTTCTTTTATGCGCCAGATCCCTCCAGTCAGCTGGCTTGTACGATTGCAGGTAATATTGGGATGAATTCTGGTGGGGCTCACTGTCTGAAATATGGTGTCACAACCAACAATGTTCTTGGCCTCAAAGTAGCATTGATGGACGGATCAATAGTCGAATTCGGCGGCAAGCATTTAGACGCCAATTCCTATGACTTGATGGGGCTGTTCATCGGTTCTGAAGGCATGATGGGCGTTGTGACAGAAATTACCGTACGTATTCTCCGCAGCCCAGAGGGTGCGCGACCTGTCCTCGTAGGGTTTAATGCGAATGAGGATGCGGGAGCCTGTGTCGCTGCAATTATTGCCTCTGGAATCATTCCTGTCGCCATCGAGTTTATGGACCGTCCAGCGATACATGCAGCCGAAAACTTCACAAATGCAGGATATCCGCTCGACGTGGAAGCCATGCTGATCATCGAAGTGGAAGGCTCGGATGAAGAAATTGACGACCAGCTGGGGAAAATCACCAGCATTGCCAAAGACTTCAATCCGGTGTCGCTGAAAGTCAGTTATAATGAAACAGAGAGCGCTGCTATCTGGAAGGGTCGGAAATCAGCCTTTGGTGCGGTAGGACAAATCTCACCGGACTACCTTTGTATGGATGGAACCATACCGACCTCTCGGTTGCCTGAAGTTCTCAAAGGTATCCAGGCGATTTCGGACAAGTATGGGCTGCAAGTGGCCAACATTTTTCACGCGGGCGATGGCAACCTCCATCCCCTTGTGCTCTACAACGGCAACAAGCCAGGCGAGTTGGAACGTGTTGAAGAAATGGGCGCAGAAATCCTCCAGTTGTGTGTGGATGTTGGTGGATGTCTGACAGGTGAGCATGGCGTTGGAATCGAGAAACGCGACCTCATGCCGATCATGTTCAACAAAGATGACCTTGATCAGATGAAGCGATTGAAATCAGTCTTCGATCCGCAGTGGCTCTTGAATCCCGCGAAAGTCTTTCCGTTGGAAGACGGACAGGTTGCTAAAATGGAGGCCGCTTAACCAATGCCTACAGTTAAAGCAACGACCGCGGTAGAAGCAAAAAAGATCATCCAAGAGCATAATAGCTCAGGCAAGACAATAGAAGTTCTGGGGCAGGGTAGTAAACGCACTATTGGGCGGTGCATCGATTGCGATAATCAGCTGGATTTATCTGGTCTGACAGGTGTCAATTTCTACGAACAATCCGAAATGGTTGTATCTGCCAAAGCAGGAACACCAGTCAGTGAGATAACCAAAGTTCTAGCGGAAGGGGGGCAACGTCTAGCTTTTGATCCGCCATCTTACGCAGCCTTGCTGGGTTCAAGCGCTGAGCCATCTATTGGCGGAGTCTTAGCGACAAATCTTTCAGGACCAAGCCGCCTATCCAAAGGGGCTGCACGCGACCACTTCTTGGGTGTTGAGATGATCAATGGTCGGGGCGAGCAGATCAAGAACGGCGGTAGGGTGATGAAGAACGTCACTGGCTACGATCTTTGCAAGCTGATGGCAGGGTCGTGGGGAACATTAGCCGCGATGACAGATGTCACGTTGAAGACTCTGCCCATTCAGGAAAGTCGCGTCACTCTTTTCGCGTCGGGCCTCAGTGATGAGAGCGCTGTTCAGTTTATGTCGGTTGCGTTGGGAAGTCCCTTTGATGTCGTTACCGCCGCCCACGTCCCAGGAAGGTCACAGACCGCGGTACAGATAGAAGGATTGGAGAAATCAGTTGCTTATCGCATCGAGGAGCTGAAGTTGGCGCTCGCCTCTTTTGGTGAATTAGAAACAATAGGGAACGAAGAGGGAGACGCTTTCTGGGTCGAAGTTAGGGAAGTGAATTCTCTGCTCTCTAAGAAAGATATCGTTTGGAAGGTTTCAACTACGCTTACGGCTGGGCCGGCATTGGTAAACGAACTCAAAAAACAAGGTGATGTAGCTGCGTTCTATGATTGGGGCGGCGGTCTTGTTTGGATTGGGCTTGATGAAAACCAATCCGGGTTGGACATCCGTGCTGCATTAGCCCTTGTGGGGGGACAAGCTTTACTCTTCAAAGCGCCTGAAGATATTCGCAAAAGGTTGGATGTTTTTGACCCTCTTGCTCCAGGCAACCGAATGCTAAGTGAGGGGGTAAAAAGAGCCTTTGACCCTAAGGCTGTCCTCAATCCTGGCCGCCAGTTCGAAGGGATATAAAATGCAAACTAACTTTACGCCTGAGCAACTAAAAAATCCTGATATGGCCGCCTCTGAACAAGTTCTAAGAACTTGTGTTCACTGTGGGTTTTGCACAGCCACCTGCCCGACTTACACGCTGTTGGGGGATGAGTTGGATAGTCCGAGAGGGCGCATATATCTGATCAAGGATATGTTGGAGAACGACAAGCCAGCGAACAAAGAGGTGGTTACCCACGTGGATCGCTGTCTTTCCTGTTTGTCTTGTATGTCTACTTGTCCTTCCGGTGTGAATTACATGCATTTGGTCGACCATGCGCGCAAGCATATCGAAGAAACTTATGACCGCCCTTTGATTGACAAAGGACTACGGGCCTTATTGGCAACGGTTCTGCCAAGCCCAAGGCTTTTTAAAGTTTCTTTACTATTCGCCGGTATGGCGAAACCCTTCGCTGGGTTGTTTCCCGCCCGCCTGAAGGCCATGCTACAGTTGGCGCCAACGCGATTACCAGTTGCTTCACCGTTCGATAAACCTGGAGTGACACCGGCTGAGGGGCAAAAGAAATACCGCGTCGCTGTTTTGCCGGGCTGCGCCCAAAAGGTGCTGCAACCTTCAATCAACGAAGCGACTTTGCGGTTGTTAACGCGCCATGGTGCGGAAGTTGTCTACCCAGAGAATACAGGTTGTTGCGGTTCTCTTGTTCATCACATGGGCAAATCTGACCGAGCCCACGCGCAAGCCAAAGTCATGATTGATGCCTGGCATAGAGATACGAAAGAGGGTGGTGGCAAGGGACTCGATGCCATTGTCATCAATGCTTCGGGCTGTGGAACGACAATCAAAGACTATGGTTTTATGTTCCGTAATGATCCTGACTATGCGGAGAAAGCAGAGCTTATTTCTTCGCTGGCTAAAGATGTGACGGAGTTTCTTTTTGATGTTGGCCTCATGCCTTCGGTCGTTGAGACGGGACAGCGTATAGCCTATCATTCCGCTTGTTCGATGCAACATGGCCAAAAGATAACAACGCAGCCTAAAGACCTTTTGAAGGCGGCAGGTTTTAAAGTCCAAGACGTTCCACAGGGCCATCTTTGTTGTGGCTCGGCGGGAACCTACAATATTCTTCAGCCCGAAATTTCAGCCAAGCTGCTAGAGAACAAAGTTGCAAACATAGAAAAGACTCGCCCAGAATTCATAGCGACGGGAAACATTGGTTGTATTACGCAAATTGGCCAAGGGACTGACATTCCTATTGTCCATACAGTAGAAGTGTTGGACTGGACGAGTGGCGGACCAAAGCCTGAAGGGATATAACGTGAAGATAGATAGACTGTTTTATCTGGGGGCTGCTTTTGCTGCTATGTTCGGGGCTTTGTCAGCTTCTTTCGGTCAGTCGTTGTCTGACTTAGATTATGCAAGACAATCATTCCACAACCAAAATTATCACGCCATGATTGAACTCACGCGTTCCGCAGCCCGCGACGGTGATCCTGATGCTCAAAATTTGATGGGTGTGGCTCTCGAAAGCCTGCCAGAATCTGAAGGTACAGCTGTGGAAGCACTTTCATGGTACAAGAAATCAGCTGCTCAGAATTACCCTAAGGCTTGGTACAATATGGCTTTGCTCTACTCCACCGGAGCAGGAGGTGTGTCAAAAGATACAAACAGAGCAAAAGCTGCCTACGACCAGGCCATAAAGCTTGGTTACAGCCTTGCCTATGCAAACAGAGGTGTTTTGGAAGAACAATCAACCCCACCTAA
>Ga0055584_100005251_pt1 | contig 12704 bp, 11 predicted proteins | sample OSDHelmetaG_FD_58716 | JGI IMG/M metagenome (GOLD analysis project Ga0055584, IMG submission 58716) | Pelagic marine sediment microbial communities from the LTER site Helgoland, North Sea, for post-phytoplankton bloom and carbon turnover... | ecosystem: Environmental > Aquatic > Marine >... | reverse complement strand
AACAGCCCTAGCCGACGCCGAAGTCGAATACTATGATCACAAATCTATCACGATCTGGGTACGTTTCCCGGTCGTTGAAAGCAAAGATCCTGCCCTTGAAGGTGCGTCGATCCTTATCTGGACAACGACGCCTTGGACCATGCCTGGCAACCGTGCCTTGGCTTATGGCGAGGAAATCGACTATGGCGTTTACCAGGTAGAAGAAATTGAAGACGGCTCGTTGGGCAAGGTCGGTGAGAAACTTGTTCTTGCTGATGCTTTAGCTGCCGACGTCCAAAAAGCGGCCAAAATCACCAAATGGTCCAAGGTGGCTTCTGTTTCGGAATTGGCCGGGACTGTCTGTTCACATACTTGGCGCGGGCAGGGCTATGACTTTGACGTTCCCCTGTTTATGGGCGACTACGTCACGACAGATTCTGGTACGGGGTTTGTCCATATCGCACCAGGACACGGCGCGGAAGACTTTGTCTTGGCTCACGTTGAAAACGGTGTCGAGATCCCACAGACCGTCGATGAGTCCGGGTTGTTCTACGATCATGTTCCTATGTTCGCGGGTCTTTCTGTGTATGATCAAAAAGGCAAAATGGGTACAGCGACAGGGCCTGTTCTGAAGGCCTTGATTGATAGCGGAGGACTGCTGGCTAAGGGATCGTTGACGCACTCTTATCCGCACTCCTGGCGCTCTAAAGCACCGTTGATTTTTCGCAATACTGCTCAGTGGTTTATCTCGATGGAAACCAACGAGTTGCGGGAAAATGCATTAAAAGCGATTGACGCAACGGATTTCTATCCGGCAGCAGGACGCAATCGCTTGTTCTCGATGATCGAGACCAGACCCGACTGGTGTGTTAGCCGTCAACGTGTTTGGGGCGTGCCTTTGCCGATCTTTGTGAACAAGGCAACGGGACAGCCGTTACGTGACCAAAAGGTTCTGGATCGTATTGCGGAGGCCTTTGACGCGGAAGGCGGGGATGCTTGGTTTACGTCTGAGCCAAATCGATTCCTGGCACCCGAGTACGATATTACCGACTTTGAACAGGTCAAAGACGTTGTTGAAGTCTGGTTTGATTCAGGCTCGACGCACACTTTTGTTTTGGAACAGCGCCCTGAACTGAAATGGCCTGCATCTCTATATCTGGAAGGATCGGACCAGCATCGTGGGTGGTTCCATTCTTCGCTCCTAGAATCTTCAGGTACAAGAGGGCGAGCACCCTATGAGGCTGTTCTAACCCATGGTTTTGTTCTGGATGAACAGGGCCGGAAGATGTCCAAGTCCGTCGGGAACGTGACTTCTCCGCTCAAAGTGGCAGATCAGCAAGGCATTGATATCCTGCGCCTTTGGGTCGTTGCGTCTGACTATTCAGAAGATTTGAAAATTGGGCCAGAAATCCTCAAATACCAGGCTGATGCCTACCGTCGGTTCAGAAACACTCTACGTTTCGTGTTGGGTAATCTTCATGACTTCGACGAAAGCAAAGCTGTGCCATTGGCAGATATGCCAGAACTAGAACGCTGGGTCCTTCATCGTTTGAGTGAAATGGACGAGTTGGTTCGCGCCGCGACTGAGGTCTATGATTTCCACAAGATCTATCAATCCCTGCATAACTTCTGTGCGATTGATCTTTCCGCGCTCTATTTCGATGTCCGTAAGGATACACTCTATTGTGATCCAGCTGATGGTATGAATGGTCGGGCTAGCCGGACTGTTTTGGCAGAGGTCCTGCGCAGCCTGACGACTTGGATCGCGCCTTTCCTATCCTTCACAGCGGAAGAAGTATGGCAAGTGCGTAAGGCTGATGAAGCAGCACACGGTGTGACGTCAAGCCTGGTGCCTGAAGAGTCGGTGCATTTGGCCCTATATCCTGATCTACCTACTGACTGGCGAAATGAGGCCCTTGGCGAAAAATGGTCGAGCCTATGGGACATTCGTCGTGTCATCACGGGGGCGATTGAACCGCTGCGCGCAGCGAAAGAAATCGGCTCGAGTCTCCAGGCCAAACCAAGCGTCTATTTGTCGGAAGACAAGATGGCTTTGGTCGAGGGCTTAGATCTTGCAGAACTGAGCATTACCTCAGATCTCTCTGTTGAGCAGGGCGATGGACCGGCGGATGCATTTAGGTCTAGTGAAGTGGACGGCGTTTACGTTGTCATCGGCTTAGCGGATGGCGGCAAGTGCGAGCGGTGTTGGAAGATCATGCCAGAAGTGAAAGAAGAGCAGGTCGTCTGTGGTCGTTGTGCCGAAGCAACGGCTCACGTGAGCTAATGGCAGCTTTGTATCGTCTTGTCGCAAAACTGGCCTTCTTGGTTCTGATTTTAGACCAAGCAAGCAAGCTATGGGTTCGGCTCGATTTGTTTGCCGTTGACCCTTTTGGTGTTGTCAAAGTAGCACCGTTTTTTAACCTTATACTTCGGTATAATCCCGGCGTAAGTTTTTCCTGGTTTGCCGACTATGGCGAACTTGGGCGATGGTTTCTTTCTGCGCTAACGGTGATTATTGTTGTTGTCATCCTTTGGTGGCTGCGTAGTGAGCCCAGAAAATGGCCCACCGTTGGTGTTGGTTTGGTTGTCGGTGGCGCGCTCGGAAATCTGATTGATCGACTTTACATCGGCGCCGTTGTAGACTTTTTTGACTTCCACGTAAGCGGTTGGCATTACGCGACGTTCAATGTCGCAGACAGCGCCATCTTCTGTGGGGTTGGTTTTATTCTGTTTGATCTTTTTTTCGTCAAGCAAGAGAAGTGAGTGAGATGAGCTATGTTGGCACTATCTAGAGCGACGCTTTTGATCTTTATGGCAAGTCTGTTGATGCTTTCATCGGGCTGTAAAAATGGTCGCGTTGATGCTCGTGCACTTGGGCTTACCAGTGCTCCAGATGCCTTCAACATTGAAACCAACGATCCTTTAGAAGTTCCTACCAGCCTGAAAAAGTTACCTCGGCCCAATGCCAATGCACCGGACCTCCAGGACACAAGAACTTCCAGTAAAGTCGGGAAAATTTTAGGTGTGCCTGAAGAGCAGCAGGCGACGGCAGGTGAAATAGGGCTTTTACAGCAAACCGGCGGTTTGACGGCTTCTGACAAAATTCGTGATGTCATCGTTCAAGACCGCATATCGATCCTCGATACCAAAAAGAAGAAAAGCGGTTTCTTCGACAAGTTTAGATCCACTGACAATCCTGAGCTTGGCGATGTGGCGCTTGATACTGTTATTGAAAGTGATCAGTTGACCAAGCAAGGTATTGAGATAAACAGCCGTAAACACCGTATTCGTCGCTTGAGACAGGGTTTGCCTGCATCGATTTACTAGGTCGATCTATTAGGCCGATCAAATCGGGTCACGAAAAGTTTATTCCTCCTGCCTTGAAACTGCCGCACGGTAATAGCAGGTTAGATCCAATGCACATATCCTCCGAAGGACTACAGACTTGTTGATGAAATCCAGATTTTTCTCACGGATTGGGCTTGTCGCCTTTTCATTTTTTCTCTCATTTTCGCCTCTCAGCTCGGCCCAGGTTTTTGAATTGGAGAGTTTCAAGCTGGACAATGGACTGGAAGTCATCGTTGTTCCAAACAATCGCGCACCGGTTGTGACCCAATTGCTAATGTACCGTGTTGGTGCTGCAGACGAACCTTGGGGAAAATCCGGTATTGCGCACTTTTTTGAACATCTAATGTTCAAAGCGACAAAAACCAGAAAGAATGGGGAGTTCTCCGATCTGGTGTCCGAGTATGGTGGTCGTGACAATGCGTTCACAGCCAGAGACTACACTGGTTACTATCAAACGGTTGCCAGTGATCAGTTGGGTCTGATGATGGAGCTGGAAGCTGACCGGATGCGGAATTTGCTGCTGGATGATGATCAGATTGAACCAGAGCGCGGTGTCATCTTGGAAGAAAGAAAATCGCGGACAGATAACAATCCATCACAAAGGTTGATGGAGCAGGCTTGGGCTGCAACCTTCAGGAACCACCCTTACGGTATTCCCATCATTGGTTGGGAACATGAAATCAAGCAGCTGTCAAAACAAGACTTGAGGGAGTTTTACGACCTTTGGTACGCGCCGAACAACGCCATTCTTTTAGTTGGCGGGGACGTAGAAGTAGATGAAGTTCGCAGATTGGCTGAGAAACACTACGGGCCGCTCGAACCCTCGCCTGGGATACCAGAACATAGAACACGGCCTCAAGAACCACCCCAGGCTTCTGCCCGACGTGTCGTTCTTGCGGATGAGCAGGTGTCACAACCCTATATCACAGTGTATCAACAGGTGCCGTCTTACGCTTCTTCAAAACGCCAGGGAAAACCAGAACTAGGCTATGCGTTGACACTTTTGAGCGAAATCATCAGCGAAGGCGGAAGAGGCTTCTTGTACAAGGCACTTGTGAAAGAAAAAGAATTGGCCGTTGGCACGGGCAGTTTCTATGTCGACGATTCTTATGACGACACGATTTTTGGTTTTTATGTCAGCGTTCGCAGCGGAATTGAGCCAGAGGCAAGTGAAGAAGCCATGTGGGAGGAGATTGAGAAGTTTGTCGAACGAGGCCCAACGGAAGAACAGCTAGCATCGGCCAAGCAACGCCTCCTCGATTCAGTTTATTTAACGCGCGATAACATTCTGAACATTCCTCGAATTGTCGGGGTGGCGATGGCGACAGGCTCGACATTAGAAGAAGTTCAAAATTGGTCGAACTACATTGAAGCTGTGACATTAGATCAAGTCAACGAGGCGGCCCAACTTTTGCTCAATCGTGACAGCTCTATTACGGCTGTTCTCAAGCGCCCGGAGGCAGCACAATGATTAAAAAGTTTACATTTGTACTTCTAACTCTTGTTGTCGCCGGTAGTGTAGCTCATGCCATCGACATTAAACGTATCGACACGAACGAAGGGCCGGAAATCTGGCTTGTCGAAGATCATTCAAACCCTGTTGTTTCGCTTCATTTTGCTTTCCAAGGCGGGGAAGGAAATGATCCCGCGGGCAAAGAAGGTCTCGCAAATTTCTTGTCTGGGACCATGGATGAGGGGGCTGGATCTTATGATTCAGAAGCCTTCAGCAAGATACTTACAGACAAGTCGATTAGCCTTTCCTTTGATGCGAAACGGAACAATTTTCACGGCAAACTGGTTACGTTGAAAAAGTACCAAGATGAGGCTGCTGAGATGATGAAGTTGTCGTTGACAGAGCCAAGATTTGATTTGGAAGCAGTGAACCGAATTCGCCAGCAAATTCTTTTGTCCGTTGAAGCCAATACCCGGAAGACAGACAGAGTAGCAAACTCTCTCCTTCGTGAAGCTCTTTACGGCGACCATCCTTTTGCAAGGGAAAGTGACGGCACGATCGACACAGTGAAGTCGATAACACCAGAAGATTTAAGGGCCTTTCAAGAGCAAATTGTCACCAAAGATAAAATGATCATTGGCCTGTCTGGGGATGTCACAGAAGAGGAAGCGCTGTCGCTCTACAATCAGATTTTTGGCACTTTACCTAATCATGCAGCTTTACCACTTGCTGAGACCGTCAATATAGAAACGATCGCAGAGACTATCTCGGAAAGCCGACCAGTGCCACAAACCACGCTGATTTTGGGGCACAAAGGTTTGAACCGCAATGACCCAGACTACTTCGCCGGTTACTTGGTTACCCATATCATGGGTGGCGGTGCTTTTGGTTCACGGCTCTATTCCGAGATTCGCGAAAAAAGAGGGCTGACTTATGGTGTTTATAGCTACATGGCTTCGGAATTGAACTACGAGATTTTGCTGGCCCAAATGAGCACAGCGAATGAAACCGTTGACCAAGCGATAGAAATTCTGAGATCAGAGTGGCAGCGTATGGCTGCAGAAGGACCAACAGAGGAAGAGCTGGAAAAGGCGAAGCGCTATGTCATTGGTTCTTATCCATTGAACTTCTCGACGACCGCTTCCGTGGCTCGTTTATTGGTCGATCTTCAAATCTACGAGCTTGGTATAGACTACCCGACAAAACGCACCGCATTTTTTGAATCCGTCACATTGGAACAAGCCAAAGCAACAGCTGCTCGACTTTTTCGCCCAGACGAGCTGACTATTGTAGCTGTTGGCGGTGAGCGATAGCCTCTATTGAAGTTGAATATTGCCTGGGCCAATAAACTACCATTGGACCCAGGCTTAAACCTTCTCCAACACAGCGTTTTAATTTTTGCTATCTTTTTTGCGGGGACTGCAATAAGCAGCGGCTATGACTTACACTCAGAACCTTTCTGCCTGTTTTTCAGATGAAAACACACAGCGTTTCGATAGAGCTTCGTTTGGCCGATGGCGCGACAAAGCCGCAGAAGCGGTCGATTGGTTGCGCGAAGTTTATGCTAAGGGCGAGATGGAATTGCTCAAGCAGCCCAAAAGCCGTGACGGTTTTGATGATTGGCGCACGATAGCGTCGGCTTGGCGGGAAAATTACACGGACATTGTTGTCTTAGGCGCTGGCGGAGCTAGCCTGGGTGGACAAAGTCTATGTGCGGTTGGGTATGACCAGCCTGGTCCTCGGATGCATTTCCTAGACAATCTCTCACCAACAAAACTCAACTGGGCATTGAACGTTCTTGATCCTGAGGCGACAGCTGCTATTGCCATTTCGAAGTCGGGTGCGACGAGCCAAACATTGGCACAGGCTTCCGTTATTTTCGACTGGTTAGGTAATGCAGTTGGGCATGAACATCTGTTTGAGCAGGCTGTTGTGATCACAGAGAATAGCGAGGCGAACCCGCTGCGTTTGTTGGCCGAGTGTGCGCAAATTATCTCACTGGATCATCCTAAAGAAATTGGCGGGCGATTTTCCGTTTTGTCTGTCGTAGGGCTTTTGCCCGCGTTGCTCTCTGGATTGGATATCGAAGCGGTGAGAAAAGGAGCCCAAGAGGTTCTGGAGAAAACCGTGCATTGTCAATCGATCAAGGAGAATTCGGTGGCGATGGGCGCGGCACTTTCCGTTGCTTTCGAGAAAGAAAAAGGGGCTGCTTCCTCCGTTCTTATGACTTATGCGGAGAAATTAACCGCTTTTGGACAATGGCATCGTCAACTCTGGGCGGAAAGCCTAGGCAAAGATGGTCACGGCACTACGCCGAGCCCCGCCGTCGGAACGGTTGATCAGCACAGCCAGCTTCAACTCTATCTCGAGGGGCCAGCGGATAAATGGTTTACCTTCATTCGCGAAGATACTCGTGGCCAGGGTTATGGGATCCCTGGGAAATGGCTGCAACCAGATCAACTTGATTACCTGAGAAATCGAACTCTAGGCGATATGTTCTTTGCAGAGGGGCAGTCCACGATCGAAACGCTGGTTGACAAAGGGCGGCCGGTTCGTGTGTTTGAGATTGATGGCGTGGATGAGATGACGATTGGCGGCCTCTTCATGCATTTCATGTTGGAAACTATTCTCGCGGCAAGATTGTTGGGCGTTAATGCCTTTGACCAACCAGCCGTTGAATCAGGTAAGAAACTGACCCGCCATTACTTACGTGGAATGAACTGATTGACTCCATAGAGCAGTCTTTCTATTGAGCTTGTTCACTTGTCTTTCAATCAAAAGAAAGGAATATCAGATGGCACTTTCTGATCAAGAAAAACTGGAGCTGGAAGCAGCAGCATTTAGGCGTTTGGTTTCTCACCTTCAGGATCGAACCGATGTCCAGAACATTGATCTGATGAACCTTTCTGGGTTTTGCCGAAACTGTCTGTCCAAATGGATGGCGGCTGAAGCCGATGACAAGGGCTTGGCGTTAGATCTCGAGCAAGCAAGAGAAGAGGTTTACGGAATGCCTTACTCTGATTGGAAGACAAAGTTTCAAAAAGAAGCAACGGCAGAGCAACTCCAGAAGTTTGCTGAAAGCCATCCATAAATTACAACGAACTTAGGATCCTGAAATGGTAGAAGTTGGCGGCGTAGCCGGTGATCATTTACGTCAATATATTGAACGTATCGAAAGACTAGAAGAAGAGAAGGCCGGTATCGCGAGCGATATTCGCGAAGTTTTCGCTGAAGCTAAAGGGAATGGTTTTGACACGAAGATCATGCGCCAATTGATTAAGCTCAGAGGAATGGAAGAAAGTGACCGTCAGGAGCAGGAGTATCTGTTAGATCTCTACAAACGTGCTCTTGGGATTGACTTTGAACCTGACGAATAAAATTTCGGGAGAGTTTAGGTTAAAAAATGGCGGAGGCGACGCCTACGATTGAAATTAGGCTGAACACCCCCAGTAAAAAACCAATTTTTAACATTTCTGTCCCCATTATTATTGGCGATCTTATAACCAGTAGGCGTCGTGAAATAAATAATTAAAATTCGAAATACCTCCTGATTTTGATAGCTGTTGCAAGTCTGCATCTATTCAGGCAGAGCTAAAAAAAGCCGCGCTCATACAGAACGCGGCTTTTTCAGTTCGTGAACCTTTTTGTAAAGGGACTAAGTTTCTCTATGCAAGATCGAAGCGATCCAGGTTCATAACCTTGCCCCAAGCGGCGACGAAATCGCTGACAAACCGCTCTTCAGAGTCAGAACAACCATAGACTTCTGCAATGGCTCTTAGTTGTGAATTAGAGCCGAAAACCAGATCAACGCGAGAGGCTGTCCATTTCTTGTCACCTGACGAACGATCAGTACCAAGAAACTCTCTACCGTCGCCGGAAGAGTCTTTCCATTCAGTGCTCATGTCGAGCAAGTTCCGGAAGAAGGCATTGTTGAGCGTGCCTGGAGTGCTTGTAAGGACACCATTAGCTGAACCACCAGTGTTTGCGTCCAGAACACGCATACCACCAACAAGAACCGTCATCTCTGGTGCCGTCAAAGTCATGAGCTGGGCTCTGTCGATCAGCAACTCTTCTGCAGGAACAGAATACTTCGCTTTCTCATAGTTACGGAAGCCATCGGCCACTGGCTCAAGAACGTCGAAGCTTTCAGCGTCAGTTTGTTCAGCAGAAGCATCGGTACGGCCAGGAGAAAAAGGAACAGTCACATCGTGACCAGCAACTTTAGCAGCATGTTCGACAGCGGCATTACCGCCAAGAACGATCAAGTCAGCGAGAGATACTTTCTTACCAGCTGCATCAGATGCAGCCTTGATAGCAGAGAGTTTATCCAAAACTTTGGCTAGTTGGGTTGGATCGTTTGCTTCCCAGTCTTTTTGAGGTGCCAAGCGAACACGAGCACCGTTGGCACCGCCGCGCTTGTCAGAGTTACGATAAGTGGAAGCAGAAGCCCATGCTGCTGAAATCAACTCTGAAGTTGATAAACCAGAAGCAAGGATCTTGCTCTTCAAATCAGCTGCGTCTGCGTCGTCGATCAAAGCATGGTCAACAGCTGGCACACAGTCTTGCCAGATCAGCTCTTCCCCTGGAACTTCGTCACCGAGGTAGAGTGAACGCGGGCCCATATCGCGGTGCGTGAGTTTGAACCATGCACGTGCGAAAGCATCCGCAAACTCTTCAGGGTTTTCGTGGAAACGGCGAGAGATTGGCTCAAACTCTGGATCCATGCGCAATGCCATGTCGGCTGTAGTCATCATCGGCGCATGGCTTCTAGATGGGTCATGAGCGTCAGGAACAATGCCTTGAGCCTCAGGGTTCTTTGCAACCCACTGATTAGCACCAGCCGGGCTCTTGGTCAGTTCCCAATCCCAACCGAAGAGGGTGTCAAAGAAAGAGTTGTCCCACGTCGTTGGCGTTGGTGTCCAGGCGCCTTCGACGCCAGAGGTTGTCGTGTGGACGCCCTTGCCGTCGCCGAATGAGTTTGCCCAGCCAAATCCTTGTGCTTCGATTGAACCGCCTTCAGGATCTGCGCCGACAAGAGAAGGGTCGCCGGCACCGTGTGCCTTACCAAATGTGTGGCCTCCAGCAACGAGAGCGACAGTTTCTTCCTCATTCATCGCCATACGACCAAAAGTATCGCGAATATCAAAGCCAGATGCAATCGGATCAGGATTGCCGTTGGGGCCTTCAGGGTTAACGTAGATCAAACCCATCTGCACAGCAGCAAGTGGATTTTCTAGTTCACGCTCACCTTCATACCGATTGTCGCCCAACCATTCTGTCTCTGTTCCCCAGTAGATGTCTTCTTCTGGTTCCCAAATATCTTCACGCCCACCAGCGAAGCCAAATGTTTTACCACCCATAGATTCAATCGCACAGTTTCCAGCGAGGATCATAAGGTCGGCCCAAGAAATCTGATCGCCGTACTTTTGCTTGATTGGCCAGAGTAGGCGGCGCGCTTTGTCCAGGTTGCCGTTGTCAGGCCAGGAGTTAAGTGGTGAGAAACGCTGGTTACCTGTAGAGCCGCCACCGCGACCGTCGGCCGTACGATAAGTGCCAGCACTATGCCATGCCATACGAATGAAAAGCGGACCATAGTGACCATAGTCAGCTGGCCACCAGTCCTGCGAATCTGTCATCAAGTCGTAGAGATCCTGTTTGAGAGCCTTCAGGTCTAGCTTCTTAAACTCTTCAGCATAGTTGAAGTCTTCCTTGAGAGGGTTGGACTTGTTGGTGTGCTGATGCAGAATTTTTAGGTTAAGCTGATTTGGCCACCAATCTTGGTTGGTAGTACCGGCAGTTGCATGGCTAGTATGGCCGCCGCCCGCGAAAGGACATTTGCTCATTGTATCATCAGGCATGGTATTAATTACTCCAATTTTGACTGAGTTTTTGTTTGATCCGCCTTGCTAGATCTCTAGTCTTAGGGAAGATGATCTAACAGCGCGGTGTTAAGAGAATTCCTAAATTAGTTGAGAATCTGATACCAAATTAGAATCATTCTAGAAAGTTCAATTTATGAAATGGTTGGGGAAAAGTTAGTGAGTCTAATTCAAAGGCAAGAAACCTTTGCATTCAACACGGGCAGAGGGGCGGGACTTTATGATTTCACTTCTGATGTCCAGGCTTGGTTGAGAGAAGAGAGACTAGGAACCGGACAGATCAACCTGTTTTGTCAACACACGGCGGCTTCATTGATTATTCAAGAGAACGTTGATCCTGATGTCCAGGCAGATTTACTGAGTTTTTTTCGGCGATTGGTGCCAGATGGTCCAGACGGCTATATTCACACGCTTGAGGGACCGGATGACATGCCCGCTCACATAAAAACGGCATTAACTGCCAGCCAGCTGACAGTCCCTGTCAACAAGGGTCGGCTAATGTTAGGAACCTGGCAGGGAATTTATTTGTTTGAGCACAGAACCAGTCCACACAGAAGGTCTGTTGTGTTCCACTTCATCGGGGAAGAATTGTAGATGACAGAATTGGAAGTCAGCCATAAAGACGCGGCTCTGTTGTTGCTCAATCTGCAACATCTGGCGGGGGCAAAAAGCTCGCTCTCCAAGTTGGACGAGGTGGAACAGCTGGTGCGTGACTTGGCTTACGTTCAGGTTGACTCAATTCAGTATGTCGAGCGCGCACACCATATGATTTTGCAAGCACGCGGGGCAGGATACAAGCAGACATCCTTGCATACCGCAATTGAAAAACGCCAGAGTCTTTTTGAAAACTGGACCCATGATGCAACCGTCCTGCCGATGGAGTTTTATCCTTACTGGAAGCTGAGATTTGAGCGCGAAAAACTAAGAGTTGAATCTTCGTCGTGGTGGGCAGATAGAGGAGAGAACTTCGAAGCCGAGCAGGAGAAGGTTCTCAATCGGATTGTTAAAGAAGGGCCGTTGAGAGCGAGAGATTTCTTAGATGAGCGTCCCGATAAAAAAGGTGGACTTTGGGAATGGGACCCAACTAAAACAGCACTAGAATTTCTTTGGCGCACGGGGCGTTTGGTTATCGCAGGCCGGGATGGTTTCCAAAAAATCTACGATTTGGCCGAGAACGTTGTCCCTCCATCTCTGTTGAACCACCATCCAAGCGAAGAAGAGGTTGTTGATTGGGCTTGCAGGGGCGCAATGGATCGCCTGGGATTGGCAACGCCAATGGAACTGGCGAAATTTTGGGGTTTCATCAAGAGAGACGAAGCCGTCGCCTGGTGCGAAGAACGCAAGGGCAAGGATCTCATTTCTGTCAGAATAAACAAGGGCAAAGATGAACGACCTAAAGACGTCCTGGCTTGGAACAATTTGGAAAATCAATTGGACAATCTTGCAAAGCCAACGTCCGCAGTCCGAGTGATTTCCCCCTTTGATCCTGTCATTAGGGAGAGAAAGCGGCTGGAATTTCTCTTCGACTTTGACTACCGATTTGAGGCATTCGTTCCAGCTCCAAAACGTATCTACGGCTATTATGTTTTTCCTCTTCTGGAAGGTGAAAAGTTTATTGGACGTGCGGATTTGAAGGCAGACCGTAAGAACTCGGCACTTCAAGTAAATGGTGTTTGGTTGGAAGACAAGGTGAAGCTGACGGCGAAACGTCTTGCATCGATTGAGCGCGCTTTCGATAGGCAAAGAAAGTTCTGTGGCTTTGAAAGTTTAGATTTTGTAGACGGCTGGCGAAAGTTTTCAGCTACTTGATATCAATTTGATAGGTGAATGTTGCACCGTCGCTCACCGTAATGCGCTTGAAGCCTAGCATGCCAAGATAGTCGAGAAATGTGAAATAGTCTTGAACTTGAGCACCGACCAAAACAGGTGTTTTACGAGCACGAGATGTCAGGTGAGCCAGAAGTGCTCGCACTCGGTAAACGGTATTGAGGTGAATTAGTTCCGACTTAATCTGACATAGTAGTCCTTCCAGCTAGCTGGAAGGA
>Ga0055584_100005250_pt1 | contig 12704 bp, 7 predicted proteins | sample OSDHelmetaG_FD_58716 | JGI IMG/M metagenome (GOLD analysis project Ga0055584, IMG submission 58716) | Pelagic marine sediment microbial communities from the LTER site Helgoland, North Sea, for post-phytoplankton bloom and carbon turnover... | ecosystem: Environmental > Aquatic > Marine >... | reverse complement strand
GGGAAGGCGGCATTCACGGAAAGCAGGTAGTCGTTCATCTGCATCACCAGTTCCTTCGCCTTGGCAGGCTGTTCCGAAGCCAAGTCATTGCGTTCACCGATGTCGGCGCGGAGATTGAAAAGGAGGTTCTGTTTCTTGGCGTAATAGTGGATGAGTTTGTAGTCGCCCAGATAGATCGCTGAAGCCGGTCCTGCGGGATCGTGATCGTAGTGGGGGAAGTGGACGACGTATTCCGGGTTTGGGCGGGTGATGCTCCCTTTGCCGGAGTTTTGTAGAATGGATTTCAGGCTGCCGCCTTCAACGGCTTGCGGCAACGCAGTGGTGATGCCGGCCAGATCCGAAATCGTTGGATAGAGGTCCGCGCCAGTGGTGAGCGTGTCATTGAATGAGCCGGGGCGGACGCCAGGGCCGCGAATGATGAGCGGAACGCGGAGGCCGCCATCGTAGACTGAGCCTTTGCCAGAATTGAGGAGACCGTTGCGGCCGGGAGTACCGTGGTCGGTGGTGTAGATGAAGTAGGTGTTGTCTTCGATACCGAGCTTCTTGAGGGCGTCCAAGACCCTTCCGGTCGCGTAGTCGGCATCCAGCGCGACGGCGGCACCAGTCAGGAATCGTGGATCACGATTGCCAGTGCGTTGACGCATAAACTCAACCGTCTCGGGTTTGGCATCGAGCGCGCTGCGGCCGGGGTAGTGGGAAATCTGCAGATAAAACGGCCGGCCGGCGCGGACGTTCTTGGTCATGAACGCGATACCCTTGTCGGCTGTGAGATCGAACTGCCTGGGATTGGGATTCGGTGAACGGAACTGATCGCTGTTGCTGGTCGAACCGTCGCTGACGTCAAAGCCATGTTGCTCCGGGGAGGTGCGGCCGACGTGCCATTTGCCATAATGAGCCGTGGCGTATCCGGCGGGCTTGAGCCGTTCAGCGATTGTCACGGTCGAGGTCGGGAGCGTGCTGGTGAATTCCGCCGCCGGCGCATCCCCCTTGATGTTGACAAAGGTCATCCGCAACGCGGCCGGACTGATGCCGGTAAAGTAGGTCGCCCGTGACGGTGTGCAGCGAGGGGAAGGCGCGTAGAAACGCGAGAAGCGCATTCCGGCGGAGGCAACCCGATCAAGATTTGGCGTGTAGAAGAAATCACTCTTCGAACGCGGATTATTCGCATCCATCTGGGTGGACAGGGAGGTCCAGCCTTGTCCTTCGCCGAGGATGAAGACGAAGTTGGGGCGGGCGGCGTTCGCGGACCACAAATTTGTCAGTGCCAACATACCGCAAGCCGACACGGCCATCGTCAGTTTCTTGGAAGTCAATCTGTTGAGAGGAATCATAATCAAATCTGGGTCTTACGCTAGGGAGTCATGATGACAGCAAAGACCGGGAAATAATTACAATTCTGCAATGTGTGAAGATCAAGGGCGCTACATCAATTCGAGAACTCCGGCGTTCGCCACACCCGCACCTGATTCTCGGGGCCCTCGGTGATGACGGCAATCTGATCGCCCGACGGGCTGAATCGCAGGCCGACCGGGTCAGCCGCACAGCCATGTATGCTCCCCAATTGCGCGCCCGTTTCCGCGTCCCAAAAAATCAGTGAACGATCACGGGATACCGAAGCCAGCAGATTCTTCGAGGGATGCCATGCCAGCGCCGTGATTTCCTCATCGTGTCCATGAATCTCCATCTTGGTTACCAAGGAATCCATGTCGCGGAATCGTATGACTGATTCCGTGCCCGATTCGGCGAACCGCCGACCATCAGGTGCAACCGCCAGCGAGTGCATGGAGGTTGAGTTCTCGGTGGATGTAAGAAGATCGCCGGTGTTCCCGTTCCAGAGCATGATCCGATTCTTCAACTTACCCCGACCGATGGCTTCGCCGGTGACGACGAGGGCAAGCAGGCGGTTGCCTTCATCCATCCAACGTGCGTCTTGCAGACGAAACACGGGACCAGACTTATTCCGTCGCAGATTCACGAGAGTCTCCCCCGTGTGGGAATCCAAAATATGGGATTGATCAAAGGCGCTACGCAGCAGCAGTCGGCCGTCGGGTGACAGCCGCATGATGTCGTGCTTGTGGGCCACCTTTCCGGTGGTCCAGCTTTTCTGTTCGCGAAACGCCTGGCCATCCCATTTCGCCAGGGTCACGGCGTATTTGCCGGCAAAGCGAATGGCCCGGGCGGTCACCAGATGCTGCCGGTCCGATGTCATATCGAAAACGGCGTGCAACACTCTTTTTCTCTCGTGCCCTGGCACGAATTCGTGGTCAACAGCCCCCGACCGGATATCGAGACCGGTCAATGTTCCGTCGATGGGAGAGGTGAATATGAGATTGTGTTCGTCAACAAATCCCCAGGTATTTGCTTCCCCGTGAACATTGATTGAAGGACTTGGCAATGCCGGGAATTTCGATTCCGGTGGCTCAAGCCTGGGATGCCACAATCGGTTGCCGCTGTCGGTCAGGATATGGCCGGTCAAAGGATGCACGGAAATCTGGTCGGCATTTGACCGTCCACCAGACAGGACTTCGACCACGCGCCCGGTACGGGATTCGCGTATCTTCACGGTAAAGCCGGGCTGCCCACTCTGCATCCGGGTTCCACTCAGGAAGTGTCGGCCGTCAGGCATGAAACGAATTCGAAAATGAGGATGGGTTCCACATGAAACACTGAAGGTCTCCTCGCCGGTGTGAAGGTTCATTCCCTGAAGCCGATCGGCGGTTCGAAAGACCAGGTTCGATCCGGTCGGATCCAGGTCCATGTGGCGGGCGCCCTCCGGAACAGGGAAAGTGCCCACCGTCTGCCCGCTCACGGGATCAATCAGTCTCAACTTGCCAGCCGCCACGAGCAATGGATGGCCCTGGCTGTTGAGGGACTTCGGTCCGTTGACCTTCATGCGTGCCCACACCGTCTTGCCCAGTTTCCAATTCAGGGCGGTCATGCTCGAACTATCGGCGTAGAAAAGGACCTCACCGGTCTGGTCAAACTGCATGGACTTGAAACCCTTGGGCCGCGGCCAGTTGAAAAGGGTTGTCCCCGAGTCGAGATCGACGATCTCAAGTGGGTCGTCGATTGATTGCGGCAACAGTGCCAGAAAACGGCCGGCCGGTGAGATGGCGGTCGCAATGGTCCGGGGCCGGCGAAGCAGCACGCTCCGTTCGCCGGTGGTCACGTCCACCAAACCGATCTCGGAGCGATCGGCGTGCTGGGGAATCTGGATGCCATATATGAACACGCCCGGCTTCGTGGGATGGGCCACGACGGTTTGCATTCTGCGAGACGGGGCGATGGGAGGCTGGATTGAATTGTCGGCACCATGTCGAACCCGGTGCCAGCGGGCATCCCGATGATCTTCGGGGACCAAATTGAGTTCCCTCAACGCCGTCTCCCAGTCGTTTCGTTCGCGAGCTTGATCCGCGATCGTGATTTTGGCTGTGGTCAACGCCTTCAAGGCGGCTTTGCCGGCCATCTCCGCGGTGTTCCTTGCACTCTCAGCCTCGGAGCGGGCACGGTCCGCTTCGCGGGCTTCGAGTTTGGCCGTTTGTTTTTCGTCCCGAAGATCAACGGTGAAATCGATCCACAACCAGGTGATCACTGCCAGCAGAAAAAAGGCCGTGGCGTTCAGTTCCTTGTTGCGCCGCATCCACAACCACAGCAGCCCCCAAACACCCAGGTGCTCCACACTGGTCGCGTAGCCACGTCGATGAGCCGCGACATCCGCGGCCAGTTCCTCAACCCCCTGATAGCGGCTGGCAGCATCAAGTGACATCGCCCGCATGGTCACCGCAGACAGGACCTTCGGCGCTCTGCCCCCGGGACAGTGTGGCAGCAGGACGCGGTTCGGCTTCGATTGCCCGGTGTTCGATCGGGATTTGCCGGTGACTTCCGTCGGCGGCACAATCTCTCCGCTCCTCGCATTGTGCATCACCTCGGAAATCGTTTCGCCCGGAACCGGAGGTCTCAGGGTCAAGATCGCGTAGAGAATGCCACCCAGACTGAAAATATCGGATTTCTCATCAACTTCGTCCACGCGTCCCATCGCCTGCTCGGGTGACATGAACTGCGGTGAGCCCATCACGGTGCCGTCGAGGGTCAGGTTGTCGGCCGACTGATGAGTGATCTGCGGTTGCCCCTCCCTGGTCCCGCCTGAAAGATCCGATGACGACAGGTTGTCATCCGGCAACTTGGCCAGGCCCCAGTCCATCACAAGGACCTCGCCAAACGCTCCGATCATGACGTTTTCAGGTTTCAGGTCACGATGGATGACACAGCGTGAATGCGCGAACGCGATGGCATCGCAGATTCTAAGAAACACCGACAGCAGACGATCCAGAGGCCATTCCAAGACCTTGGCCGCATCGCCCTTGCGCAGGGCATGAATGATCGCCTGAAGGGTTTCGCCCTCCACCTTCTTCATGGTGTAAAAAAGCCGGCCTTCGTCGTCCGAATTGAACTCATGAATCGGAACGATGTTGGGATGCTCAAGGCGGCCAAGTACGACCGCCTCCCGGATGAACCGCAAGCGCGAGGAGACCGATGCCCCCTGCGTCAGCAGAACTTTCATGGCCACGGTGCGACCGAGGGTGGAATCGTTCGCTTCGAGGACGGCTCCCATTCCGCCCCGGGCGATCTCGTTGCCGACATCGTAGCGATCGGTCTTGGCGGCGAGTCCGGATTTTCCCCGAATGCCTCCTGACTCCACTGTGGGTTGTCCGGTGAGTTTGCGCGTCACCCCGTCTGTCTGAATCGTCTCATCCAGATCATCTGGCATTTCCGGCTCGTTGCTCATGGGGATGGACGTTTCAGGACAGGGAATCGAAGGGGCTCTGCGATGAAGTCAAAAATTGATGTCTGTAGCAAGATGCGAATCCCCCGACACAACAACTGATGGGCGTGCTTGAGTGAGGGGCGAGAGGGTCCTAGGCTCCGGAAGCCGATGGGAACTTCGATCCAATGCCCCAATTGTGCATCGAAGCAAACTCTCGATGATCAGGCTCACGCTGTCGGCCGGTTGATCGACTGCCGAAAGTGCGACGCATTGATTCCGCTTGGAACGGACGGAGCCGTCTGCCGGATCCTTGCCGGAATCTCGTTGAAAAGATTCTTGGGCAAAGGGCATCGGAGCGCGGTGTATCTCGGCGCAAGCCAATCCTTGGGTCGCGATGTTGCTGTCAAGATTCTGCCCGCGGATTTTTTTTCGGAAACCGCAGCAGAGGCACGTTTTCAGAACGCCACGAAGAGAGCGGCCGAGGTTCAACAAGAGCATATCGTCCGAACCTACGACGTTGACGAGGATCAAGGCTTCCATCTACTGATTGTTGAACACGTGGATGGCGAGATTCTTCCCGAAATAGTTGGCGAATCGGGCACGCTGCCGGAGGAGGCGGCCGTTGAGATGGTTCTGAAGCTGGCCAAGGCGATGGCGCGGGTGTGGGATGAGCATCGGATGATCCACGGGCACATCGAGCCGGCCAGAATCATGGTCAACCGTGCCGGTGAACCGAAGTTGATGGAACTCGGTCATGCAATGGAACCAGACCTGGCCGAATCCTCGATGCACAGATCGCCCAACTATCTGAGCCCGGAACACTCGCTCTCGGCATCGCAGTTGGATCTTCAAGCGGACATCTATTCCCTCGGGGCAACCCTCTACTTTCTGCTCACCGGGCAACCGCCTTTCCGGGGCCGAACCGTACTGGAAGTGTTGGGCCACCAAGCGACCGCAGCATTGGCCGATCCACGATCGATCAATCCTCAGATCAGCGAAGGAACAGTTCAACTGATGACCCGGATGATGGCCAAGCTGAAGGATCATCGGCATCCGTCGTGGGACGCGCTGGTGGCGGACCTGCAAGCTGTGCGGGCAGGCGAACGCCCTACCACACCGGCATCGACCGGAAACGTTTCTTCAAGGTCGAAACCAAAGCTGGCTGAATCGACGACCGACCGAAAACACTCAAAAAAGCCATTGCTTCCGGTGGTCATGATTGCCGTCACCGTGACGGCCGTGATGATCGGAATGTTCTGGCCGGAGACGGACAAAAAGAACGCGGCAACACCCCCGGAACAATCCGTGGTGATCCATGACGGTACCAACCGGATCCCCGCATCTGAACCAGAACCCATGAACGCGGTCGCCGTCGGAATGAACAATGGGAATCCGGCAGGAGTGTCGCTGATCTCGACGAACAAAACAGAGTTTGGTTTTCACCAGCAAGGCGAACCAGTGATACGGCAGCAATTCCAGATTCGGAATTCCGGCGACCGAAGCATCAAACCGGATCGCGAAGATTTTTCCGTTGCCGGATCATCCGATTTTTCGATCTCGCGAATTCCGGAATCCATTCCCGTTGGCAAAATGGCGTCGCTGGAGGTGAGCTTCGAGCCCCGGACCCTTGGTCGCCAAAATGCGCTGGTGTCCATTCGGACCGGTGGATCGTCAACCCGCCCATTCACGTTCCCAGTCAGTGGCTTCGTAAATCCGGCAAACCTTCCGGCGGCAGCCTATGCCAACCTCACAGTCGATCCGGCGGATCAGCCGAACGCAAACGATACACTGTCGGTCACCCTGGCCGATGGAACTTCAGATTTTGGAATGGCGGATGGAGGTGATACGGGGCGGTTCAACTTCCGAATCGGAACGGATCTCACTGATGACACCGCCCGCGGCATCCTGATCGCCTCGGTAGGGCAGAACGGCGTCAATCGCCCGCAGTTCGAAGGCCGCCAGCATGCGACCGTGTCGGTGTATGCGAATCCGGCCGGCAACTTCGGTTTGGCGGTCAGCCAGACCATCGTGCAGAAGGCAATGAACATTGATTGCGCGGCGGTCTTTTTTCCGTTCGCCGAAGGTTGGCTGGCCGGGCATGCGATGGTTTCGGAGAACGACGGCCGGCTTTCGTCTTTCAGTGGCAATTCGCGACTCAAGTTGAATCCGACTTTCGGCGAACACGGTTTCACCCGGCTTGACGAGGGACGATACTCACTGCATCTGCCGGGAGTCCGCTCCCGCGATGATGGTGTCCTCTTGGTCAACCACGGAGCCGACGGACCCAAATTTGCGCAGTCGATGGCGATGCCGGATGGCAGTTGGACCATCTTTGTTCATGACAATGCCGCCAATGGAATCGTCTTTGAAGATGGGTCCATCGCCTTTGCCTTCATTCCCAAATATCTTCCCGGAGTGATATGCGGCAAGGTTGCGGCGAATGGCAAAACATTGATTCAGGGCGGGAAATTTTCAGCGGAGAAAACCAAGAAAGGAGAAATCAAATTGTCGATTTCCGGCCAGTCGCCGGAATCCGGGGTACTGATCGTCTCCGCCGAAGGAGGCGAGCAGTACAACGTGGACAATATTGTCTCCTATCAGGCAGTCGGCGACGGTTGGCAGATTCAGTCGCGAGACCTGCCGAAAATGAGCCTGCAGGACTGTCGTAAAAACCCCATGTTCTCGTTCGCGTTCTTCCCTTTCGACGTCACCAAAGCCGCTCTCAAGGGTGAGCGCTGAGCAAATCAGATCTAGCGCGACCGTCGTTTGCCCTGCTTTCCACCCTTCCCGCCACCGCCGCGTTGGTTGGCTTCTTCCACGGTGACGATGTTGTTTCGATCGCGGTCGGCCTTGGAGAACATGCGGAGAACGAAAGTTTGAAGTTCGGCGGAGGAAATGGAGCGATCCTGGTTTTGATCCAACTCCGCGGCGTGTTGTCTCACGAATCCGCCAAGAGCTGTGCGGGCGCCACCGCGACTGGATTCGTCGCTGGAAATGCGACCGTCCCGATTGCGGTCGTAGGCGGTGAAGGCTTTGGTGCCTTCGGCGGTCATCTCGGTACGGGAGATCTTGCCGTCTCGATTGGAGTCGAGTTCATCAAAGTGGTTGGCGATCCAGGGTTTGCGCTCTCCGCCACCTTGAGGGCCACCTTGCTGCGGGGAACCTTGACCTTTGCCACCAACACCAAGAAAAAACTCAACCAAATCGTCTTCGCTCATTTCACGATTTTGGGGGCGTTGATTATCTTGTGGGCGGGGTCGACGTTCGCCGCCTCCACCGCCGCCTTTGCGCCCCTGTCGCCGGGTGTAGGTCTCGATGGTCTTACGTCCGGCAGTGTCGATGTAGTTGAACGTCGCCGTGCCGTTGTCGGCGAATTGGTAGTTGATGTAGGCGGGGCGTCCGTAGACTTCATACTTGAGGCTGTAGCCCTCTTTGAGACTGCCGGAAAAACCGGTGATTGTCGCTCCGCGCAAAGGGCCGGTTGCCGGACGCAGGGGAGCGCCGCGGGGTTGCGGAATGACCTGGCTGCCGTCGTATTGCACTTCGCCGTGAAAGCCGCCGTTGAGGTACGGATAGCTCTTGGTGGCGTGATAGTGATAGCCGCCGCCGTGATCGTGTCCTTTGAAGGAATCAAGGTTGCGGGGAGCCGCGCCGCTGGCTTCCGTGTAGCCGTAGATCGGGTAGCCGTCCAAGGCCCAGGCGACGGGTTTGTCGCTGCCGATGATCTTCTGAAGGTGCACCGGGGCGATGTGGTAGTGGTAGTCGTCGCCGCGTCCGCAATGACCTCCCCAGTTGTCGAGTTCACCAGCCGCGTAGGCGTCCACACCGCGGTTGTTGAGCGCGTTGAAGATGGGAACGCCGTTGACCGCAAAAGCGATCGCGCCACGCAAGAAGTTGTTGCGCGTCGACATGGGATTCCGGGCGGGAACCGGGTTCAGCGGGATCTGCCAGGAGTTGTCGCCGGTGAAGGGTTGAGGGATGGGGACCTGTTGTTGCCAGGCTTTGATGCCGACCATCATCTGATGATTGGGGATGGCATCGGACTCGACGTAGAAGTAGCGGCCATCCGATCGCGTGCGGAGTTTCGGGAACATGCCAAACGCGGACTGCATCAGCCGGGCGCTGGCGGATGGTAGTGACGTCGAACCCACCGCGGCCACACGGGCGACGGGCACGGTGTTGTCGAGTTTGAGGTCGTCAGACCAGATGAATTTGGCACCTTTGAAGTCGGCTTGGTAGAAGGGTTCCTTGGGGCCGATTTCGTCTTCGGTGTATTCCTTCGCGTTGGACCAGCCACTGTCATTGAAATCGGTGGCATACCAGTCTTTCGGAATGGGGGTGTGTTTGACCCGGGGATTGTTGACGTCGCCGTTGATCGGGCCATGGAAGAAGTTCTTCGCCTTCCACGCGCTGCTGGTGACGATCTGGTTGCCGATCTTCAGGATGAATCCTCCGTCACCGATGTTGTTGACATATTCCGTGCCCTTCTCCGGATGGGCGTTGTCCTTGGCCATCACCGCGATGGTCATCGGGTATTCGGGGAGGATGTCCACTGAGATGACGTTGTGCGGGATGAACTCAATGGAATCGACGGCGACGAGTTTGCCATTGATGTAGAGAGTGAAGGTGTTGTCGGCGTAAACGTTGGCGCGAAGCGTGTCGCTGATCCGCGGTTTGGGTTTGCCGTCGGGTGTACCGCCACCGCGTCGTCCGCCTCGCTTGCCACCTTTACCGCCCTTGCGTGGCGGGCGGGCCTGGGCGTATTGAGCGGGCTTGGTGGATTCTTTGAATTGGGCATCCTGTTCACCAGCATGGCTCCGGAGATCGACTCCAATGCCGATGGCGGTGAACAGGACAGATGCGCCCATCAGAACGATCAGAGGATTGGTTTTCGTGTTGTTCATATGGTGATCGCCTGATGGTTGGTTGATTCAGTTCTTTTCTTTGCCTTGCTTGCCGGCTTTGCCCTGTTTGCCTTCCCGGCCCTGCTTCTCACCTTTCTGCCCCTTGCCTTCGCGGTCGCCTTTGTTGCCGCGATTCGGGACGAGTTCTTCCTGGGTCAGATTGCCGTCACCATTCTTGTCGAGCTTTTGGAGGGCGGAAACGGCGTTTTGCATTTCGGCGGCGCTGAGTGTGCCATCGCGATTGGTGTCGAGGACAGCCAAGATTGGGTTGCGTCCACCGGGGCGCTTCTGGCCCTTGCCCTGTTTTTCACCACGTTGTTGGCGTTCGCCCTTCTTTTCCTCATCGACGGCGTGGGTCGTAATTACGCCGAGACTTAGGGTGGTGGCGATGATGAGTGCGGTCAGTTTCTTCATGGGTCTTTCCTTACGTTAGGGGTTTATTGTAATGAGATTGTGAGGGAACGGATCAATTTGTGTTTTCTCCCGTTTTCCTGATCACCAATAAAACAGCCCTTCATTACACCGAACCGCGTCCCAAAATTACAAAACTGTAATGTGGTTGCCGCTGGACTTCGCCGCATACAACAGGCATTGAAAGGCGTGTGAAAATCCTGTTGGTGGAAGATGAGGCCAAGATTGCGGACTTCGCCCGAAAGGGGCTGGAAGAAGCGGGATTCGTCGTCGACCACGCGGATCACGGGGACGACGGTTACCATCTGGCCACGACCGGGAGCTACGACGCTATTGTCTTGGATATCATGCTGCACGGCCGCGATGGGCTGAGCATTCTCCGTCAACTCCGTGAGAAGAAGAATGCGGTGCCGGTTATTCTGCTCACGGCCCGAAGCGAACTGAATGAGCGCCTCGACGGGCTCAATCAGGGGGCCGACGATTACCTGACCAAGCCATTCTATGTGGAGGAGTTGATCGCCCGTGTTCATGCCGTCACCCGCCGGTCAGCCGGCAACGAACTCAGCGTCCTGAAGATCGACGACCTGAGTGTGAACCTAATCACGCGCGAAGTCACCTGCGGCGAGGAGAGGATCGAACTGACCACCCGTGAATTCGCCCTGCTCTCCTATCTGATGCGTTCGCCCGGTCGCGTTTATTCCCGGACGCAGATCCATGAGCATGTGTGGAACTACGGGTTCGAACCCGGCACCAACCTCGTCGACGTCTACATCCAACGCGTCCGTAAGAAGATCGGCAGCAGCGGTAAGGATTCGTTGATCGAAACCGTCCGCGGCGTCGGCTACCGGATGAAAGCGGAGGCGTGAACTCCTTCCGCATCAAGATCGCGTTCCTCTCCGGATTGATCTCCGGCGTGCTGCTCATCGGCGCGAACTGGATCCTCTGGCAACAGACCTACCAGAACAATCTCGATCAGATCGATCGCGAGCTTCGCAACATCGGCCATGCCAACCTCGAACGGCGCCACGGCCACACACGCTTCATTGAGTTGGACCGGGCTTTGAACTTCCTTTCCGCCACCAACGCCGAATACATCATGCACTTCGACGGCGCCACCGGCCGGGCATTTCACACCTCCACGAATTGGCCCGAAGCGCTGGCTGTGGATTCGTTTGCCGAGATCACCAACTATCCCCCGGGAGTCGAGATCGATCCCGAGATCTTTGAGCACATCAAACCTCCCCGAGGATTCCGCGAAGGAAAGAACCGTCCCAGCCTGCCCGTCAAAATTCCGCAGTTCGAAACCCGCACGGTGGAAGGTCGATCCTGGCGGATGGCAATCATGGGCAACCCCTTGCAGACCTTGATCCTCGGCGTCGACATCGCCCGCTTCGAAGCCGGCCTGAACCGCCTGCGTACAACCTACTACACCCTGATCCCGATCGTGCTGCTGCTGGTCGGCATCGGTTCCTGGCTCATCGCCGGGCGGGCCCTTCGCCCCGTGGCCGCCTTGACCGGCAGCATGGAAAAAGTCACCGCCAAGGGACTCGACCAACGCATCGACAGCGGCGCCCACGACCAGGAATTCGGCCGCCTCATCACTGTCTTCAACGAGATGATCGACCGCCTGCAAAAGAGCTTTTACCAGGCCACCCGCTTCAGCGCTGACGCCTCGCACGAACTCAAGACCCCGCTTGCCATCATGCAGGGCGAACTCGAACAAGCCCTGCAACACGCCGAAAACGGCTCCGACGCCCAACGCATCTTCGGCCAACAACTCGAAGAGATCCAACGCCTCAAGACCATCACCCAAAAACTCCTGCTCCTGTCGCGGGCCGATGCCGGCCAACTGGTCGTCAACGGAGAGAAAATTCACCTCAGCGAAATGATCGCCGAGATCGCCGAAGACACCGACATCCTCGCGCCTCACCTCGACATAAAAGCTGAGATAAAGCCGGGCATCTACGTCAACGCCGATCGCGTGCTGCTGTTACAGGTCCTGCAGAATCTGATCAGCAACGCCGTGAAGTACAACCACGACAAGGGCTGGGTTCAACTCCGCTTGGAACCCAACCAAGGGAAAGCCGTTTTTAGGATCTCCAACTCCGGCCCCGGCATCGCACCGGAAGATCGCGAACACGTATTCGGCCGATTTCATCGTGCCGATGATTCGCGCAAAAAATCCACTGAAGGCGTCGGACTCGGATTGAGCCTCTGCCGGGAAATCGTCCGCGCTCATAAGGGCGAACTGTCCGTCACCGATTCCGACGAGAAGTCCGCGACCTTCACCCTCACTTTGACCGCACTTGAAGAGTGATCCGGCTCACGCCGGATTCCACAATTCTGGTAGCAGCGGACGTGAGTCCGCTCAAACTTCACGTCATGGAGGACGGTATGCCTGAGAACGACCAAGAAAAGACCAACCGACCACTTTGCCTGCCCCGCTTACCAAAGGAATATTATCAACGCGACGCCTTAGTTCACTGGACCCTCACGATCGACGAACGCAAGACCGGATGGCTCAATGACACATTCCATCAACCTAGAAACGGCAGTTCATTTCACCGCAAAGAGCGCAGAGATCGCAAAACACGATGAATTGGGGTAGCCGTTCAAGGGGTGCG
>Ga0055584_100005249_pt1 | contig 12704 bp, 12 predicted proteins | sample OSDHelmetaG_FD_58716 | JGI IMG/M metagenome (GOLD analysis project Ga0055584, IMG submission 58716) | Pelagic marine sediment microbial communities from the LTER site Helgoland, North Sea, for post-phytoplankton bloom and carbon turnover... | ecosystem: Environmental > Aquatic > Marine >... | reverse complement strand
TGGTGAACTAGATCTTAGCCAATCAGCAGAAGACCTTTACAATTTTATTCGTGCTCAATCTTCTCCTTACCCAGGTGCTTTTATTAGAACTGTAGATGGGAGGAAACTCATAATTGAAAAAGCGAGATTAGAGTGAAAAGAAAATTTTCAACTATATCTTCAATCGATCTAGATAAACCTCATAGTTGGCAAGACCCCTCTTTTATTACGCTAGATATTGATTGGTGCCATGACGAAGTTTTGGCGTATTCGATCAACCTATTAGAGCAAGCAGATGTTAGTGCCACTTGGTTTGTCACTCATGATACCCCATTGCTTGAAAGGTTGAGAGCAAATCCAAAGTTTGAGTTAGGAATCCACCCAAATTTCAATTTCTTATTACAGGGTGATAGTCGAAATGGAAAAGATGCTGAAGAGGTTGTCGATCGCTTGATTAAGATTGTTCCAGAGGCTATATCAATTCGAAGTCATAGTCTTTTACAAAGTTCCCGGTTAATGGAACTTTTTAAAAGAAAGGGCTTTCGCTATGAATGTAATAGTTATCAACCGGTGGAACCATGCAAACCATCGTTGCTTTGGAATCATTTAGTAAAAGTTCCACACTTTTGGGAAGATGATTTTTCCTTATTATACGGAGTTGACTTAGCAATTCCTGAAGATGGGCTTACTGTTTACGATTTTCATCCAATTCATGTGTTTTTAAACTCCCCAGATATGAACATTTATAATCAAAGTAGAAAATGTCACAATTTTCCAGAAAAACTTCAAAAATATCGTTGTGATTCAACAGGTGTCTGTAACTGGTTTATTGAATTAATATCAATGGAGTATTCCAATGAAGCTTAGTTTAAGTTTTCATAGTATGTTCGATGCAAAAAGTAACCAAAAAATAACTAATTTTTTAAACAAATCATGTAACAGTACAATATTCCATCATCCATCTTTTCTATCTTATCACGGAAATCGTTTTGGTAATAGCGAAAGATATCTTGTATGGGAAAAAGGACAGCATATTTTTGCTGTTATGCCAGTTGGGATATTTAACGATAAACAAAAAACAACTTTAAGATCACCATATGGAGCAAGTTTTGGTGGTATAGTGTCACAAGGTTGTTTGAAACTTAAAGATTCGTTAGCGATTGTAGATGAGTTAAACGAATTTTGTAAAAGAGAATCAGTTCATAATGTTGTTATCACTTTCCCTCCAGAAATTTATTTTTCAAAAGGGAATGATTCGTTGTATTTCGCACTTGAAAAATCTGGATATAAGTTAGTTTCTCGTGATCTTTTTAATGTTGTTGATATCAGTTCTGAGTACAAGTCAACTTGGAATAATTATGAAGGAAGAGCCCGTACTGCTGTGCGTAAATGTAGTCCAAACTTTGAAATTTTTTCTAATGTTTCTTTAGAAGATTTTTACCCTATTCTTCTTGAAGATAAAGAACGTTTAAATGCAATTCCTACACATTCACTTGAAGAGCTTCTCTCAATCAAAGAGAAATGTGAAGATGTTATTTGGACTGATATAGCAATTCATAAAGAAACTAAAGCAAAGGTCGGAATTTGTTACATGAAAGTCACTGATGATGTTGTCATGACATTTTATATGTCACAGGAAACATCTGCTCTTAGACTTAATGGTATAAACATCTTAGTTGATTATGGGATTCAAAGGTCCGGTGAAAATGGATTTAGTTTATTTGATTTCGGAAGTTCAACAGTTGGGTACGATATTCATAATATCGGGGTTGCAAATTTCAAAGAGAGTTTCGGAGCCATTTCTTCCTCAAGATTGACTTATCAATGGAGTAATTCATGAGCGATAGGAATAAAAGGAACCCTATCTTTGCACCAAATGAGTATGAAGAGTCGTTATTAAAGGCACTTAACAATATTTTAAATGAAAGTAAATTTGAATCATATTTAGAAAATAATCAGCGTGTCGAACTTCCCCCAATAGTTTTTATCTCTTTCGTTCCGCGCTCCGGATCCACTTATTTGGCACAACTTCTTGCTCGATCGAGTAAATTCCATTATGTATCTAATTTTGTCGCTCGCTTTTGGATGTGTCCTAATGTTGGTTTTTTCTTACAAAATGTTACTGGCTTGGCAGATATTACCAATAAAGAAGAACAATTCAATAGTCTCTACGGTGTTACTTCCCATCCACTAGACCCGCACGAATTTGGCTTTTTTTGGAAGCAGTTTATAACTGGAAGAAAAAATGATTATGTTTACAAACCTTATGATTCAAGTCTCGTTAAGAACTTACGAACCATTTTAAATAATATTCGAACATGTTCGAACAAACCTATGTTTATTAAAAATGGCTTAGCTGGTTATAATGTAGAATATATTAGACATTGTTTTCCAGAAGCCAAATTTATACATGTCAAGAGAGATTCAGGAGAAGTTGTTAGGTCAATACACAAAGGAAGAAAAGAAATATTCAATGACTACTCTGAATGGTTATCAATAAAGCCAAAAAACATAGCAGAGTTGCAGGTCTTAAATAATCCCCACGATCAAATTCTTGGACAGGTCGAATCTATTGATCACCATATAAGTAGTGCATTTATTGAAACTAATGCCGACTTTATTCAAATTGACTATTCTGATATAGTAAGAGAACCACAAGAAAAAGTTGAGGAGATATATTCATTTGTAATGAAGAGTGAAGTTTCCTAGCGGGGTTAAAGGTGTAATAGGCGTTGCCGGCGCTAATGCTTTTTCAGCATTTTTTCTAGCAACAGCTATGCCATTTCTTAGTCGGTTGTATCCGCCTGATGCTTTCGGGATATTCGGAATTATAATGCCTTTTATTGTAATTGTCGGAGCAATATTACCATTTGGTTCAGATAAACTAGTCTTAACAGAAAAGTCAGATGATTATTTATTGCCATTAATCTTTAGAGGATTCGTTTTCTCGATTGTAGGTTCATTGATAATATTAATCATACTTAATTCATTAGCTAGTTTTTTACCAGATTCAGTACTTTTAGGTGAAAGTAATATCTTGCTTGTATTTTTAGGATTAATTGCAGTTTCCATTTTAAATCTATTAATAAACTGGAACATTAAAGTAGGTTCAGAGTTTTTGATTGGTTTATCGAGAGTAATACAAGCAATATTAACAATTACATTTCAATATTTATTTTCAGAATATGTATATGGTCTATTGATTGGATTTGTACTTGGTACATTCGGCGGAGTAAGCGTACTTTTATTATCGAAATATTTCTGGAAAAATATACTTTTACTGGAAAGAAAAACTTATTTTTCGCAAATAGGTTTGAATTATGATTGTTCCAATAATTTCTTTGGATTCAAATATTCAAGCATTGTACTTTTGAATAACGCAAACAACATTATTTTGCCATTTTTTATTATGATTTATTATGGAGCGCAAGAGGCGGGTTTTTATCATTTAGCAGTAAGAATCTTTAGTCTACCCAACTCTGTACTAGGTAAATATGTTGGCGATAGATTTATTGCCGATGTTTCATGTAGCAATATAAAAGATATTAAAATTAAAAATGAATTTTGGGGTTATACCCGACCATTAATTATAATTTCGGTATTGAGTTGTATATTTATAACAATCATCCCAGGTAATGCTTGGGTAACTCTTTTTGGTGAACGATGGAACGGTATTCACTTCTCCATTATATCAGTTGCCCTCTGGCAATTAAGCTATTTTGCTTTTTCTACAGTACGCTTTGAACTAAAAAGAAAACTTACAATTGGTTTGAAACTATCTGTTTTAAGGTCTATAACTACAGTTCTGATCATCTTATCTGCATGGTGTATTAACTTCAGTTATGAAATGTTTTTGACTGCGTTTGTCATATCTTCACTAATTTTACAAATTTTGAAAATAAAAGTATTTTCGAATGTTTATCTTACAAATTATACTTAAATGAAGGAAAAGATTGTTTTTAATGATATGTCAGAGTTCTTGAAGTGGAACTTCCTGAATCCAGCATCTGACCGAGTTGCTAAGGCGTTTAAACTTTACTACTCTCGTTATGTATCTGACCCAAACAATATGGAGTATGTTTGGGAACATTACAATTCAAGATCCGTAAAACTTGTAGAACAATCAAAACTTGGCAAGAAGATCATTGAGGTTGGATGTGGAATTGGCATGAATTCAATGTTTGCTGCTTTGAATGGAGGAAAAGTTGTGGGCGTAGAGGTGAAGGATTTTGATACAGAAGTCGCAAAAGAACAATTAGCCCACATCAAAAAAACTTTTGATGTTGAAATTGATTGTACGTTTTTCTGTGGTGACGCCACTAAATTAAATCTTGAAGGTCCGTTTGATGTAATTTTTATGCAAGAAGCATTTCATCATATTGAACCTCGGAATAAGTTTGTAAATTGGTTAAAGTCAAAGACTTCTCAAAATGGCGGGATGATAATTTTTCAGGAATCTAATGCACTCAACCCCCTAGTACAGGCATTTCTTTTCAAAGTTAGGGGTTTTGAAACGGTCAAAACTAAAACCGATCCTGATACTGGTTTAGAGTATACTTACGGTAATGAAAGAATTATAACTTCAAGCAGTTTGGCAACGCTTTTCAAACTTGACGGTTATCAGGTAGAACCAGTCCGTTATTTTCGAGTTTTACCAACATCACTTTCTAAGATAACCATACTCAGATATTTAGCAAAAATTATAGAGTCTAATAGTATTATAAGGTCACTGTTTTATTTCATTTTTCTACATTACGAACTTGTACTTACAAGGCAGTTAAAGATAAATAGATAATGAATCTTAAATGATTTATTAAGTGAAATTCTTAATACAAATGTACCATATTGTAGTCTTTAATTATATTCTTAAGGATTATTAAATTTTAATTGTTACTCATATTGAGTAAAATTATTTTGTTTGTATAAGAAATTTAAAATATAATTATATTTTAAATTATTATAAAAATATTTAATGTATAAATATTCAGCTATTTTTATATCAATAATTTTAGTATTATTTGTTCATTTTATATATAGAACTAATGTTAAGGCAATATCTATATTAATTCCATTTGTTATATTATTGTTATTTGTTTCTAGAACACAATTAAGATTAAATTTTTTAAAAATTAATAAAATAGATCTTTGTTGTTATTTACTTATTATCTTAGGTTTATTATGGACGCCACATCTTTATTATTTTGGACAATGTAGTGTAAGTTTATATAAAGATAATCATCTGTTTTCTACATCAATAAATCTATTACCATATGTGGCGTGTATACTTTCATTTTTAACCACATCGAAAATTTACGAAAAGACAACTTTTACTGGAAATACAAACTTCTATTTAAATGCACTTATCATTGCACTAAGTACATTTTTAATTACCTTTATTTTGTTGGTTAGTAAGAAAAGTTTCGTTAACTACTTTAATTCTAATTGGATAGCTATCGGTTTATATCAAACTTATGTTTTTAAGCTTATTGTTTCAAAAAAATCCAATTTTTATACAAATGCAATTATATTTATTTTATTACTTTTTATAACAGTTGTATTTTTAGAATCTAGATCAGTAGCAGGAGCTTATATTATATTTATCTTTACAATTATTTATATCAATATATTCAAATCAAGAAGTATTTTTATTAGACCTGTTTTTCCACTAGCTCTTATTATCTCTATATTATTTACATTTACAATATCATATTTTTTAAACAAAGAATTAAATCAAGATTTATTATGGTTTGCTTCTAAGCATGGAAAAAATGCATTAAACGGTAGGGAAGTTGCATGGTCTGATATGTGGGTAGTATTCCAAGATTACTTTTGGATAGGTAGAGGTACAGGTTTTCTGACAGTTAGTACATCGATCTCATCTGATTTTAATGCTGCAGTTCACAATGCTTGGTTAGATTTTGGAGTGAAACATGGTATAACGGGCGTGGTTTTATTATTTGTTTTTCTTTGTATTATTGGTAACGAATTTTCTAATAATATATCCGATAAAAAAATAATAATTGTTAAATCATATTTAATATCATGCATTATTTTCATTACATTTTATAATAATTTTGGTTACAGTCACTTTGGAATGCAACTTATAACATGGCTAATTATTGGTTATGGATTGGGAAGATGTAATATGTTAAAAAAAACATTCATATTAAAGAATATTTAATTATTTTGAAAACCATATTATTTTACTACCTTATTTTGACTAGCAAGTAGTATGGAATATGCTTTAATAATTATACTCTTTATTTTGGCTTTCTTAATTCGTATTGCCTTTCAATTAGTCCCTGGTTCGGATGCAGCTGTACATTACTGGCGGTTAAGTAAAGTTTCTAAAAAAAAGGGAAAAATAGATCATAGTATTAACGATTCAGTTATTGGTAATCAACAAGCTTACCCTAAATTAAATCATTTCATAGTATCTCGTTTTGATCCTAAGTATTGGCCGATAATTGGATCTTTAATAAACAGTTCATTGGATTGTTTTATTGGTATAATATTATTTATTTTAATAAAAATTAATTATCCACTCCTGTATATTTCAAGTTTTTACACGATTATTTTAATTATATCATTATATTTATTTTCCCCTGTATTGTTGCCAATCGATGCAAGAATGAAGGGAATCAATGGTCGTGTATTAGGTGGATTTTTCTCAACACTATATCTTATATCAATATTTGGAGTATACGATTATAGTATTTGGTTGTTTATTCCTGTTATTATTTTTGGTAACTTGGCTATTTCTTCATCGCAATTTTCTATTCAAGTTATTTTTTCTTTTTCCATTATACTTTCGTTACTTTTATTAAACATTATCCCCTTATTGTCTTTAATTTTTACTTTATTATTTAGTTTTTCTATTAGTTCGCTTGGAAATGTTAAAGTACTTAATTTTTGGTTAATTCATAAAAGATGGTATTCCAGAAGTATAAAAAGCATCGAAATAGTTGCTTCAAAAAATCGATTTATTGATTTGTTACAACTTCCTAAATTATTATTCACAAATCCCAAAAGATTCTTCTTCTTGATATTTTTCCAACAAAGTTTAGCACTTTTAATACTAAATGGTTTTGTATTTATCTTTTTATGTTATATTCTTTGCTATTCAAATATAGAAAAATTTAATAATCTTACAAATTTTTCTTTATACATTGTTTTAGCCTCACTTATAATGTTTATTTTAACTTATAAGGGTCCACTTGCTATAATTGGCGAACCAGAACGTTATCTCGAATATTCATTATTTTTCCTATGTCTAGTATTCATTGATGTTTCAAGAAACAGCTACATTTTGAATAATAATGTATTATTTATCATTGTTCTTTTTCAAATATGTATATTATTTTTGAACATAATTGTATCATTAGATCCAAGAAACCTTTTTAGTAATAAGGTAGCCTTTCCGTCTTATACAGATGATGTTATGTCATTTTTATCTACCGAAAAATATGAAAGTAAAAAAAGTATTGCTGTTATTCCTATTAAAAGTGCTATGCCTCTGTCATATGGACTCAGTATCAGAGGATTATGCAATATAAAGTTTTTTTATCGTCATATTGAAGACGGTAGTTCTGACTTTCATTACATGCATCAATGTCTTGGTGGCAGAGTAAAAGATCCATTAGGTTTGAGATGGGGTTCACAAAAAAATATAACTTCATCTGAAGTTTTTCGTATTAGTGGTGCGGATTTATATAATTTATTTAAGATTACTCACATATTGATTGACGCTACTTACAGATCGCGAGTAGACGATCAGTGGTTGCAGAATATGTTATTACATTATGAATTGGTTCTTTCTACTCATGATGTTGATTTATATAGATACTCTTTATCTAAATAATATTTAACGCCATTATTTTCAAATTATAATATTTTGATTGTTAAAAAATCTGTTCTTTTTGTTTGTTCTTATCCTGATTCAATACTGAATTTTAGAAAGGAACTACTATATAATTTTCATCGCAAGGGTTATATCGTCAATATATTGTTGCCAAAAAATGAACTTAAACCCGAAACTTTAACTCTTTTAAAATCAACACCATTCAAAATTTATTTATGTTATTTAGATAGATGTAATATAAATGTTTTAAATGATATCAAGTATCTATTTAAAATTTTTAATATTATATATAAATTAAGACCTAAATATGTTTTTTCTTATACAATTAAACCTGTATTATACTCTGGGTTATTATCTCACTTTTTCCCATCTATTTCATTTCATTCCCTCATAACAGGCCTAGGATACACTTTCTCTAATAGAAAAAACCTAATATTTAAGTTTATTAGTTCTTTTTACAGATTATCTTTATGTGGAAATGACCACATATTTTTCCAGAATATAGATGATTTATCACTTTTTCATAGATTAGATTTAGTTTCATTTAACAAATCATCAGTTGTTAATGGTTCCGGTATAAACCTAAGTTATTACAATTATGTAAAACTCGAAGATACCTTTTCAGTTTCCTTTGTCATGATAAGTCGTTTTATTAGGCAGAAGGGCTTGATTGAGTATCTTAAAGCAGTTTCCATTGTTCATGAAATCTATCCTGATGTTACTTTTAGTTTGGTCGGTTGGTATGATCATGGTCCAGATTCCATAAGTTCTGATGAATTACAATATCATGTATCAAATAGTAATGTTGATTTAATTGGTAGAGTTGAAGACCCAAGGCCAATCTTAAAAAAACATTCTGTTATTGTTTTGCCTTCTTATCGTGAGGGCGTTCCTCGATCAGTGTTAGAAGCTTTAGCTATCGGTCGTGCTGTTATTACAACTGATGTCCCTGGTTGTAAAGAGACTGTATTAAACGGTGAAAATGGTTATTTAATAAAAAGTAAATCTGTCAAAGAATTATCTAATGCAATGATAAAACTTATCGAAAATCCAAATTTAGTATCTTCTATGGGATGCCGGAGTCGTCAAATTGCATGTGAAAAATTTGATGTTCATAAAGTTAATAAAAATATTCTTAATACTATATCATCTTTTTAATATTTATGAAAAAAAATAATTTGCTCACATTTAATAAATCTTTTGTTAAATTTACACGTACTATTTACAATAAAGAATCTTGTTTTATACCACTTCACCGTCCTGTGTTTAATGGTAACGAAAAATTATATTTGTATAAAACTATTGATTCAAATTTTGTCTCTTCCGTCGGTAAAAAAGTTGATGAGTTTGAAGAAATGATTTCTAAATACAGTGGCTCAAAATATACAGTTGCTACAGTAAACGGCACTTCTGCCTTGCATACATCTCTTCTTATATCCGGTGTCAATAAAATGGACGAGGTTTTAACACAAGCACTAACATTTGTTGCAACTTGTAATGCTATATCTTATTGTGGTGCTTCTCCAGTATTTATTGATGTTGATAAAGACACTATGGGTATGAGTTCTAATGCTTTAGGAAATTTCCTCAGTCAGTTTTGTGAAATTCGATACGGTTTTACATATAACAAATCAACTGGAAAGCGAATTAAAGCATGTGTACCAATGCATACATTTGGCAATCCTTGTCGTATTGAAGATATTGCTTCGATCTGTAAAAGATGGAATATTTCTCTAATTGAGGACGCAGCAGAGTCTCTAGGATCATTTTCCAATAGCAAGCATACTGGAACATTTGGTGATTTTGGGACACTTAGTTTCAATGGAAATAAAATTATTACAACTGGTGGTGGTGGTATGATTTTGACAAATAATGATTCACATGCAAAACGAGCCAAGCACATAACAACAACATCTAAAGTACCACACCCTTACAATTTTAATCACAATGAGATCGGCTTTAATTATCGACTACCTAATTTAAACGCAACTTTAGGTTGTGCTCAAATGGAACAGCTTCATTACATTCTTGATTCAAAAAAGAAAATTTATCATCAATATCAAAATTTCATTTACGAACATGGATTCAAAATGTCTCATGTTTTACCAAATTGTGTTAGTAATAATTGGCTCAATGCGATTATATTTAATCAGAAATCAGAGAGAGATTCATTCTTAGATTACACTAATAAAAACGGAGTTATGACTCGACCGGTCTGGAACTTAATGTCAGAACTTCCGATGTATAGTGCTTGTCAAAAGGATGAACTCACAAATTCTCGTTGGCTTCAGGATCATGTTGTTAATATTCCTTCGAGCGTCCCCAAATAATTTGTTATGAAACTATCTACATGTCAGATTTTAAAAAAATTTATATAGATATTGCTAAGTTACATATTTCTTCTATAGAAGATGGTTTCTTATCTACTTTAGGTGAGAATTTTCTCGCATTACTCTATGAATCAATAGATTTAAATCCCAAAAGCACTCTTATTTTCGAATCAAGAAATGGTAGTGTAGTTGGCTTTGTTGCCGGTGGATTTGGAATGGGCTCAATATATTTTCAAATGTTCAAGATGTGGCCTCGTCTTTTATACACTTTGATCCCTTCATTACTTAACCCTTTTAAATTAAAAAAAATTTCTGACATTATATTTAACAACTTCCAATTAAATCCTAAGACTTCTAAATATAATAATGAACTTTTTAGTATTTCAGTTTTAAAGGATTTACATGGGCAAGGAGTAGCTCAGTGTTTGTATAAAAAACTTTGCCAGTGGTTTCGTGCTAATGGTGTAAGTTCTTTTAAAATTATTGTAGGTGAAAATTTATCTCGAGCTCATGCTTTTTATCTTAAGATGGGTGCATGCCCTGTTGACAAAATATCTGTTCATGCAGGAAATTTATCCACGCTTTATGTACATGAACTCAATCAAAATAATTAATTAAGTATTTTGAATATACTAAATCTTATAGGCCGTAAAAATCTACTTTTTGAAGAAGATATTAATAATTTTGGTAATTATTTAAGGACTTTAGTAAAAGGTCATAATTTTCTAGTTATTGGCGGTGCTGGGTCAATAGGGCATGCAGTAACCCTAGAAATCTTCAAGCGAGACCCAAAGGTTTTGCATGTTGTAGATATTAGTGAAAACAACATGGTTGAGTTGGTACGAAACATTCGCAGTACTATGGGTTATTGCTCGGGAGATTTTCGTACTTTCGCTATTGATTGTGGAAGCAAGGAATTTGAAGCTTTCTATAAAAATGAGGGTCCATATGACTATGTATTGAATCTATCGGCACTGAAACATGTCAGGAGCGAAAAAGATCCCTACACATTAATACGCATGATTGATGTGAATATTTTTAACACAATCAAAACTTTGCAATTAGCAAGAGATTCAGGTGCCAAGAAATACTTCTGTGTTTCAACTGATAAAGCGGCTAACCCTGTAAATATGATGGGTGGTAGTAAGCGCATTATGGAAATGTTTTTGATGCGAGAAAGTTTGTCTCTGAACATTTCTATGGCTCGCTTTGCCAATGTGGCATTTTCTGATGGTTCACTTTTACATGGTTTCAACCAACGCTTCGCCAAGAGGCAGCCGATATCTGCACCGAATGATGTGAAACGATATTTTGTGACCCCCCAAGAATCGGGTGAATTATGTTTGATGTCATGCTTACTTGGAGAGAATCGAGACATATTTTTTCCTAAGTTAAGTGCAAACCTTCATCTAATTACCTTTTCTGAAATTGCTAAAAAGTATTTATTATCACTTGGTTTTGAGCCCTACGAATGCGAAACAGAGGATGAAGCTAGAGATAAATGTGCTGAATTAATTAAAGATAAAAAGTGGCCCTGTTATTTCTTCGAAAGCGATACGACAGGAGAAAAAGATTTTGAAGAATTCTATACCGATTCTGAGGAATTAGATATGGATAAATTATCATCAATTGGAATTATTAAGAATGAACCCAAATTTGATGAAGAAAAGCTTTTATTTTTCGATCAAAAGATAAAAGAAATTAAAAATTCTAGTATTTGGAGTAGGGAAGAAATTGTGAAACTATTTCATGAAATGATCCCGGGCTTTGGGCACAAAGAAACTGGAAAGTTTCTTGATCAAAGGATGTAAATGATTCAACGAATTTTGGATATATTTCTTTCTGGAGTAGCTGTTCTAGTATTATCCCCAGTTTTGGTCCCAGTTATTATTTTATTGAGGCTAACTGGCGAAGGAGAAGTTTTCTTTGCCCAACAGAGGGTAGGTAAGAACGGTGAGCTTTTCAGTTTACTGAAGTTTGCGACGATGTTGAAGAATAGTCCAAATATCGGTGCTGGCACTGTTACTCTCAAAGACGATCCTAGAGTACTGCCCTTTGGTAAAATTTTAAGAAAAACAAAAATTAACGAACTACCACAACTCATAAATATTTTAATAGGTGATATGAGCGTGGTTGGTCCTCGTCCTCAAACACCTCGCTGCTTTGATGTATTCCCGATTGAATCTCAATATGAAATCAAGAAGGTGAGACCTGGTCTATCTGGTCTTGGACCGATTGTCTTTAGAGATGAAGAAAATATTTTGTCTCAAAATGAAGCTTCAATTGATTTTTATGATACTGTAATTGCACCTTACAAGGGAGAGGTTGAATCATTTTATGTAAATTCTTACAACATTGTTACTTACTTTAAAATAATACTAGCAACAATTTGGGTAGTATTATTTCCTAATTCAAAAATTATTTGGAGATTATTTCCCAAGCTTCCCACACCTCCAAAATCTTTAATATCCTTATTGAACTACATATAAAATGACATGAAAATTTTAACCGTCATTGGAGCCCGTCCTCAATTC
>Ga0055584_100005247_pt1 | contig 12705 bp, 13 predicted proteins | sample OSDHelmetaG_FD_58716 | JGI IMG/M metagenome (GOLD analysis project Ga0055584, IMG submission 58716) | Pelagic marine sediment microbial communities from the LTER site Helgoland, North Sea, for post-phytoplankton bloom and carbon turnover... | ecosystem: Environmental > Aquatic > Marine >... | reverse complement strand
CAGGTCACTGGTGCCCTCGCAGTCATCCGCGGGGGGAGGGTCTTCGTCAACGGGCTCTTCTTCCTCGGGGACCTCATCATCTGGAACTTCCTGCTCGTCCTCTGGAACGGCAGTGTCTGCGGTCTCGCCGGTGTCATTCACGACTCCGGTGTCATCCCAGGGGGAAGCAGTGGCGTCCTGCATGGATTCCAAGCCAAAGTCGTGGGCACAAGCAATGAGAAGAAGCAGCATCAGAAGACCTCCTGCAAGCACCATGCAGCAATACAAGGGTCATGAAAAGCAAAGTGTATTGATGCTCAGCATCAGGTAATCTGAAGCTTGTCCAAGAAGAGCTCAGCGGCCCGGCCCAGCTCCTTGTCGCGGCGCCAGACCACCTGCGGGTTGTAGGTCCAGCGCTTGTTCTCGATGTTCTCAAGTCGGCCGCTCTCCAAGTCGGTCTGCACCAGGTGTAGGGGCATCCAGCCTTGTCCGACGCCCTCGATCAAGGCCAAGCGCTTGGCGTGGAAGTCGCTCAGGTAGACCACGTTGGCGGCGTCTTGGAAGGGGCGTTTGGGCTGGCGTCGGTAGCGGGGAGCGCTGTCGCGCACCACGATTTCGTAGGTGGCGCGTTCCTTGGCGCCGACCATCACCATCTCCAGGGGGGGCAGGCTGCGCATCTCCAGGGGGTCGTCTTCGGGATCAAAGTCCAAGATGAGCATCAGATCGGCCCGGTCGTCCTTCCAGCGCTCGGGTACCCCTTCTTGGTACTCCACGTCCAAGCGCACCCGGGTTGGCGCGCCGGCCTTGGCCAGAGCACGCAAGGCCTGAGCAAGAGGGGCCATGGGGTAGACCCCATCCACCACCACGTGCAGGTCTGGCTCCCAGCCCTCGCGCATCACGGCAGCCAAGCGGTCCAGAGCGTGTGACCGGTCCAGGACTTCCCGACCTGCGGCAAGCACGCGCCGACCCTGTGCGCTCAGGCGCGTCCGGTTGCCCAGGCGCTCAAAGAGGGTCAGGCCCAGTTGCTCCTCCATAGAGCGCACGGCGTAGCTTATCGCCGACGGCACCTTGTGCAGCTCTTGAGCGGCCTTGGCGAAGGTACCCAGGCGGTCGATGGCGTCCAGGACTTGGAGCTGTTCGAGGGTGTGCTGCATGGTCCTATGGTAGCAGCCCAAGCAGCCCCCTTCGTTTACTCGGCGGCAGCGAGCTTCACGTGGACGGTCATGGTGTCGGCGTTGGTGAAGGGTCCCTTGGCGTAGGGAGCAAATCCAAAGTCCGTGCCACTGATCTCGAAGGTGCCGGTGCTGATGAGCACGCCATTGGCCTCTTTCACGGTGAGCAGGGTCTCAATGACAGCCGTCTGGCCATGGATCTCCAAGTTGCCGGTCACAAACCAGCCGGTGTCGGTCTTGTCGATCTGGGTGGAGGTGAAGCTGACGGTGTCGAATTTGGCACCATCCAACTGGTCCTCGGCCAGCAGGTGCTTCTTGACCGCGGCCTGGTGCTTGGCCTTCAGTGTGTCCTCGAATCCGACCATCGCGCGCATGTCGTCCAGGTCGGGGGCCAGCGAGCTCACGGGGAAGCTCACCGAGATCTCGCGTCCGGCCTCTCCCCAAGTGATGCGTCCCTCGACGTCAGCTGCCTTGACCACGTGGTCGTGGGCCTTGCTGTCTTCCGGGGCCACCAGCACCACATAGAGTAGGGAGTCGGCATCGGAGATGCTGTAGGCGGTAGAGGGTGTAGGGAGCACCTCTTCAAATTGGGCAGGGGTTTCAGCGGTCTGCTCGACGGCCTCTTCGGTGGGGGCGTTCTCGTTGGGAGGTACTTCGGCCACGGCCAAGTTGCTGATGAGGGACAGGGCTGCGGCGAGTGCGTAGGTCATGGAAACTCCAGTGTTCGGCGACCCCCTATTCCAGCTCAATTCTGTTCGGTCTGTGCACGGTTGAACATCAGCTACTCATTTTTGATCAGCGCAGGATAGCCAGACTGCTGGCCCCCGCGGCAAGGCGTAGTCTGATGCCCAGCGCCGTCTTCCCTATGATGCACCCATGGCCGTGGACGTCTTCTGCAACAACCTACGAAGACTGATGCGATACAAAGATGGAAGAGAGGCCGCAAGGTTCTACCCACAACCTCCCTTCTGTTGGCAGCCTAAAATGGAATGCTGGACTCTTCCGGCAGCCCGGCGTCTGCCTTCGCCGCCTTGGGCAGCTCCCCGTCGGCGGGTTCACTGATTTTAGGTCGCCCCAGAATGCTCACGGTCTCCGCGACCACGGTCGAGCTGCGCCGCTTGCGCCCATCAGGGTCCTCCCACTTGTTGTACTGAAGGCGTCCGACCACTGCGACGGCGTCTCCTCTGCGGGCTTTCTTTAGAACCTGCTCTGCCTGGCGCTCCCAGGCAGTGACCTGATGCCACTCGGCCATGGTTTCCCAAGTTCCGTCCTCTTGGCGCACGTTCTTGTCCGTCGCCAAGCTGAAGCGTGCCAGAGTCTTGCCACCCTTGACTTGCTTGCGTTCCGGGTCCTGGCCCAGACGTCCCAGCAGCATCACCTTGTTCATCGTTCTCATCTCAAGCTCCTCTTGGGGTGGCGTTGGTGCCACCTGCTGGACCCCAGTGCCAGCGGCGTGCCAGCGCCAAGTGCTTGAAATCATGATTTCTGAAGGAGGGGGGTGTCAGAGAATGGACACCCTCTGACAGGTCGGGCCTTGGCTCAGCTGGGCAGCCCCAACACTTGGCCAAAGTCCGCTTGCTGAATCTTGAGTCCATGCAGCTCACAGTTCGCAAACGCACCCTCTTGCCAGGCGCTCTCACTAAAGTCTGCCTTAGAAAGCTTGGCATGTCGGGCCACGACTCTCTCTACGTTCACGCCCACCCAGCTGCTGCTTGTGCCCTGTGCCATGTCCAAGCGTAGGCTGGAAAAAGAGGAGCCATCCAGGCGCGTGTCACTCAGATCCGTGTGTTGCAGGTTGATGTCCCCGCCTTGCATGCCGGACATCTGGGCCCCACCCAGGTCAGACTGGCTCAGGTCCAGCGACTCAAAGCGTGCCTGACCAAACTTGGCGCCGCGTAGAGAGCAGCGCTCCAAGGTGAGCTTGCCCAGGTCCCGGTCGCGAAGGTCCAAGCCGTCCAACAGGGCCTCGGAGAAGGTCGAGGTCCCACTCACGTTTCCGGACCACAGATCCAGGATTGCAGCGAGCCTGTCCGGTGGGGCGTCAAACCTGGCTCCCTGGATACGGCAGCGCGCGATAAAGTTTTCCTCGAAGGTGGCCCCACGCAGGTCCGCGGCGCTCAGGTCCCAGGCAAAGATGCCCATGTTGCGGAGGTCCAGGCCCTGCAGGTCCGCCCCGCGCAGATCAACAACACTGCCCGCTGGAAGCCGAAGGGCTTGTGTGTCAAAGGCGCCAGACGCGAGCAGTGCGCGCCAGTCGCTGGGGGTGCTCAATGCTTGCCCTTGTTCACGGTCTCTGCATGGTCAGATTCGTGTCCGCCCCGGATGTCGTTGTTGTACTTCATCATCAGCGCCATTCCGGTTTTGCGAACCTTATTCTTCAAGGCATCTGGACCTCGAACACCCAAGCTATCGCTGACCTTCTGGGCGGAGAGACGATGTTTTGACTCGTCCGAGCCCTTGCCACCCTTGATGTTGTTCGCGATCTCGTAGCCAGCCTCATAGAGTCCAGCGACACCGGGTACCGAGCCGAAACCGGCGTTCTTTGCAGCATCGCCCATCCGCCAGATGTACTTTCCGGACTTAAAGGCGGCCTCGCCTAAGGTGTGGCCGTGTCGTCCAATCTCCTTGAGCACATCGGCCATGTTCTCCTGGACGGCGTTCATGGTTTCGCCCTTGGACTGCTTGATGTTCCGGCCCATCTGCAGGCCCACCACTGTGTGGTTCACAGCACCATCGGTGATGTAGGCCTCGTTGGAATACAGCGCGCACTCGGAGACCAACTCGCGGATTGCCACGAGCATGTTGTCTATGCGTGACTTGAGTGCCGCCACAGCGCCAGATTGCTCGCCGCTTAGGGCCACGCCATCGCTGTTAACCAGGCTGTCGTAGGTGCTGATGGACTGCTCAAGCTTGGCACGCTCACCGGTCAACCGGTTCAGCTTCGCCTCGTAGATGAGGTTGGAGCTGTAGATGGAGACCTCTTCTGAGTCGCCCCCAGTGCCTGCGGCGCTCTTGGCCTGAGCTTGGATCTGATCGTAGCCAGAGGTTGTGGCGGCGTCGGCCTGGGTCAGGGTGTGGTCGACACCCTGGCTCATCTGCTGGGTGAGGGTCGTGCGGTAGGCCGCGTACTTGTTTTCGGCGTCAGCGAACTGAGCCAGCATCGATGTCTGCTTGGTCCCAGGGCAAGCTTCTATGATCTCGGCCTTGTAGGCGCTCCACTCGGCGCCGGTCATGTAGATGCGCAGCTTGGTCATCGCCCAACCTTCCTGGTTCTCTTGGTCGAGCGCGGCCTGGTCGGCATCATCAATTCCGCCCTTTTTTTGACCCTGGCGCGACCCCTCCTTCTGGACCTCGAGGTAGCCGTCTTTGTGGGCCATGCCCCTTCCGAACATGAAGTCCATCGCGTAGACGTTCACGTCGTAGACCACCCCAGCTTCCTTGCTCCAGCCATCGGCCGTGAACTGGGAGTTGAACTCGCGCACGGCATCTTCGGTTCCATTGCCCTTTAGGTTCACATCAATGTCAGAGGTCAGGGTCGTGCTTCCCGCAGCTTTCCAGTCTTTCAGCTTCCCCAGTTCGAGCGCGGCCCGGGTGCGCTGCAAGATCATGTCGTGGTGCCACTGACGGAATTCCCAGATCTTACTCATCATGCCGCTCATCGACTTTTTGGCCTGGACCATGGCCGAGGGCGTCTTGGCTGCGCCCGTGGGTGGCTCTCCGGTGGCGAGCGCCGACTTGGCGACGGACCAGGACTCCCCCAGGGTCTCTTTGAGCACCTTGCGTGGGACAGGGCCTTTGGGATCGATGGCCGCGATCACCCGGAAGGGGGTCTGGGCGATGCCTTTGACGCTCAGGTCCCCGGCTGCCACCCCTGCGTTGAACTTCTTTTGGTCGTGTGGGACTTGGACACGAGCGAACTTCGCATTGGGGTTGGCGTCTGCAGCGTCGGTCCACTCCTCTTCTTTCTCGTCCCAGGTGTCGAGCTGCGCCGTTTTGAGGGGGTCGCTCAGAGGATCCCGAAGCCCGTCTCTGCTGGGCTGCTGGGTGGTGGCGTTTTTTGCAGCCGAGGAGGCAGTCTGAACGTCGTACAAGCGCATGCTCCAGTCTTGAGTTGTAAGAGCACCCTGCTTGGGCCCACCTTGAGTGGAATCTCGACCGGCTGTTTTCGCGCGTTAGGGGGGTGTTCCGACCCCTGGCCCAAGGATTGGCGTGAACCGCTTTCTTGTTATCGAAGGCTTGATCGGAGTGGGTAAGACCACGCTCTGCAAGCTGGTTCGCGATCGCTACAAAGCCCGGCTGGTTCTGGAGCCGTGGGCAGAGAATCCATTTCTGGCAAGCTTCTACGACGATCCAGACCGCTTCGCTTTCCCGGCGCAGATGTTTTACTTGGCCAACCGCTTTCAGCAGCAGCAGACCATTCGCCAACAGGAGCTCTTCGAGCAGTTCGTCGTGGCCGACTACCTGTTCGAGAAAGACAGGCTCTTCGCCGAACAAACTCTGTCCGGTAGCGAAATGGAACTCTATGATCGCTTTGCCAGCTTGCTGGGGGAGGGCTTGCCCAAGCCGGACCTGGTGGTGTTCTTGGATGCACCGACCGAGACCATCATGCAGCGAATTAGCCTCCGCGGAATCGAAGCGGAGCAGCAGATCGAGGCCTCGTACTTGGACTCACTCAGAGAGCGTTATTATGCTCTCTGGGCGCGGTATACTTCTGCGCCGGTTCGGATTCTCCGGACCGACTCTCTGGACTATGTCAACAACGAAGCTCACCGAGACCAAGTGCTGGATTTGATCCAAAACTGGCTTGAAGGGCAAGGACGCGAAACCCCCGCATCTTCTGAGCGGGAGGGACAGCCGAGTCTCTTCGGCGAGCGTCCAGACAAGGACTGAAAACGTGAGCAAAAAATCAGCGTTGGACCTTCTCAAAATGAAGGCCGACAGCACACGCATCACCATGGTGACAGCGTACGACTACAGCATGGCTAAGATCGTAGACGCCGCAGGCGTGGATATGGTCTTGGTGGGCGACAGCCTGGGAATGGTGATTCAAGGCATGCCGGACACCCTGTCGGTCACCTTGGACGACATGGCCTACCATGGCCGCTGTGTGGCCCGGGGCTTGGAGAACGCGCACCTAACGGTGGACCTGCCTTTCATGAGCTACCAGATCAGCCCGGAGCAGGCCCTGCAGAGCGCGGGCCGCTTGGTTCAGCAAGGCAAGGCCCAGTCGGTCAAACTCGAGGGTGGCGCTCGCAGCGTGGCAGCCGTCGAGCGAATCGTGTCCGCGGGTATTCCAGTAGTCGCCCACTTGGGGCTGACCCCGCAGTCCGTGCATACCCTGGGCGGATGGAAGGTACAGGGTAGGGGCGCGCAGGCGGCAGAGCAGCTGCTCCAAGATGCACTCGCCCTCCAGGATGCTGGGGCCTTCGCACTGGTCTTAGAGATGGTGCCAGCGGAGCTGGCCGCACAGGTCAGCGCGGCTTTGGAGATTCCGACTATCGGGATTGGCGCTGGTGTTCACTGCGACGGCCAGGTGTTGGTGATCAACGACCTGCTGGGCTTTGATCTGGGCTTCTCCCCACGCTTTCTAAAGCGCTACGCCGAGCTGCAGCCCCAGATGGTTCAGGCCGTTCAGAGCTACGTGGAAGAAGTGCGGACCGGGGAGTTTCCGACTTCTGCGCACAGCTTTCATCGCCGTCGCGGTCCCGCCAAGCTGGCCAAGGTCTACTAAGTAGATGCGCACCATCACCGACACCGCTGCTATGCAGGCCCAAGGGCTGGCTTGGCGCCGAGGGGGCCTACGCGTGGGTTTGGTGCCCACCATGGGCTTTCTGCACACCGGGCACACCAGTCTGATGGATCTGGCCCGCAGGCACTGCGATGTGCTGGTGGCTAGCATCTTCGTAAACCCCATTCAGTTCGGTCTCAACGAGGATCTGGACCAGTATCCCCGAGATCTAGAAGGGGACGCGGCCAAGTGCCAAGCCCATGGGGTGGACCTGCTCTTTATGCCCAGTGACTTTTATCCACCCGGCTTTAGGACCAGTGTGCGGGTCGCCCAGCTCACCGAGATCCTCTGTGGGGTAGATCGGCCCGAGCACTTTGACGGGGTGACCTCGGTCGTGGCCCGCTTCTTTGGGGTGATTCAGCCCAGTGTGGCTGTCTTTGGGGAAAAGGACTTTCAACAGCTAGCAGTCATTCGACGCATGGTCCGAGACTTGGCCATGCCGGTGGAGATACTCAGTGGACCGCTCGTACGCCAAGCGGATGGAATCGCCCTGAGCAGCCGGAACGTCAACCTGAGCGCAGTAGACCGCCAACGGGCATTGAGTCTCTCAGGCGCCCTGCGCGAACTGCGTGCCCAAGTCCAAGCGGGGGAGCGAGATCTTGCCAAGCTTGTGGCGCGGGCACGGGCGCAGGTGGACTGCGATCGGCTTGAGTACCTGGAGCTGCGTGACGGCGACGACTTGGAGTTGCTCTCAGAGCTGCGCGCCCCTGCGCGCGCTTTTGTCGCTGCGCGCTATGGGGAAACCCGGCTCATCGACAACCTGTCTGTTCTCTGAGCATCCGGAGCATCCTTGGACATTGATACCGTGGTCATCTTGGTTGGTGCGGGCCTGATCGGCCTGAACTACGTGGCGTTTGCTGGCAAGCGCTGGCACCGCAGGCTCTGGCTGTTCTGGACGGTCCAGGCACTGAACCTTTTGGCGGCCTGCTACATGGTTCTCTGGGGGGTACCAAGCTTTCGCGAGCAGGCGCCGGTCGTCAACTACTTCCTGGCAGCGATGTTTGTCGTGCGCAGCCTATTGAATGGCCGCCGGATGCAGGGCTCCTACCGGGATGCCGTAGAGCAGGAAGAGGAAGACAAGGCTCAGCTGCGGGATAGCATCATGGAAAAGCTCCAAGGTTCCGATCAATAGTTTAGGCAAGGATAAATGATGCTGTTTTCACTGCTGCTGGCCTTAAGCGCTGAGGCAACGACCACTACCGGCGAATCCCGGGCTTGCATTAACAACCACGTCTCCGAGAGCTACCAAGCGGGATGGCGTGTTCGCAACGTGAGTGCCTTCGAGGTCACCCAGGACAACAACCGCTACATGCTTTTGGATTTGGTTGGAGAGGTCGAGTACCGCTTTATAAGCTGTGGCGATGATCGGGCTAAGTCCCTACGAATCGTGGTCTATGATGACATGGGGCGGCTGGTGGATTCCACTGGGCCCGATGACGATGGAGTGGAAGGTCGGCAAGCGGAGATGACCTTCAAGCCCCCCTCCACCGGCTCTTACTTTGTCGGCGTTCGATTGATCTCCGCCCACGAGGTCCCGGAAGAGCTCGCCAAGAAGCGGGTCATCCGTGGTCTAAACGCCCGGGCCACTCCAGAGGTGCAGAGCCCCTCCGCGGGAATCGGTTTGGGGATTCTTTACCGCTGAACAGCTTGGCCGTCAGGGCTGGGCGGCCTGCCACGCGTTCACGATGGCTTGGATTTCATGTTCTTCTAACAAGCGGTTGGTCGCCTTTGCCGCGTCGAAGATCTGCTTGGAGAGCAGCTCGTCTACGGGGAGTCCGCGGCTGACGAGCCAGGCGTGGACGTTGGACATGCCGGAATAGTGGCCCACTTCGATCCCCTGCTTCAGCCCGAACCAGCTAGCTGGAACGCCGGAGTAGATGCGATCCGCCAGGTAGTCATCGCCGCGCTTCATGGCCTTGACAATGGCGGCAGCGTGAACCCCCGTTCCAGTTCGGAAGGCGTCTTTGCCGAACACGGGGTAGCTCACGGGGATTGGAACCCCGCAAGCCTGCGAGACCAGCTCGACCAGCTCGGCCATGGGGGTCAGGTCTCCGTCGTGTGCTCCCAACAAGGCCAGGTTGACCAGGACTTGGTCCAGGCTGGTGTTGCCCACACGCTCTCCCACACCCAGAATAGTTCCATGTACGCGGTCCACCCCAGCCTCGATAGCGTTCAAGGTGTTGGGGACAGCATGCCCGCGGTCATTGTGGCCATGCCAGTCCAGCTTGGCGTTGAAGTCGCCGGCACGAAGGATGTTTTTGGTGAAGTGCACCAGGTTGAACACGCCATCTGGGGTGGCGTGGCCTACGGTATCGCAAAGGGTCAAGCGCTGGGCGCCCTCTTCGAGTGCCGCGCGAAACAGACGCCCCAGTAGACGGGGATGCGATCGCACCGTGTCCTCGGTGACAAAGTTGAAGACCTGTCCTGCGTCGACAGTCAGCTTGGCGGCTGCCCGCGTGCGCTTCTCGAGCAGATCCTCGTCCCAGTCTTCTGCGTACAGGCGAATTGGACTGGTGCCCAAGAACGCCATGACCTCGATGGGCACGCCGGTCTTGGCGCTGATTTCCAAGATGGGTTCGATGTCGCGGGGATGAGTTCTCCCGGCACACGTAAGCTGGATGCTGAGCTTCTCGTCTCGAACCATCTCGGCCATGACGGTTACATCATGGACCGCGCGCTCACCGGCGCCGGGCAAGCCCACGTCGGCTGTGTGTACGCCAACGGCGGAGAGCAGCCTCAGAATCCGAAGCTTGTCGTCCAGTGAGGGGTCCTGCACGGAGGGGCATTGGATGCCGTCGCGCAGGGTCTCATCGTGGTAATCCACAGCCCGCATCGGCGGGGGCGTCCGGTCACCCTGGGTGTTCCAGTCGTAAACCAGCTCGTTCTCGCTGATCGGTGCAGTGGCCATGTCTGTCTCTCCGGTGCGGGTCCTTAGAAGGCTTCGACGACCACGGCAATGCCTTGTCCGCCACCGATGCAGGCCGAGCCCACGCCATACTTCTTGCCGCGGCGCTTCAATTCGTAAAGCAAGTGTGTGGTGATGCGGGTGCCGCTGGCAGCCAGAGGGTGGCCGATAGCCACGCCGCCGGAGTTTACATTGGTGATCTCCCGGTTCAACTCCAGCTCCCTCTCGCAGGCGATGTACTGGCTGGAGAAGGCCTCGTTGATCTCGATGAGATCCATCTGGCCCAGGCCCATTCCGGCGTGCGCCAGGGCCTTCTTAATGGCGGCCACAGGGCCGATGCCCATCAGGCTGGGCTCCACACCGGCAACGCCGTAGCCAACCAGCCGGCCCAGGGGCTGCAGGCCCTTGGACTCGGCGAAGGCTGCGCTGGCCAACACCATGGCGCCAGCGCCGTCGTTGATGCCCGAGGCATTTGCAGCAGTGACCGTTCCGCCCTTCTTAAAGATGGCGCGAAGACCGGACATGGCCTCACGGGAGAAGCGATCGCGGATCTTGCCGGGACGGAGTGGCGAGAGCTGGGGGTGCTCATCGACGCTCACCACAATGTCGCCACGACGAGAGGAGAGGGTCACCGGGGTGATCTCGTTGTCGTAGTAGCCGTTCTCCTGGGCGTGGACCCATGCGCTCTGGGAGCGAAAGCCATAGTCGTCCGCGTCTTCGCGGCTGATGCTGTACTTCTCGGCCAAGTTCTCGGCGGTGATGGCCATCTCGCAGCCCGCAAAGGGGTCGTAGAGGCACTCCTTGAGTGTGTCAGTGAACTCGGCATGGCCCAACTTAAAGCCCATGCGGCTGCCGCGAACGACGTGAGGTGCCTGGGTCATGTTCTCTGTTCCACCGGCTAGAACGGCGCGGGCCTCGCCCAGCTTGATGCGCTGGGCGGCCTGAATCAGGGACTCAAAACCGGACCCGCAGAGGCGGTTGACGGTCACTGCGGGCACATGGACCGGCAGGCCCACCTTCAGTCCTATGTGACGTGCGCAGTAGATGGCATCGCCGCTGGTCTGCAGCACGTTGCCAAAGACCACATGGTCGATGTCTTCCTTGGCCAGCCCGGACTGTTCCACAGCGGCGTTGGATGCGATGACACCCAACTCGGTGGCGCTGGGCTTGGACAATGCGCCTAAGAAGGTTCCAAAAGGGGTGCGCTTTCCGGAGAGGAAGACAACGTCAGACATGGGGGGCTCCGAGAGCATTAGGTTTGAAAGTAGTGTTTAGAGCTGGGCGATGACTGCATCGGCCACCTGTGCGCCGCTCAGCGTTCCACCAAGCTCGCGGGTGACTTGGTCTGTGTTCAGGCAATGCTTGACGGCCGATTCGAGCTCTTGCTCCAGAGCGGGGTGGCCAAGCCAGGACAGCATCATGCCCGCGGAAAGGATGGCGGCAAGGGGGTTGGCGATGCCTTGACCGGCAATGTCAGGGGCCGAACCGTGAACGGGCTCAAACATGCCGATGTCAGCCGCTGGGTTGAGGTTTCCGCTGGCCGCCAGTCCAATGCCGCCCTGAAGCTCTGCGCCCAAGTCGGTGACGATGTCTCCAAACAGGTTGTTGGTGACGATCACGTCGAACTGCTCGGGGTTGCGCACCATCTGCATGGTCAGCACATCGACATAGTAGTGCTTGGTCTCAATCTCGGGGTACTCGGTGGAAACCTCCCGAAACACGCGCTGCCAGAGTTCGTGGCCGTGGCGCATGGCGTTGGACTTGTCCGACATACATACCGTGGGCAAGCCCCGGGCTTTTGCGTGGGCGAATGCGGCCCTGATGATGCGCTCGACGCCCTTCCGGGAGTTCATCTCTGCCTCGATGGCGATCTCGTCGGAAGTGCCCTTCTTGAACTGGCCACCAATCCCGGTGTAAAGGCCCTCGGTGTTCTCGCGGAACACCACAAAGCGCAGGTCCTTGGGTTCTTTGCCCTTGAGCGGGCAGTAGCGGGCGTCCAGCAGCTTTACGGGTCGCAGATTGATGTACAGGTCCAGCTCAAAGCGCATTCCCAGCAGGATCTCCCTGGCGTGCACGTTGCTTTGGACTCGTGGATCACCTAGGGCCCCCAAGTAAATGGCGTCGTAGTCCCGTAGGGCCTGCATCTCCTCGGAGGTGATGCTCACGCCGCTCTCCAAGTAGCGGTCGGCTCCGTAGGGAAGGTGCTCAAAACCCAGGTTTAGGCTGTCCCGCTGGCTCAGGTGGTCCAGTACGCGCTGGCCCTGCTCCAAGACTTCGTGGCCGATTCCGTCGCCTGGGATAACTGCGATGCGGGGCATAGACGCTCTCCGATGGGGGGTGGGGGTATCGTTGGCCTGGGGTGTGGTCAACGCCTTGTGCGGTGCGTTGACGGGGTCTCTGGCGCGTGCGAAGGTCTTCCTCTATGGCGCACTTCGAGAGAGAGCAGGATGGCGAGACCCAACCCGTAGGGGATTTGGCCAAGGTGCGTGCGATGCTGGCATCTGGGGAGCTCAAGGGCACGGATCGTTTGAGGGTGGATGGCGGGCCTTGGGCTTTAGCCAAGGAACTCCCGCAGCTTAGGTCACTCTTTGCTCCCACCCCGGACCTCTGGAGTGCCTGGGACGAAGAAGATTTCGAGGACGAGGACAGTGAGTCTGCGAGCGAGGCTCACCCGAGTGGCCAAGTCTCCGCGCCCGGGACTCCAGGGCCGTCCGAGCCCCCGCCGGCGGTGGAACCGGTGTCTTTGGATCCCTTGTCTTTGGAGCCGGAGCCTTTGGAGCCGGAGCCTTTGGAGCCGGAGGCTTTGGAGCCGGAGCCTTTGGAGCCGGAGCCTTTGGAGCCGGAGCCTTTGGAGCCGGAGC